>Ga0157370_10002947_pt1 | contig 20258 bp, 17 predicted proteins | sample C35metaG_FD_113463 | JGI IMG/M metagenome (GOLD analysis project Ga0157370, IMG submission 113463) | Corn rhizosphere microbial communities from Kellogg Biological Station, Michigan, USA - C3-5 metaG | ecosystem: Host-associated > Plants > Roots > Rhizosphere > Soil | place: USA: Michigan...
AGCTTGTCGCGATAGTCCGGGAAATCGTCCAGATCCTGAGGAGTCGGCCGCGATGAATCGCCTTCGAACCCGGTCAGCCTGTGGCGGATGTAGGTGGCATAGCTGATCTTGCTCTGCTCGCCATCGCTGGGAATATCGACCCCCACCTCCACCTGTTTTTTAACGACATCGTCCACAGCCCGCTGCACCGTGGCGTCAAACCTGGCTTGATCGATGGGCTCGCCGCGATCCTGCGCGAAGATCAGATCGACCACATCCTGCGGGCGCGGCAGGCTGCCGACATGGGTGGTGAGAATGCGGTCCGTGCTCAACTTCATTTTCGGGCTGGCTCCTTGTATTAGCTACGTGTTTTGCGCTTATGCGGATGTTTCGCGCAACGTATGAGGATATCATGTCGCGTCGTTAGCAGATCTTCGCGTATCTCCCACCCTTGACTTGATGCCGGACAAGCTGTAGCATTCATCGAGGTTTGTCCATGCGCACATTCGCTCTAGTATTTTCTTGTCTACTCGTTTCAATTGCTGTGTTCGGCCAGGCAGGTACCGGCACGATCACGGGAACGGTTACCGACCCCGCGGGCGCCGCTGTTGCCAACGCTCCCATAGACGTTCGCAATACCGACACCAACGTGCCCTATCCGACCGTCACCACGGAAACAGGCGCCTACACGGTTCTCCGTCTGCCCCCCGGACCATACAGCGTCACCGTATCAGCTGCCGGATTCAAGAAATTGATTCGATCCGGCCTCACCGTCGACGCCGGTCAAACTTTGCCCCTGGATCTGACGGTCGAAATCGGGTCGGCTACCGAATCAGTGACCGTGAGCGCGGAGAGTACGTTGCTAAAGACCGAGACCGGTGATGTATCCCACAACATCACGATTTCCCAGTTGAACGACTTGCCGGCCCTCGGAATCGGGACGCAAAACGCGGGCAGCAATGGCATCCGGAATCCGTATAACGCCGCTGTGTTCCTTCCAGGCGTGAGCTACTTCGCGAATTTCAACATGATTGTGAATGGAGCGCCCACCAACACCGCCGGATATCGAATCGAGGGTCTGGACAATACCAACCACACCGTAGCCTTCGCCATCATGCAGAACATGCCCAACGCCGACGCGATCCAGGAAATGGCGGTGCAGACCAGCAACTACGCCGCGGAATACGGGCAGGCGGGCGGTGGTCTCTTCAACATCACCATGAAGTCCGGTACCAATGATTTCCATGGCGGCGCCTTCGAATATTTCGTCAATGAGGACCTGAACGCAGCGATTCCGTTTTCATTCACTCCGGAGGGTGGCAAGTTCCGCCCGAGAAATCGCCGTAACGACTGGGGTGGCACGTTCGGCGGTCCGTTTATTATTCCCAAGGTCTACAACGGAAAAAACCGGACCTTCTTCTTCTACTCCTATGAGCGATTCAAAGAGGCCCAGGCCCTGACGTTCAACGACACGTTGCCGAACGCAGCCTACCGGGCCGGCGATTTCTCTTCGATCTCGGTCAACGGAGGGGCCGGATTTAATCCGTCGCTGGGAGTGAACCCCGCCCCGATTACCACCGACGCTTTGAGCCGTCAGGTTTTCGCCAATACGATCTACGATCCTGCAACCAGGACCACCGCACCCAACGGCGTGGGCGTGGCGAATCCCTTCCCCAACAATAAGATTCCCCTGGATCGATTCAGCCCCGTTGCGGTGGCCATTCAAAATCTCCTGCCTGCCCCGACCAATCCCACGGCCGTCTTCAATAACTATGTCGGCACGAACCTGGGACAGCGCATCACCGCCATCCCTTCGATTAAAGTGGATCAGTCCATCGGTTCGAAACAGAAGGTATCTTTCTATTTCCACCACACCGATACGCAGGCGCAGTTTACGATTCCCAATGGCAACGCCGATGGGCTGCCGGACTTGTTCACTGGCGCGCGGGGTTCCATTCCGATCGGCGGTCCGACATATCGGCTCAACTACGATTACACTCTCACGCCTACGATCCTCGCCCACTTCGGCGTGGGGTATTCGATGATTTACTTCTACGACGACGGCCCCTATACCCGTAGCGGAAAGGTGGTCGATTGCGCGAGCATGCTCCAACTCCAGGGTTGCGAGGGTGCGTTCAACTTCCCCACCATCGTTACCGGAAACGTGCAAAGTCCTCAGGCTTTGGGCGGCATGCAGCAGCTCGGCAATGCTCTGGCGCACACCCACACTCACACGGAACGTCCTTCCGCCAACGCCAATTTCACGTGGGTCAGAGGCAACCATACCTATAAAGCTGGCGCGGAAGCCTGGTGGCAAGCGCAAATCACTGCTCCGCCGACCGGAGTCGGCCTGAACTTTGCCGCTACCAGCGCCGCCGGTGCCGTTACGACTCAGGGAGCCACCGGTCTTCCCGCTTCCTTGATCACGGGTGCCAATACCATCGGCTTCCCCTACGCCAACTTCCTTCTGGGTGACGTGATCTCCGCCACGCAGTATGCGCCCGTGGACGCGCGCATGTTCAAGTCCCAGTGGGCACTGTTTGTTCAGGATTCTTGGAAGGCCACCCGCAGATTAACTCTCGATTACGGCCTGCGCTGGGATTATGGGACGCCTGCCAGCGAGGAGTATGGCCGGTCCGCGAACTTCGGATTGATCCCCAATCCATCGGCCGGTGGGCACCCCGGCGCACCGATTTTTGAAGCCACTTGCGGCTGCAAGTTCGTTTCCGCCTACCCCTACGCGATCGGCCCCCGGCTCGGCGTGGCATATCAGATCAATTCTAAGACTGTGTTTCGCGGCGGCTGGGGCTTGGCGTATGCCGTCCCTCCGGACATCAACCTGCAAAACACCGGTCAGTTAGTCAATACTCCGACCGGCGTCAACGCTTTTGCCACCCTCAACGCCCCCGGCACGATTCCGCAGCCAGTATGGCCGAATTTCAATCCGGGCCAGACTCCTCTCCCGGGCGCCACCACCAGCTCTTTCCTCTCATTACTCGATCCCGGCGCTGCACGGCCCGCACGCCAAAACCAGTGGAGCATCGGCATCCAGCGCGAAATTACGCCCAATTTTGTGATTGAAGCTTCCTATGTCGGGAATCGCGGCGTATGGTGGCCCGGTCCACTCGGTTATCTAAACCAGGTTGGGCCGGGAACGTTCGCTCAGTATGGTTTGTCGCCCTACTCCAACCCCGCCGATAACGCTCTGCTCGGCCAAACGCTCGCGGCTCTGTCAGCCAAGGGATTCGGCCTGCCGTATGCCGGATATTCCACCAACAATACGCTTCTGAATTCTCTGCGTCCGTTCCCGCAGTTCAGCACCATCACGGTGCAGAATTCTCCCACCGGCGATACCTGGTACGACTCGCTTCAGGTGAAGGGAACCAAGCGCGTATCGCACGGATTGCAGGTGAATGGAACCTTCACCTGGTCTAAGGCGATGACGGCCATTCGGCCCATTTTGTTCGTGCAGTCAAGCAAATCGCTCGAGCCTACCGATCAGCCCTTCCTGTTCAACGCCAATATCCTGTATACGACGCAAAAGTGGTTCAGCAATAACAAGCTGGTGTCGAACGCGGTCCGGGATTGGAAGATTGGCGCGTTCCTGCAATATGGAAGCGGTCTCCCATTAACTCCGCCCGCCGCAACCAGCACGAACTTCCTGGGCACAACAGGCAACGTTGGCGGAGAGTATTTTCGAGTGCCGGGGCAGCCTCTTTTCACGAAAGATTTAAACTGCGGCTGCATTAACCCGTACCAGGATGTTGTCTTGAATTCAGCCGCGTGGTCGAATCCCCTTAACGGAACCTTCGGCCCGGCTATCGGAACCCTATATGGCGACTTCCGCTCGGCTCGGCATCCGACAGAAAGCATGAACTTTGGCCGCACCTTCCGCTTCCGGGAAAGAATGGGTCTCGAGATCCGAGCGGAATTCTCGAACATTTTCAACCGAACGCAGATCGGGAACCCGATCACAAGTGTTCCGGGGTCAACGCCCTCCAAGAACAATCTAGGCCAATATTCGGCCGGTTTCGGCGTCATCAACCTGACGGTTTCGGGCCCCAATCAGGCGCCGACCTATACGCAGAACGCAGTCGTCGGGCAGCTGTATACACTCCCGCGAAATGGCACGCTGATCGCCCGCTTCTCTTTCTGAGGCGACTATTCCCGGCCTTCCGCTTAGTTTTCAGGAGTGCTAAAAAGCAGGCAGCATGAAGCTGACTGCGGCCATAACCATCCTGCTCGCGGTCCAGTTGGTAGCCGCTCCGCCGCCTAAGCTTGTCCGCGAAATCGATCTCAACCAAATCCTCCCGGCTAGCCCCGGGTGCATGCCGATCACGACCTATGCCTTCTCGCCCGACGAGAAGTGGCTCGCGGTTACGCTTGCCGTGCGCCCGGTGGACGCTCACGAGCGATACCGACAAAGTGGCCAGGGCTCCAACAGGGTGCTCGTGATCCCCGTCAAGGGACCAGCGGAGCCGCGAATGCAAATCGATCCAGATCTCAGTCCGTTAGGGAAGCCGGGCTGATCGCCAAAATCGGACGCGTTTTTTGTGCAAGGATTGGCCACCATCACAAAGCATCCTTATGCAGGCACAGTTTTGAAACTCTGGAATCTCCGGAGCACAGAACTCCTGTCGCTTGACGGCCCGGGCATACCGGCCGACGTGGAACGCATGAGCAAAGTACTGAACGTCCCTGCCTATACACTCTTGCAGGGTGACCCGCCAAGCACGTTGGACGCCCGATGGGAGGCATCTTCGGCTTCCTCGATCCTGAGCACCTGTTGGCCCGCCGATTGCCGGCAAAGGGGCGCCCGCCGCGTTCGAAACTCTGGATCGCAAGGGGCATGTTGTTGACACCTGGAACGTCCCAAAAGACTGGACGGTCCTGGATATAAGCCCGGATCGGCATCTTCTCGCTGTGTCGTCCTACAAATACGCTTCCACAACGCACGTGGCCGACTATTTATCGAAAAAGGTCGTTCTCACCGAGGACAATCCATATGACTTGGATTCCGACGCGGGTGGACTTTGGGAGTTTTTCACCGAGGGTGGAAGGACGTTGTGTTCGGTTGGAAGTATCGGCAGCGAACCTGCCCGGAAAGATACCTATACGGAATGCTGGGACGTGGATAGCGGCAAGAAGATCGCGCAATTCGGTGACTTCCTCGGCGGGGCACCCGCCGCGGCGAGCTCTCATGGCTCCCGGCGGGTCCTGACACACACCGCTCTCTTTCCCAAAAGAAGCACGGCGCTGGTCTACTTTCAAGCCGAACGTGTGGTGTGGGACTTTCGCTCCGGCACGGAGGTCGCAGCCTGGATCGCGCCGGAAATCTCTCCGATGGGCTCAATGCACGGCATCCGATATTATCCCGTACCTGTCGCCATCTCATCCAACGGACGCTATGTAGCCGAGGCCGACGGAACACTTCTCCTCATTTACGAGCTTCCATGAAACTCCCCAGCCTCCAGTTGAAACGAATCCCGCGAGCCACCATCCATTAACCTGGAGGTGTCAGGCGTGAGTGTTCTGGCAGAGTTCTTCAAAGGTTCCGAGACGCAGATGGGGATCTTCGCTCCCCAAGGATATGTAGTCGCCCTTTTCCCGGATTTAGCCGCGGCGATGAAGGCGGAACGGAACCTTCTAGATGGCGGTTTTCGTGCTGATGAAGTCATCGCCGTGCCCGGTGAGGACGTGGTCAAGCTGGTGAAGGAAGAAGCCAGCCACGCCGGCGTGGGTACGCTCGTGATGCAGGGACTCTCCCGAATGTTCGAGACCGAAGAGGTCTATGCCGACCACGACTTCAAGCTGGCATCCCGCGGGGCCGGTTTCCTGGCCGTCCATGCCGCGAGCGACGCCAAGAAACATGAAGCCTGGAAACTCATTGAACCCGCCAACCCCATCGTCGCCCGGCATTATTCGCTAATGGGCGTCGAGCACTTCAAAGGCGAAACATAGTGAGTCTGTGCAACGCCCCATCAACTCGCCGTACTTATAGACTATAGGGCATGAACCGAATCGCCCTTGGCCTCTTTTCGGTATCCGTACTCCTGGGCGCGCAGAACTGGATGGATCAGGCGAAGGTGATCCAGAACCAAGCCCACCAGCTTCGCAACCTGCCAGATGTCGAGCGCGCGAAAGTTACCCGGCAGCTTGCTATTCAGATCGGCAAACTGCCTTCCGCGGCCCCGAAGGCGGGGCTGGCCACTGAGCTTGCCAACTTCGCGACAGAAGGCGACTTTGGCCGCGACACTTTGCAGGCGGTCGCAACCGCGCTTGCAGAGGGTCTGGCCGAGAAAGCAGGCAGAACAGATTCATACCTTTCCCTTGCGCGGCTGGTGCGTTACGAACACATGCAAGTATCTCTCGATAGTCCGAGGCTTAAAGCCGCTATGGCCCAACTCGAAGACGACGACCAGGCTCGCCAGCGCGCCGATTTCACGCTAACGGATCTGCAAGGCAAGAGCTGGCAGTTGAAAAATCTTTCCGGCAAAATCGTACTCGTGAACTTCTGGGCCACATGGTGCCCTCCTTGCCGTAAAGAGATGCCGGATCTGGACACGCTTTACCAGCGATATGAGAAAAGCGGACTGGTGGTTTTGGCGATCTCGGATGAAGATGCAGGCACCGTTAAGGCTTTCCTTGCGGATCATAAAGTCAGCTATCCGGTGCTTCTCGATCCGGGACAAAAAGTGAACAAACTTTTTCGTGTGCAGGGGATTCCAAAGAGTTACCTGTATGACCGGCAGGGCAATCTGGTGGCCCAGGCCATCGACATGCGGACGCAGACGCAGTTTCTTGAAATGCTCGGGCATGCCGGATTGAAGTAGACTGACTCCAACTGTACCCTTCAGCAGCGCCGGAAACGCCAGATACTGTAGAGGTACAATCAGACCTTCATGTCCCCGACGCCGCCCCAGAAGGTCGGCCCCTACGAGATTATCGGTCCACTTGGCTCCGGCGGAATGGGCCAGGTTTTCCGCGCTCGCGATCCGCGATTGAATCGCGAAGTGGCGGTCAAGCTGCTCCCGCCGGAATATAGCGCCGATCCTTCCCGCAGGCTGCGATTCGAACAGGAAGCTCGTGCGATCGCGGCGCTCAACCACCCCGGCATCGTCAGTATCTACGATGTCGGCGACGGCTGGATGATCACCGAGCTAGTCGAGGGCGAAACGCTTCGCACCGCGCTCCAAAAGGGCGACCTCACTATGCTCCAAGTGGTCGATGTGGGAGCCCAGATCGCGGAAGCCCTGGCCGCAGCTCACGAAACCGGCATCAGCCATCGCGACCTGAAGCCCGAAAACGTGCTGCTTACACCCGACGGCCGGACGAAGATCCTGGACTTCGGTCTAGCGAAAGTTGTCACACCCGACGTGGCCAATGCAACACCGCAAAATCGCAGCACCTTGACCAATCCAGGCGTGCCCACCGGAACGCCCGGCTATATGTCGCCCGAGCAAGTCCGCGGCCTGGAATCCGACTACCGCTCCGATATTTTCAGCCTGGGCATCATGGTGTACGAATTGCTCGCCGGCAAACCCGCGTTTCAGGCCGATTCCGCGGTCGAGGTGATGCACGCCATCGTAGCCGAGGATCCCCCGGAGTTACCGCAGAGCGTGCCCGACGGTCTCAGGCGGATCGTCAAGCGCTGCATCGAAAAGAAGCCGGCGCAGCGTTTTCAATCGGCTCGCGATCTGGCGTTCGCGCTGCGTTCCTTCGCTGGATTAAGCGCGTCCGCCAAGACCACAGTGGTAGCACCACCAGCTGTAAAACAAAATTGGCTTTGGCCTGTAATAGGCGGCCTGAGCGTCGCCACCGCGATCGTTTTCGCGTTCCTATGGCTCCGTCAAGCGCCGGCCCCGGACGTCTCCACCTATCATTTCCGTCCGTTTGCGTTCACCCAGAATCAGGAATTTTCGGGCGTATGGTCGCCTGACGGCGAAAGCGTCGCTTTCGTCGAACAGACGCCCGAGGAGACCCATCTGATGGTGCAGTCGCTCGATGCGCCCGCACCGACACAGCTTGCCGTCACTTCTCAGCAGCCTCAGCCAGCCTGGTCGTCCGATGGTACGCGGATCTACTTCTTGAGAGGAAATGCCGTTTTCGCAGTGAGCCGGGCCGGTGGCCAGCCCGAACAGATCGTCAACGGAGCCGTTGCATTTCACGTCTCACGCGATGGTAAGAATCTGGCGCTATGGCGACGAACCGAAGGCAGCGATGGAGTCCGCTATTCCGTATGGGTCTCCGCGCTGCCCAAGGTAAAGCCGGAAGAATACAAAGACGGTCCGTCAGTGCGTACACCATTTACTCCCGTGTACCTGCGATTTTCGCCCGATGCCAAGTCGCTGTATCTCTCGATGTACACCGACGCGGGCGCTGAGATGTGGTTGCTACCGTTCCCGGCCGGAAGCGGGAAGCCGCGCCGCATCTTCGAGAAGATCCCCTGGAACCGCCCGGTAGCCGCCTCCTGGATGCCGGATAGCCAGCGGTTGGTGCTGGCAGGCAATCCAGCGCCCGCCTCCGGAGCCACGCTCTGGCTCGCCGATCCGAGCGCCGACAGGAGCAATGTTTCGTTAACGCGTTTACTCACAGGCCCTGATGGCGGGCAAACCACGCCCTCAGTCTCGCCCGACGGGAAGCGTCTGCTATTCAGCAGAATCTCGGCGGATCGCGACATCGTCGAGCTCCCGCTAGACGGCTCCCCGCCGCGCACCTTGCTGGCCACCAGTTTGCCTGAGTTGGCACCCACCTGGTCGCCCCAGGGCGATCAGTTCGCCTACGTCACGCGGCGCAATGGCGGGGATGAATTGTGGGTGCGTAGTACCCAAGGAAATTGGGACCGCCCGGTGGTGACAGCCAAGGAGTTTCCGACGCTCGAAGCTTTACTCACTCCGGTCTTCTCACCCGACGGCTCGCGCATCGCCTATACAGCCATCCTGGCCGGCAGCGATCGCCGCCGAAGCCTGGCGATTTCTCCCGCCACCGGTGGCACCCCCACCATCATCGCGGATGGATATGATCCCAGTTGGTCGCCGGACGGCCATCAGATCGCTTTCCTGTGGATCAAGCCTGATGAATCGATCTCGGTCGCGACCGTCTCCGTAGGCTCAGATCGGACTCCGCACGAAATTGGCCTTCCCGCGCTGAACGCGCCCGAATGGTCGCCGTCGGGCAAGTGGATCGCCGTCTCTACATTCATGGGCGTGACGCTGGCATCGCCAGACGGGAAAGACATGCGTACGCTCCCAGGTTTGAACATCTCCGCCGTGGCTTGGTCCAAAGACAGCAAGACGATTTATGCCCTCTCCTACAGCAGTGATCCCCCCGCGCTCAGGTCACTCGACGTCGCCACCGGCGCCGTCCGGGCGCTGGCTGAATACCACCTCGGGTTCCAGCCCTTGCCGCTCATCGAGACCGGGTACACCGGCAGTATTCGCATCAGCCTGAACCCGGATGGCAAAAGTGTGGCTGTAGGTACCGCGACCAGCCAGGCGGATTTGTGGATTCTCGACGGCGCTTTGAAGTAGTGGTAAATTGCAATTTGGAGGCATGTGCGCATCCCACGTAGGTTCAACATAATCCTGGCGTGCAGCATCGCCGTGGCCGTGCCTGTATTGGCCTACCAGGCTAGTTCGACGAAGGCTGCCTCTCATAAGCTGGGCGACTCAAAAAAGAACGCCAAGGATGGACTTACCTACTTGTGGATTCCTCCTGGCAGCTATACCAGCGGGTGCTCGCCAAACGACAAAGAGTGCTTTCCCGACGAAACCCCGAATCGCAAGACGACGCTGACCCGCGGATACTGGCTGAGCCGCACCGAAGTCACTCAAGCCGCGTTCGAAAAGATCATGGGCTATAACCCGAGCGTCTTCCAGGGAGCGGATCTACCCGTGGAATACGTTTCCTGGGAGGAGGCCGACGCGTATTGCACGCAGATCGGTGGAAGACTGCCGAGCGAAGCGGAATGGGAATACGCGGCGCGCGCCGGAACCACGGGAAGCCGCTATGGCAATCTGGATGAGATCGCCTGGTATTACGGAAACGCCGGCCTATCCACGCATCCTGTAGGTCAGAAGAAGCCCAATGCGTTCGGACTGTACGACATGCTCGGCAACGTGGTCGAGTGGACCCACACGTTTTATTGGGTCCAGCACAATCAGGAAAATATCAATCCTACGGGTCCCAGCACCGCGGAATACGTAGAACTGCGCGGCGGCGGGTGGTGGGACGAGGCAAAGTTGATTCGTGTGTCTTATCGCAGGCACTTCGAAAAAACCGATATCGACTACAACATCGGATTCCGCTGCATTTCGGAGTAAGCTTCTCTAAATACAAAAAGGCAGGCCATCCGGCTAAGGATGACCTGCCTTTGCTTTTCGATCTAACTATCGAGCCAGCGGGTTCGGACGGAGCTGGAACTTCACGATCTTACCTTTCGTTCCTTTTCCGCCTTCAATCTGCCAGACGAAGTGCGTGCCGTAATTGGAGTACAGTGCACGCCCCTTCCAACCGGCATTGGCATCGTCGATACGCCCGTCCATGCCGCGCGCGTAGAAGCCGAGCGGATACGGAATGGTGAAATACGTCCACTTCCTCGTCGCCGGATCCAGCGCGATCAATGAGTCGGAGTCCGAACCAGTCAGGAATGGAGTGTTCTGCCCCATCTGCATGATATTGTGCGAGTCCGTCCAATTGAAATAGTGGAAGTCGGCAGGGACATTCGTGCCCGCAAGCTTGGGACCGGGGGTTTGGTACAGAGTCCAGCCTTCCGGACAGTCGCTGCCGTCGACCTTCATCTTGCCGGTCAAGTTCTTGCACTTGCGAACGTCGAAGGCCGCCAGGTGGCTCGTCGCCGCCAGACCGGTCCAGACGACGCCGTTGCTGTCCACATCGATTCCGCGAGGATCATAACCCGGTGAGGGTACCTTGAAGATTTCGGTCTTGCAGCTAACCGGTGGATTGTTTCCGCGCTGCAGCCGGATCAGGTAACCCGGGAAATCTTCGGCGACACCCCAAACCGAGTCGTCTACCGGACTCGGCATAGTCGCGTACAGATTGAAATGGACCATCGTGTCGAGCTTCGGATCGAAGGGCGCCTGGGGCTCGCCTTTGCCACCTCTGCCTCCCCGTCCGCCGACCGGAGCTATGGGTGCCGCTCCAGCGGTGTCCGTCCCGTAGAGAGCCGCAAGATCCGCGATCCGCCGGACGTCGTTCCATGGTTTGGTGATCTTTCCGTCTCCATTGGTGTCTACGGTCTGATCGCACCAGCCGACAGCAGCCTGCTCGGATTTACCTTCGTCATGCGTTGCGGCGTACGTCTGATCGTAAATCTTCGAATCTACCCAACCAAAAGTGGGACCGCTTAGCTCGTTGAAATAGACGGTTTCATCGGGATCGTTGTCGATCACCACATGGTGCGTGGAGTAGCACGTTTCGATCAACTGGAACTGCTTGGTCTTCGGATCGAAGATGGAAGCCTGCCTGGCGCCGCCGCGCTTCGGGTACCATTCGGCGTACTTGTTCATCGGATCAGCGCACCAGGCGGGCGCCGTATTACCGCGGATCTTCGACGTCAACCAGACCCGGCCCTTGCTGTCCATCATCGGATTGTGCGGATCGGCCGGATCGTAAGGCGGATTGGACCACAAATGTTCATTGCCCCAGAAGAACGAGGGACGGTTGGGCGCTGGGAAACGTGAAGGAACTTTGTCCTTGGATTCGCGCGTAGGAATGTCGATCGAATAGGTGCTGTTATCCGCCTGATCCAGGATTACAAGTTGCCCGTGGCCGGCGTTCACCGCATAGTTCGGGCCACCGCCATTGATATTCGGATGGTTCTTATCGGTCGAAATCTGATCGTGCATGAAGGAGTGGTCGTCGCCCACATCCCATTGTGTGGATACAATGTTCCGCTCGATGCCCGACGGGCGGGGCGGCGCCGGCGGCACCGCGCCTTTCTCGATGGCTTCGGTCCAGTCCGAAAGCACCTTCACGGTTTCGGTCTTGCCCATCCCGGTCAGCGTGCCGTACATGTTGGTTCCGCGAACTCCCACGCCCAGGCGCCATTCCCACGCGGCTTCATGGGTCTTGGGAAGGTCGGGCTTGGCCGCGAACACGTGCTGCACGTCGCGGCTAAGGGGATTGCCCAGCTGATGGCAGAAATTGCAGCCGGACTTCAAGCGATTAATCCATTCGTCCTGGTTGGCCATCGCCATGTTAAGGCCGTTGCCGTTCGGATTCGTCTCGGATTTTTCGCCCGTTCCGGGAAACATACTCTTGGGCGGCGGGGCCAGCAGCGATAGCCAGTAGTCGCCGGGATAAACCTTCGCCGCTTCCTGGGGAGTCTTGGCAGTGGCCACTTTGATCGCCACTGAGTTGGTCGTCGGCTTGGAATCGATGGGGGTTGAATCCAGGATCCCGTAGCCTCTGGCCCAAACTTTGTAATTCACCGCCGGAAGATCGGGCAACATATAGCGCCCTTGATCGTCGGTCACGACGGTCTTGATCATTTTTGTTTGAAGATCGTTAGTCTCGGCGATGACCCACACACCGGCTTCGGGACCTTTTTCGCTCGTAACCGTGCCGGTAATATAGCCGGGATAGCTGATGCGCGTATTGACGGCGGCTTTCGCGTCGCCCTTACCCTTGCCTTTAGTCTGCTGTGCGCTGGTTGAGTATGTCGCGAATAGAGCGATCAGGCAAATCACGCCGGCAGACAATAAGGCGTTCATTACCCTGGAACGGGAAGTCTTCATGGAACTCCTCCTCATGGAGCTGTGCACGCACAACGACCATCGTGGGCGCGCAATCAATAAGTATAGTGAACGGCACGAGAGTGTTGCAACGTTGGGTGCAAGTCGATTCTAACAAAGCCATTGTCTTTCTCTTTAATAGGAAGTACTCTACGATGCAGAGTTAACGATGACGATCCTCGATTTGCTGTTTTTGGGATGTTTCCTGCTGTCTTTAATCGCTTTCGTAGCTGCCGCGTATGCGGCCATTCGAGGACGCGTCTCGCGAGCTTTCTCAATTCTGGGTGTCTGGCTGGCGTGCGCTATTTTGTATCTCGCAGTCTCGGCGTCTGTCGCCTATGCAGCCCCGCAGCGGGTCATTGCTATCGGTACTCCATGGTGCTTCGATGACTGGTGCCTCACCGTAAAGAACGTTCAGCGTGCCGACATGAATTACAACGTGGACCTGTTGATTTCCAGTGAAGCCAAACGCGTCACCCAGCGCGCCAAGGGCGCCTGGATCTACCTGCGCGATGAAAACGATCGACACTACAAGCCCTTTGACGATCCCGGGGAGGTTCCACTGGATGTCCTGTTGCAACCCGGCGAATCGGTCGCGGCCCAGCGGCGTTTCCACGTGCCTGTGAAGGTCCACGAACTGGGCCTGGTGACCGGGCACCCCGGCCCGCCGTGCGGTCTGATGAGCCTGGTCATCATCGGCAACGGCGGCTGCCTGTTTCACAAGCAGACCATGATCCGGCTGCCGCTGGAATATTGACGTCGTTAGAATTAAAATGTGAAGCGCGGCGCGATCTATCTGGCGTGGGTGATGCCTCTACTTGCGCATCACTCCACCGCCCCCTTCGATATGACGCGTCCCTCCACTGTCGCCGGCACAGTCACTAAGTTTTTTTGGGCGAATCCGCATTCTTACATCGAGCTGGATTCACCCACGGACAACGGGGTCGAACACTGGCGCCTGGAAATTGAAGCCGTGAACTTGCTCCGCCGCTACGGCTGGACCAAGGACAGCTTGAAAGCCGGGGACAAGATCAGTTGCATGGGCGCGCGCGCCAAGGACCCGGCGGTGTTCGCGCAAAAGTGTTTTACAGTAGAGTTCCCGGACGGCCGGAAGCTGATGGCTACGCCGATCGGAGAGCCGCCAGAGCCTTCCGCTCCTCGCCGTTCGGATCGTTAACCACCTTGCACTCGTTGTTGAAGATCATGGTGGCGCGCTGCGTGGTGTTGAACTTGGGCCACTTCGGCAGACCCTTGTGGTTGGGATCGCCCGTGCGCGCAAAGTTCGACCAAGCCGCGCTCATCTTGTCTTGCAAGGCATAACGATCCTGCCCCATCCCCGTCATGGACGTCGCGTTATCCACGTTTTCGGTGACGAACGGAATCTCGAGGGTGTGGAACGTCTTCAGTTTACCGTCATGCACCGGGGAGCGCCACGTGAAGTAATACATGTAGACGGGAGCCTTTTGGGCCGACTTCAACTCTGCTTCCGCCACCACGCCGGGGCGAAAACGCATGTCCGATTCCAGAATCAACGCAACGTCGATATTTGAAACGCCAGCACGACCCTTCCTATACAGATCAATGAGCCGCTTGGCCTGGGCGTCATCCGTGCGCGCGGCCGTCTTAACTCGCGTCAAGAGCGCGGCATCATCAATGGGATCCATCTGCGTGTTGGGAAAGAAGGTGACTTCAGTTTCGACCGTGCCCAGAAGCACCGGAACGTCTGCCGAAATATCGGGAGCGTCCGGCGAAAAAGGATCGCGCGGCAATGTTGTTCCATCCACCACCGGCGCCAGGCGCAGCCCCGGCGTCGCGGTCGTGGCCGCGATTAACTGGTCCATGGGGACTTTTTGCAGATCGTCCACGGTCTTGACGTTCAGCTTGGCCATTAGAGCCTGCGCGGATTTGGTGGCGTCCTGCTTAGAGACGCCTTTTAGATTCGACCCGCTTTGGATGATCGCCCGGTGGAACAGGCCCTTGGCTCCGGGCATCGCCAGCAACGTGCTGACCTTGCCGGCGCCACCGGACTGCCCGTAGATCGTGACGTTGTTGGGATCGCCGCCGAAGTTCGCGATATTTTCGTGGACCCACTGGAGCGCGGCGATCGCATCCAGCATCCCCACGTTCGACGCCTGGGCGAATTTCGCGCCGCCGATCTCGGGCAGATGCAGGAAACCGAACGAATTCAGGCGGTGGTTGATCGTCACTGCTACTACGTCACGGTTTTTGGCGAGATTAGTCCCGTCATAGATCGTGTAACTGCCGTTGCCGCTGGTGAATCCGCCGCCATGCAGCCAGACCATCACTGGACGCTTGGCGCCGCGGCCGAAGCCATTGGTCCAGACGTTCAGAAAGAGGCAATCCTCGCTCATCCCAGTCGCGGGGATGGTGGCCCTCACCTCGGGAATTTCGCCGTGCGGACTCACTTGCGGGGCTTCCGGAGCCCACTGAATGGTGTCTTTGATGCCGGTCCAGGCTTCAGGCTTAACCGGCGGCAAAAAGCGGCGATTGCCGGCCGTGGATGCGCCGTAGGGAATGCCCTTGAAGGCATTAACCTTGTCGATCACCAGGCCTCGGATTTTGCCGGCGGAGGTATCGACGGTCGCGCTGGGTTTGGATTGCGCACCGAATGACCTGGTCAGCGCGCCCGTGAAAAACCCGGCAGCGGCTGTTCCATGTGTAAGAAAGTTTCGCCGATTCATCACTTCTTGCCTCCCAAGTTCTTTTGGGGACCGCCGTCTTCTTTGGTGTAATGCGCCAGATCGCGCTCGCCTTCCCAACAGGCGAATTCGAGGATCTCGTAGCCCGGCTTGGTTTCGCGACGGATGTTGAACGCCATGGTCCAGGGCCGCGTGTACAACTTTGGATCGTCGAGTGTGGCTTCGTAGTGCAGCGTTCCGTCGGCGATGCGCGTGTAGCGCTCGACCACGTGCAGAGTATCGGTGGTGAAGTTGGCGGCCATGTCGAGCCAGGTCCGGCCGTTCTGGTTGGTGACGTCCACCACCAGCGTCTCTCCCTCCCAGTGGCCGCGCGATTCGCCATTGAACAGCTTCATGCTGGCGGGCAAACGCGGGCTATTGTCGTTGGTCGGGATGATCCGGTACATGTGGAAATTTTCGGGGAGCATCACGACAAGGCCGGGGCTTTGCGTGATCTCAAACCCGAATGGAGCGTAGGCCACGCGCGGGATGCCGGAAGGATAACAGTGCGCCTGCGGATCGTCGAAGGCGTGGTTCTCGATCAGATCTTTGCGCTTGGCTGGACCCCAGGCTTGGTAGGGAATTTTCTTGTCGGGAGGATCGACGATGATGCTGGGCCCTCCGACAATGTTGGGGAGGGTAGGATGCTCCTCGATATCCCACGCGGCCGCGAAGGCCTGCGTAAACCAGATTCCCGAAAGATCGGGCTTCCCCTCTGAGGTTCGCGGAGCCTTGTAGGGCGTCTGTCCAGCGGCCAGTGCAGCCGCAGCGAAAAAGCATAGCCAGGTTTTCATTCTGACTCGTGACTCCTGAATTCTTTACTGCTGCCGGGCACCGACGTTTTTGGCTTTTCCACCCTTGTCTTCAGTGTAGTGCTGCAAATCGGCATTGCCTTCGATGCAGGCAAACTCCATCTGCTCGTAATTGGGATCGTTGGCATTGGCACGCGTCTGGCGGCCCTTGACGACCATAGGCTGCGTGAATTCGGCAGATGTGACGGTGGCCTCGTACTCGATCGTATTCGAATCGGTCATTGTGAAACGTTCCACTACATGAACATCTTCTGGCTTGTAATGCCCCGACGTGTCAAACCAGGTCTTGTCGTTCTGATTGGTGGTGTCGACTACCAGCGTGTCGCCTTCCCAATGTCCAACCGATTCGCCCTGGAACAAATGAACGGCCGGGTTGGTGATCTGGTGCGGACGATTGTCGAGCGGAATGATCCGGCGGCTATGCATGAACTCCCAATTGAAAACAATATAGTCCTTCGTCTGGAGGGTTTGCTGGCCGAACTGGACCCACATGTTGTGAGGAACTCCGGACATATAGCAGTGCAGCTCGGGTTCGTGGAACATGCCGTTGGCGATCAGCGCGTCAGATTTCGCGCGAGCAGCTACCGTATAGGGAACTTTTCCATCCGCGGGATCGACGATTGAGTTCGCACGGCCACCGCCCCCGCGCCCGCCAGGGGCTCCGCCGGGACCTCGACCGGGGCCGCCAGGTCCTGCTCCAGCCGGTCCGCCAGGCGCTCCACCTGGTCCGCCTGCGACCGGGCCACCGCCTCCAGGAGGTCCGCCTTTGCCGGCGCCTCTGCCTCCACCGCCTCTGGGCGGAGCCGGTTCGATACTGGTAACGCCACCGGGCTGGACGCCGCCCCAGAAGCCGGACATATCCGGCTTGCCATCAGCCGTGCGAGGAACGGGGCCTGCCGGGACTGCTTGTTTCCCGCCGCCCTTGCCGCCGAACCCGCCACCGCCCTTACCGCCGGGCGCGGGTGCATCCTGCCCGGTAACGGAAACCGGCGCGATCACGAAGACCGCAGCCACGGCTGTCGCGGCGACGACAGCCATCACTGAACTCGCGAATCCGTTGTGCTTCTTCATGGTGAGTCTCCGTTAACTAGCGGCTACCGAGCCGTGTTGCGTCGTCCTCAAAGTAGGAATGGCATTCGTATTCGAGCAAAGTCGGATATTGATCGGTGTCGCGATGCAGGTCCATCCGGATGGTCCAGGGCCGGGAGAAGGTCTGCGGATCGGTCATGGTCGCCTCGTATCGCATCACGTCAGGACCGGTGCGCGTGTAACGCTCCACCACCTTCAGCGCGCTGCTGTGATGATCGCCGGAAGCGTCAAACCAGGTCTGATCGTTGAAATCGGCGACATCGACGACGAGAGTGTCGCCTTCCCAATGGCCGCGCGAATCGCCGTTCCAGAATTCCAGATCGCCATAGTGAGTCTGCTTATCCATGTAAATGGTGCGGACCATGTGGGCATATTCGGAAATGAACTGGATATATTTCGCGGTCTGGAAAATCTGGAAGGGGAAATGGATGTAGGTGAAGCGCGGAACACCGGTCATGTAGCAATGGTTCATGCTGTCCAGCTGTTCCCGCTTGTTCAGGTTGTCCAGTTGTTTCTGGCGGGCCGCCGGGAGGTACGGGATCATGCCGTCCGCTGGATCGACTACGAAGCTCTTGCCCGCGCGAATGCCGGTAGCGGCATTGTGCGCCTCCAGGCCGTCGGCGGCGGTATTCCACGCCTCCCAAATCCCCTGGAGATCGGCTTTGCCGTCGCCGGCTCGAGGGGCCGTATAGGCACCTTTAGGCGCGCCTTTGCCCCCACCTTTACCTTGGCCGGCAACCGGTACCGGTGTAAGCCACAGGGCTGCGACTGCAATTCCCGCAGCGGCTACCAAGCCAGCATACGAAACACCTGCGAACGAAGTTTTCATGAAAGGTGAAACTCCTCAAGCGCGGATCAAAACAGCGCGAACGCGCCCCGTAACGAGGCGCGTGCGCGAACTATCTCAAAGAAATCTAAACTACTTACCCTTGCCGTCGGGAGAAGGGCCTTCGTTCGGCGGCCGGGAGCCCATGGTGAACTTCACGCCAGTGGACACAATCGTCACACCGTTCGACCACATGTGGGGCGTTCCGTCCTTCGCGGCCACACCAGTGACCTCGATCTCTTCGCCTTCCTTGAACATGTCCTTGCGCCAGCCGTTCCGGTACAGGCCGTTGGGAGGTGGAGTTTCGGCAGCCCAGTTGGTCACTTTCCCGTCTGGACCGACCACGTCAAAGTGTACCCAGGAATGGGGGTTAACCCAATCCAGCTTGGTGAATTTGCCCTTCAGCGTAAGGGGCTTGGACTGGTCATATTCCGCCGAGAACGAGTGATGGGCCAGCATCGGCACCGCAGCGAGAAGCAGCGCACCCATGGCCATTGCGGAGAATTTCATCTTCATCAAGGATACCTCCCGCATTCAAATCTAGCATAAGAAAAGACTACTGACTGCAGGCCCTTGGTTACAAAGGTCCACCCAGGATGATCGCCCTAGGTGCCGCAGTTGTCAAGTATCAGTGCTTCCAGCCAAAGGCCCGGTCGAGACTGATGGGGCCGGCGCCCGCGGAGCACAGCCAGAGATAAGTGAAGCAGTAAAGGACCGTGATCTCGCCTTGATTCAGCAAAGGCCAGGGGTTGATCCAAATGTGCACCCGGAAATACGCGACCGCCATCTGTCCGCACAGGATGAACGCAATAGGTCGAGTAAACAGGCCCAGGATGATGAGCGCTCCGCCGAACGTTTCCAGCACTCCCGCGATACCCATCATGGAAGCCAACTCCGCCTTATGGCCGCCCAGCCCTCCAAAGGCTCCGAAGAATTTCTGATAGCCGTGCAGCGAGAAGGTGAATCCGACAACGATCCGGAGGAGCGAGCGCAGGTACGGTTCGAACGAAGATACGGTATTGGATAGGGACTTCTCAACGGGCATGGGTGCAACAATATCACATGCCGGCGGAAATATGACTCACATTAAGGGACTACTGAAGGGGCCGAAGTTCAACGGACGGCACTCGACGGTCATACCGAGCGCTATCGTGGCCGTGGAGGCTGCGCGCGACTGCCCGCATGTCACAAAAATTGGCCTGGGCGTTATTACTCCCATCCGATCAGGGCCCGAACATTTAAAATTCACGCCGGTCAGCGGCGGCTTGAAAATGCAGGTGCGCGGCGCTCACGCCATCCAAGTGTTTTGGCTGTACACGACTCGTCCGGAGGACGCGATCGAGGAAATTACGCAGAAGTGGCAGGCACGTTAGGTACGGGCTCGCTAGGAGCAAGCACAGCATCCGCCATAGCGCGCTTCAGTGCGGGGAGACCTTCGCCGGTCACGCTCGAAATCTTCAAGAACGGCAGCCCTCGCTCGCGGGCTAACTTTTCGAGCGATTCGACACGCGCCGGATCTTGAGCGGCGTCAATCTTCGTTGCAACCACCATCATCGGCTTGTGCGACAAGTCATCCGAGAAGCTGGCGAGCTCCCCCATCACGATTTCAAAATCGTGTACCGGATCGCGGCCGGTAGCTTCCGAGACATCCACCAGGTGCGCCAACAGCCGCGTGCGCTCGACGTGCCGCAGGAACTGGATGCCCAGGCCGTGGCCGGTATGCGCGCCCTCGATCAATCCGGGGATATCGGCGACGACGAAAGTTCGGTGATCGCCGCCGTCGGCGGTGACGACACCAAGATGCGGTTCGAGGGTGGTGAAGGGATAATCGGCGATTTTAGGTTTCGCGGCTGAGATGCGCGAGATCAGCGTGGACTTGCCCGCATTGGGGAAACCCACCAATCCGACATCGGCCAGCAGCTTCAACTCGAGCCGCAGCTTGCGTTCTTCGCCGGGGCTACCGTCCTCATGCTCGGTGGGAGCCTGGTGCGTGGACGTTGCGAAGCGCGCGTTACCTTTCCCGCCGCGGCCGCCCCTTGCGACTACAAACCGGTCTCCGGGCGTGGTGAAATCGTGCAAGACCTCGCCGGTTTCCCAG
>Ga0157370_10002948_pt1 | contig 20253 bp, 19 predicted proteins | sample C35metaG_FD_113463 | JGI IMG/M metagenome (GOLD analysis project Ga0157370, IMG submission 113463) | Corn rhizosphere microbial communities from Kellogg Biological Station, Michigan, USA - C3-5 metaG | ecosystem: Host-associated > Plants > Roots > Rhizosphere > Soil | place: USA: Michigan...
ATGCGCGTGCCGTCGCCGATCGTGAGATGACCAGCCATTCCCACCTGTCCGCCGACCATCACGAAATCGCCTAGCCGGGTGCTCCCCGATATGCCGACTTGAGCGACGATCACGCAACAGCGTCCGATCTGCACGTTGTGCCCGATCTGCACGAGATTATCAATCATCGTGCCGGAGCCGATCACCGTATCCGGCCCGGCGCCGCGGTCGATCGTGGTGTTGGCGCCCACCTCGACATCGTCGCCGATGATGACCAGTCCCAGCTGCGGCACTTTGATCGGGGCCGCCGGATCGGGCGCGAAGCCGAACCCGTCCTGGCCGATGCGCGCGCCCGGATAGATCCGCACCCGCGCGCCGATGATCGCGTGGCTGACGCTCGCATTGGCGCCGACGCGGCAATCCTCACCCAGCACCGCGGCGGGGCCGATGACGGCATTGGCGCCGATGAGACAGCGCCGGCCGAGCTGCGCCCGGGCGCCGATCACGGCATTCGCCTCGATGGCGCAGCCCTCGCCGAGCACGGCCGTCGGATCGATCACCGCGCTCGGCGCGATGCCGGGTTGCGGCGGCGGCTCCGGATAAAACGCTTGTGCGGCGAGCGCATAGGCGCGATAGGGCGCCTCCGTCAGCAGTAACGCCGCGCCCGGGGGCGCTTCGGCCGCGAATTTGGGGCTGACGATCACCGCGCCGGCGCGGGTGGCGCGAAAAGCGTCGAGATAGCGGTGGTTGTCGAAGAAGGTGAGATCGTCCGCGCCGGCGCGCTCGAGCGGCGCCACGTCGTGCAACAGGCGGCTGGCTTCGCCGGCGCCCGCGAGATCGGCGCCGATGCGGCGGGCGATCTCATCGATGCGGAACGGGCCGGCGCGGGTGAAGAAGCGCGGATCGGCCATGGCTCAACGCGGCGCCGGGATCGGCGCAAGGCTCGGCAAGCCGGGGCCGCTTGGCGGGGCAGGACCGGCGGGCGGGCCTGAGAGGTTGGGCTCGGCGGGGACCGACAGGGTCACGAGCGGCAATTTCACGTCGAGACGGCGGATCACGTCCTGCGTGATGTCGAGGCCCGGCGCCTCGAACAGCACCGCCGCCTTGGTCAGGACGAGGTTCGCCTTCTTCTCGGCGGCGATGTCGGCGATGATCTGGAGCGCGGTGTTCTCGACCTTGGTCATCGCGTCATTATAGGCCTGCTGCAGGGCCTGGCGCGTCACCTGGACGCCATGGTCGAGCGCGTCGTAGCGCTGCTGGAAATCGCGCATCTTGGCGTTGAACGCCTCGGGCGCCAGGACGTTGCGCTGTTTTTCGAGCTGATCCTGGACGCGGCGAAGCTCGTCCTCCTGCTGCGTCACCTCCTTCGTATAGCGCTCGGTGCGTTGCGACATCTGCGACTGGATGTTCCGCGCGACCAGGGAATCCCGCAGGATCTGCTGCACATCGACAATGATGATGACGGGGGGCGTGACCGTCTGGGCGGGTGCCGCCGCGCCGGAGACGAGGATCGAGAGCGCCAAAGCGGCAGCAAGGCCGAGATGGCGGCGGCGCGGCATTTAGAACTGCGATCCGAACCCGACCCGGAAGAACTCCGTCTTATCGAAGGGTTGCTTCACGATCGGGACGGCAAAATCGATGCGCACCGGACCGACCGGCGAATCCCACGAAAAGCCATAGCCGACCGAGACGCGGATGGCGTTGACATCGGCGACGGTCGGGCCCGTGTCGTCGATCGACCAGGCACTGCCGAAATTGGTGAAGACGTGGCCCGAAATGCCGAATTCCTTGGGCAGTCCCAAAGGCATGCTGAGCTGAACGGCGCCCAGCCAATAAGCGTTGGCGCCAAGCGCGTCGTCGGTGACGATGTCGCGGGCGCCGATGCCGCCGGTCTGGAAACCGTGGAAATTGTCGCCGCCGATGAAATACCGATCCTCGATCCGCACGTGATCGCTGCCGAGGCCGAAAATGTAGCCGGCCTCGCCGGTCGCCTGCGCCACCCAGTTGGTCGCGACCGGATAGTAATAGCCGGCGCTCACGCCGTTGCGCAGGAAGTAGACCTGGCCGCCGAGGCCGGCGATATCCGTGGTCTGTTGCAGGTAATAGCCCGAGGTCGGGCGCAGCCGGCTGTCGCGCTTGTCATAGAGCAGCTGCTCGCCGACGATCGAGGCGATGCGCGAGCCCTTCTGAGCGAGAATGAATTGCGAGGCGCCGGGGATGATGTCCTTGATGGTGTCGTCGCGGATCGTGTAGGTCAGCGTCTGACGCAGCGATTCGGTGAACTGATAACCCGCGCGCAGCGAGCCGCCATAGGATTGCTGCTGATAACCCGAAAACGTCGTGTTGTCGCGCTGCAAGGCGAAGAGGTCGAAGCCCGCGGCGAGGTTGCGATCGAGGAAGTAAGGCTCGGTGAAGCTGAGATCGACCTGCTGCGTCAAATAAGCGATCGTCGTGTCGATGCGCAAATCCTGACCGCGTCCCAACAGGTTGCGCTCGTGGATGCCGATATTGGCGAGCGGACCATCCGAGGTCGAATAGCCGACGCCGATCTGGAATTCGCCGGTCGACTGCTCCTGGACATTGACATGGATGACCGTCTTGTCCGGCGAGCTGCCTTGGGTGTTGGTGATATCGACCTTCTTGAAGAAGCCGAGATTGTTGAGCCGCTGCTCCGAGCGATGCAGCTTGGTCGAATTGAAGGCGTCGCCCTCGACTAGACGGAACTCGCGCCGGATCACCTTGTCCTGGGTGCGGACGTTCCCGGTGATGTCGATGCGCTCGACATAGACCTCGGGACCTTCCTTCACCGTGAAGCTGACATCGATCGTCTTGGTGTCGACATTGCGCCGGACATTGGGCGTGACCTGGACGAAGGCATAGCCGCGGTCGCCGAGCGCGTCGGTGATCGCCTGGATCGACTTGTCGACCTGATCGGCGTCGTACCAATCGCCCTCCTTGAAAGTGGGGAGCGCGCGCAGCAGCGCCGGGTTCACATCCTTCAGCTCATTGGCGACCGACACTTTGCCGAAATGGTAGCGCGCGCCTTCCTCGAGGCTGAAGGTGATGATGAAGCCGGAGCGGTCGGGGACCAGCTCGGCATTGGCCGAGACGACGCGGAAATCGGCATAGCCTTGCGAGAGATAGAATTTGCGCAGCAGCTCGCGGTCATAGGTCAGGCGATCGGGATCGTAGGTGTCGTCGCTGCTGAGGAAACGGTACCAGCGCGTTTCCTTGGTCGAGATCACCTCTTTGAGGGTCGATTCGCTGAACACCCGGTTGCCGAGGAAGGTGATGCCGCGAATGCCGGTCGAGGGCCCCTCGTCGATCTCGAAGATCAGATCGACGCGGTTCTGCGGCAGCTGAATGATCTTCGGCTGCACCGTCGCGGCAAAGCGGCCGGAGCGGCGGTAGAGCTCGAGAAGCCGGCTGACATCGCTCTGCACCTTCTCGCGGGTGAAGACGACACGCGGTCGCAGCTGAATCTCGCTGGTGAGATTGTCGTCGGTGAGCTTGTGGTTGCCCTCGAATTGGATGCGGTTGATGACCGGGTTCTCGGTGACCGCAACGATCAGCGCCGAGCCGTCGCGCCGCAATTCGACATTGGAGAAAAGGCCGGTCGCAAACAGAGCCTTGAGCGAGGCGTCGGCCTTTTTCTGGTCGTAGACGTCGCCCGGCTGGATCTGGAGATAGGATTTGACCGTATCGGGCTCGACGCGCTGCGTTCCCTCAATGCGGACCTCGGTGATGACGCCGCCGGCGGGGATCGGCGCCGCTTCAACCGGCGTCGCCGGCGCGGCGGCGGGCGCCTGCGCATGGGCGGCGCCAACGACGGCAAGGCTCGACATCAGTGCCGTCGCGAGGAGAAGGCGGCGTGCCGCTCCGGAGAAAATCACCAACAAATCCCCCTGTCCCCCCGAACGAGTCCCTTGTCGACGAATCCCGGGCCGCCGCCGACCTAGGACACCAGGCTTTTCAGAAACTCGACGACCCGCAGATGAACGAGGTCGTTCCAGGTGGCAAAAACCATCAACGTCAACACCAACGCCAAACCGAGCCGAAAGCCATATTCCTGCGCGCGCTGGCCAAGCGGCTTCCCCCGAATGGCCTCAGCGGCATAAAACAGGAGATGCCCCCCGTCAAGAACGGGAATCGGAAAGAGGTTGATGAGGCCGAGATTGATCGACAGCACCGCCATGAACCAGAGCATGGCGACAATTCCACCTTGCGCCACCTCGCCCGACATCTGCGCGATGCGCAAGGGGCCGCCGAACTCGTCGGCGGTGCGCGCGCCGATGATCATCTGCCACACGGCCTCGAGCGTTCCCGTCGTCATGTTGAGGGTCTCGCCGCCGGCGCGCCACACCGCATCGAGCGGGTTGCGGCGCACATATTGAACGCCGCCGCCCTCGATCCCCAACAGCCCCATCTGATGCGTGTTGCCGAAGCGATCGGTGATGGTGCTGATCTTCGGCGTGACGGTGAGCGGCACATCCTCGCCGCCGCGCTTGACGACGAGCTTCATCGGCACGCCGGCATCGAGGCGCACGAGGCGCTGCACATCCTCGAAACGCTCGATCTTCTCGCCATCGATCGAGACGAAGACATCGCCGGGCTTCAAGCCGCCCTGCTCCGCCGCGCTTCCGGGCAGAACCTTGCCGACCTGAGACGGGGTGAAAGGCTGGCCCACCGTGGCAAAGAGCACCGCGAGGACCGCGATCGCGAAAACGAAATTGGCGCCCGGACCCGCCACGACCACGGCGGCGCGCTGCGGCAGGCGCTTGTGATGGAAGGAGACTTCGCGCTCCTCGGCGGTCATCGCCTGGAGCTCGCCCGCCGGCATCGACGCGGGATCGGCATCGCCGAACATTTTCACATAGCCGCCGAGCGGCATCAGGCTGAATTTCCAGCGCGTGCCGGCGCGGTCGTTCCAGCCGAAAATCTCCGGGCCGAAGCCGATCGAGAACACCTCGATGCGCACGCCGTTCCAGCGCGCGATGAAGTAGTGGCCGAACTCGTGCACGAACACCAGCACCGTCAAAACGACGATGAATGGAACGATGTAATCGAGGCCGCCGGTCAATAAGCCCATGAATCCAACCTATGCACGCGAATGCGGTTAACCATAGCAAAAAATTGCCGCGCCATTGCTGAAAAAAGCGCCCGTTTCCACAGGGTTTACGGGTGGGCGGCGAAGCCCGGCCCGCAGCCGAGGAGGAGCAGCGCGCCCAGCCCCGCGGTTGCGGTCAGCAACGAATCGAGGCGGTCGAGCAGCCCGCCATGGCCGGGGATGAGCGCCCCCGAATCCTTGGCGCCGAAGCGTCGCTTGGCCAGCGACTCGGCGAGATCGCCGCCCTGGGCGAAGGCCGACAGCACGAGGCTGAGGACGACCGTCGCCAAGGGCGCCGCCCCGGCAATGAGCGCCGCGGCAAAACCGACGATCCCGGCGCAGGCGAGCCCGCCCAGGGCGCCCGACCAGGTCTTGTTGGGCGAGAGCCGCGGCGCGAGACGCGGCCCGCCCAAGGCGCGGCCGAAGGCATAGGCGCCGGCGTCGCTCGCCCAGACCACGGCGAAGAGCCACAGCATCAAGGGGCGTCCCGCCTCGCCCGCGGCAATCCATAACAGCGCCAGGCAAGGGACCGACAGCCAGAGCGTTCCCGCCGCGGTCCAGGCTGGCGCGGGAGCGGCGGCGGCACGCGCCAGGGCGGCAACCGCGAGCGATAGGGCGGCGGCAAATGCCAGAGCCCAGAGCGGCGCGCTCGACGCGGCCAGCAGCGCGGCGGCCGGCCCCACGGCGGCGACCGCGGCGCGGATCAAGCCGCTCTCGATGCCTGAGAGCCGCGCCCATTCCCAGCCCATGCCGGCCCCGGCAAGGATCACCAGCCCCGCCAGCGCCCAGCCGCCGAACCAGACCGCGGCAATGGCAAGCGGCATCAGCACGAAGGCGGAGGCGAGGCGCAGCTTCAGGCCGCCGGCACCCGGCCGTGCAGCCTCGGGCGGCGCTGCCTCTGCCTCCTTAGCTTGAGCCAACGGAAGTGCCGTAGCGGCGGTCGCGGCCGTGGAATTCGCGCACGGCTTTTTCGAGATCGCTCGCGCCGAAATCCGGCCATAGCGTATCGACGAAGACGAGCTCGGTATAAGCGGTCTGCCATAAGAGGAAATTGCTGATGCGCTGCTCGCCGCTGGTGCGGATCAGCAGATCGGGATCGGGAATGCCGGCGGTATAGAGCTGCGCCGCGAACTGCGCCTCCTCGATCCGATCGGGCGCGAGCCGGCCGGCCGCCGCTTCGGCCGCCAGGCGGCGCGCCGCCTGAACGATGTCGTGACGTCCGCCATAAGACAGCGCGACGATGAGGTTGAGCCGCGAATTCCCGGCGGTCAGCTGCTCGGCATTGGCGATCAGCGTGACGATGTCGGGCGCGAGCCGGGTGCGATCGCCGATGATGCGCACGCGCACGCCCTGGCGATGGAGCTCGGCGATTTCGCCGCGCAGATAGACGCGCAGCAGCCCCATGAGATCGTCGACCTCGTCGCTCGGGCGCTTCCAATTCTCCGAGGAGAAGCCGAACAAGGTCAGATAGGAAATGCCGAGCTCGGCCGCGGCGGTCAGGGTGCGCCGCACCGCCTCGGCGCCGCGGCGATGGCCTTGAATACGCGGCAATCCGCGCGCCTTGGCCCAGCGCCCATTGCCGTCCATGATGATCGCGACGTGCGCCGGCGGCACCCGCCCGGGAGACTTGTCATTCGCCGACATCAGACCTGGAGAATCTCCTTGTCCTTGGCGGCCAGCATGTCATCGACCTTCTTGACGGTCGCGTCGGTCAAGGTCTGGATGTCCTTGTCGAGCTTGCGGTGCTGATCCTGGGTGATGGTTCCGTCCTTTTCCTGCTTCTTCAGCAGGTCGAGGCCGTCGCGCCGCACATTGCGCACCGAGACGCGCGCTTGTTCGGTGTATTTGGCGGCGACGCGGGTCAACTCCTTGCGCCGCTCCTCGCTCAAATCGGGCACGGGCACGCGGATCGTCTGGCCTTCGCTTTGCGGGTTGAGGCCGAGACCCGATTCACGGATGCCCTTCTCGGTCGCCTTCACATTGGCTTTGTCCCAGACCTGGACGATGATGAGCCGCGGCTCGGGCACGCTGACCGTGCCGACCTGGGTCAGCGGCATCTTGTTGCCGTAAGCCTCGACCTGGACGGGATCGAGCAGGCTCGCCGAGGCGCGGCCCGTCCGCAAGCCCGCGAATTCCTTGCGCAAGACTTCGATCGCGCCATCCATGCGGCGGCGCAGATCGGTAACGATCTTCTCTTCGCTCATGCTCGCGCCCCCTCCTCGCTGATAATGGTGAAGCGTCCCTTGCCGGCGACGACGTCGGCGAAGCCGCCCTTGGCGTAGATCGAGAACACCACGATCGGAATCCGGTTTTCGCGCGCAAGCGAGATCGCCGCGGCGTCCATCACCTGCAGATCGCGCGTCAGCACGTCGAGATAGGTAAGCTTCGCGTGGCGCTGGGCGCTCGTGTCCTTTTTGGGATCGGCGCTGTAGACGCCATCGACCTTGGTCGCTTTGAGCAGCGCCTCGCATTCGGTCTCGGAGGCGCGCAGCGCCGCCGCGGTGTCGGTGGTGAAGAACGGATTGCCGGTGCCGGCGGCGAAGATCACCGCCCGTCCCTTCTCCATGTGGCGAATGGCGCGGCGCCGGATGTAAGGCTCGCACACGGTCTGCATCGGAATGGCGCTCTGCACGCGCGTCTGGACGCCGAGCCGCTCGAGCGCGCTTTGCAGCGCCAGCGAATTGATGATGGTCGCGAGCATGCCCATGTAGTCGCCGGTCGCGCGCTCCATGCCGGCGGCGGCGCCCGACAGGCCGCGGAAAATATTCCCGCCGCCCACCACCATCGCCACCTGGACGCCGAGCGCATGCACGCTCTGCACCTCGGCGGCGATTCGGGAAATGGTTTCGGGATCGATCCCGTAGCCCTGTTCGCCCATCAGCGCTTCGCCGCTGAGTTTCAGAAGCACGCGCCGGTATTTCGGTTCGCCTGGCATCACGTCACACCCGAGGCTCGAACGGGGCGGGATCATACAGGAGACCGGGGCCGGCGTCTCCTCTTTGAGAGCGCGCGCCCCTCAGTGTTTCAGCGTCGCAGCGACCTCGGCGGCGAAGTCGGCCTGCTCCTTCTCGACGCCCTCGCCGAGAACCAGCCGCTCGAAGCCCGCGATCTTCACCGGCGCGCCGATTTCCTTCGCCGCCGCATCGAGCACCTTCGCCACCTTGGTCTCGTTGTCGATGACGAAAACCTGCTCGTTGAGGACGGTCTCCTCGTAGAATTTGCGCAACCGCCCATCGACCATCTTCTCGATCACCGCATCGGGCTTGCCGCTCGCCTTCGCCTGCTCCTTCAGCACGTCGCGCTCGCGCGCGAGATCGGCCGCGGGGACCGAGGCGATATCGAGATATTGCGGCTTCGCCGCGGCGACATGCATGGCAAGCTGCCGGCCGACGCCCGCCAAGTGATCGACGCCGGTCGTCGCCTCGAGCGCCACCAGCACGCCGATCTTGCCGAGATTGGGCGCGACGGCATTGTGGACATAGGCCGCCACCACGCCATGCGCGACATGGAGCCGCGCCATGCGGCGGATCGACATGTTCTCGCCGACAGTGGCGATGAGATGCGCGAGCTCGTCGGCGACATGGCGCCCGGTGCCGGGATAAGGCGCCGCTTGGAGACGGTCGAGATCGACATGGGTGAGCGCGAGATCGGCGACCGTCGCAACGAACTTCTGGAAAGTCTCGTTGCGGGCGACGAAATCCGTCTCGGCATTGACCTCGACCAGCGCCGCGACATTGCCCTTGAGCGCCGCTCCGACCAGGCCCTCGGCGGCGACGCGCCCGGCTTTCTTCGCCGCGGCGGCCAGACCCTTCTTGCGCAGCCAATCGACCGCACCTTCGAGATCGCCCTGGGTCTCGCTCAGGGCGCGCTTGCAATCCATCATGCCCGCGCCCGTCTTCTCGCGCAGGGTCTTCACCAATCCGGCGGAGATTTCTGCCATTCGCTCTCTCCGCTCAGGCCGTTGGCTGCTCTTCGCCGGACGCATCGGCCGGCGTCAGAAGCTCGATCGGCCCCGCCTCGCCCGCGCCGATATCGACGCCCGAGGCCGCGGCCTCGGCCTGGAGTCCGTCGAGCACGGCATCGGAGACGAGCTGGCAATAGAGATGAACCGCGCGCATTGCGTCGTCATTGCCGGGGATCGGATAGGCGATGCCGTCGGGATCGGAGTTGCTGTCGAGAATCGCGACCACCGGAATCTTGAGCTTGTTCGCCTCTTGCACCGCGATCGCTTCCTTATTGGTGTCGATCACGAAGAGGATATCGGGCAGCCCGCCCATTTCCTTGATGCCGCCCAAGGCGCGCTCGAGCTTGTCGCGGTCGCGCGTCAATTCGAGCAGCTCGCGCTTGGTGATGCCGGCCTCGGGCTGGGTGATGCGCTCGTCGAGCTCGCGCAGGCGCTTGATCGATTGCGAGATGGTCTTGAAATTGGTCAACATGCCGCCGAGCCAGCGGTGATCGACGTAATATTGGCCGCAGCGCTTGGCCGCGTCCGACACCGCCTCCTGCGCCTGGCGCTTGGTGCCGACGAAGAGCACGCGGCCGCCCGAGGCCGCCACGTCGCGGATCGCCTGCAAGGCACGCGCGAGCTGCGGCACGGTCTGCTCGAGATCGATAATGTGCACGCCGTTGCGAACGCCGAAGATGTAGGACTGCATCTTGGGGTTCCAGCGCCGCGTATGGTGGCCGAAATGCACGCCCGCTTCCAACAGCTGGCGCATGGTAAAGGTCGGAATTGCCATGAAGCTTCCTTTTCCGGTTGTTCCGCCGCGGGAGCTTACCGGCCGGATGGCTCCGAGCCGGCACCGGGGCGACTTCTCGCTGGCGCGAGCCGTCGCATCCCCGCGTGTGGGATTAAAGTGAAAACGGAGCCTTAAATAGGGTGATCCGGGCGCTTTGGCAAGGGCTCGCCCACCGCTCAGCCCGTCGCGCCGAGATATTGGCGCAGGAAAGCGTGCAGCTTCTCCGCCGCGGCGGCGCGCGCCGCCGCGTTATAGGCGAGGTTGGCGCCGCGGCTGAAGCAGGAGCGGACATAGCCGCGCACCGCCTCGGCGCCGACCCCGGGATTGTCCTTGTGGTCCATGCGGAGCACGTGGCCGTTGGTCAGATCGAGGATGAGATCGCATTTGGCGCCGACTTCGAGGTTGCGGGCGAAGCCGTGAAAGCCGCCCTCGACGTCGAAATCGTGATAGGTCCCCGGATAGGCGACGAAGCTCACGCGGTTGCCCATGCTCTGCGCCCAATCGGCAAATTCGCGGGTCGGGCCGACGGGCACGTAATTATCCGCCTCGCCGTGGAAGAACAGCATCGGCGAGCGGTCGGTCGCGCGGTCGCGATATTGGAACTCGGCCGCGCCGTAGAACACGACATGGGCGGCGAATTTCAGATCATCGGCAATGATGCGCGTGCGCACCGTCTCGAGCGCGGTTTCGAGTGCGACGCTGCCGCCGCGCGACCAGCCCATGACGCCGATGCGGCGCTTATCGAAGCGCGCATCGGCGCCGAGAAGCTTCAGCGCCGCGAGCGTATCGGCGACATCCGCCCAGGAGGAAAGCTGCGCCTGGTTCGCCGCGGTGTCGGTGATGCCGCGCGGACCGAAGCTGTCGACCACCAGTGCGGCGACGCCCCACCGCGCGACCAGCTGCGCCCATTGCCGGATGGCATCGCCATTGGCACCGCCGAGACCGCCGCTGCCATGTTTCAGAATCAGCACCGGAACGGCGCCGGTTCGTTGCGTCGGCAGATACAGCTCGCCGGCGACTGTCGCCGGCGCGCCTTGGCGATGCAGGAACTCCGCCAGCGATTTCGGCGTGATGGACGGGATGGCGATTTTCCTGAGCTGCACCGCCACGGCCGCGCCCAATGCCATGCGCATGATTTTCCCCTCGGATGCGCGCCGGCATCCCCATAACCGGCAACCGACGGCTCCACGAGCCTAGCCATCCGTGCGGAGCACGCGCGAGCGGGTTTTGCCGCCACTCGCTCGCCGGTTACGCGATTTTCGGTCGTAATCGCGCCGGAGCATCCCCATATGAGACTTGCATGGCCTTCCGTCCCAAATCGAATTTGCACGCACTGCCGCGGGAAACCGTGGATTCCGGCGAGCGTTGGCGCATCATTTGGGACACGAAGCGCCGTGGGGCCGACGACAGCCGCAACACCGCGCTCGAGAAATTCGAGGTGGACGCGCTCGACCGCGCACGGCATCTGCTGCGCATGGGCTTCGTCGTTTACGAAATTCGCGCGCCGCAGGGCTCGCTCTTCCTCGGCGAGACCGCGATCAAGGCACGTCTCGGCCTGGTCGCAATGAGCGAAGACGACTCGGCAAAAGCCGAAAAAGACGCGTCTCAGGCTTGAAAGCCCGCCGCCAAGCGGCCATAGTCCGCCTGCCACGGGCAGAGGCGGCCGCATCCGGCGTTCGCGCGGATAGCAGGCTCGCCACTCGGCGACGATGATTTTGCGCCGAGACTTCGGGCTTCCGCTTTCGCCGATGACGGCCGCGCGGAATCTCATCCTTCACGCCGCGATGCGCGGCACTGTGAGTTGAGCGGCATGAGCAAGAAAAAGCCGATCGAGATCGGCGCCTTTCTCCTCTTCGACGTGCTTTACGACGACGGCACGCGCACCTCGAACCGCAAGGTGCCCACCGCCGCGATCGAGGATTGGAATTTCGACGATTCGGTTCGCGCCGCGCTCGAGACGCAGGACCGTGAGATCGCCGAACGCTCGGGCAAGCCGCGCGGCACCATTACTTCGATCACGCGCTCGGGCACGCGCGCGGCCGAGCGTCTTGCCAAGCGCACCGAGGCCGGCGGCCGGCGGTCCGCGGCACGGTGACGCTGTCCTTCACCCAATATTGAGCAAGGAGCACCGACCGTGATCGCGTTGCACAAGTTCAAAGTCGGCCAATCCGTCGAATTCGCCGGCGGCGGCATCCAGCCAAAGCCGCTGGGCTCGTTCAAGGTCGTGCGCGTCATGCCGAGCGAGCGCGGAATTCACCAATACCGCATCAAATCCGCCACCGACGGGCATGAGCGGATGGTGACCGAGAGCGAGCTGCTGTAACGCCGGCCTTGCTTTCGCGCATCCGAAGCGCCATTCTCCCGCCACTATCCTTGCTCGCAATCGCGCGAAGCCCGACGGATCGCTAACCGCCGCGGCGGCATTTCGAGATCATCCCTGATAGGCACCAAGGCTCCCGGTCGCGCACGGGCCGGCCGTGAAAACCCCAAGCATCGGGCATTCCGCCCGATGCGACGATCGTTTCGCATCGTCTCAATTCAAAGAAAGCAATCCACACGTGACTTCCTCCTTTACGACGCTCGGCCTCGTCGAGCCGTTGCAGCGCGCATTGCGCGCCGAGAACTATCAAACTCCGACACCAATCCAAGCCGAGGCGATCCCGCCTCTTCTCGCCGGCCGCGATCTGCTCGGCATCGCCCAGACCGGAACCGGCAAGACCGCCGCCTTCGCGCTGCCGATGCTGCAGTTGCTGAGCGCGCGCCGCACGGCCTTGCGCCGCGGCGAGCCTCGCGCGCTTGTCCTCAGCCCGACGCGCGAATTGGCGATCCAAATCGATGACAGCTTCCGCCGCTACGGTCGGCATCTCGCGCTGCGCTCGACCGTGATCTTCGGCGGTGTCGGGCAGAAGCCGCAGGTCGATGCGCTGGCGCGCGGCGTCGACATTCTCGTCGCGACGCCCGGGCGCCTGCTCGACCTCGTTCAGCAGCGTCATCTGCGCTTCGATGCGGTCGAGATTTTCGTCCTCGACGAGGCCGACCGCATGCTCGATATGGGCTTCATTCACGATATCAAGCGCGTCATCGCCGCGCTTCCCCAACGCCGCCAATCGCTCTTCTTCTCGGCGACCATGCCCGAGGCCGCGGCGCGGCTCGCCGGCGGCATGCTTGCCGACCCGGTTCGGGTCGCGATCACGCCGCAGGCAACCACCGTCGAGCGCATCGCGCAGCGCGTCTATTTCGTCGAACAGGGCGACAAGCGCGCCCTCCTCGCCGATCTCCTGACGGATCGCACGATCGCGCGCGCCCTCGTCTTCACCCGCACCAAGCACGGCGCCAACCGGGTCGCTGAGCAGTTGACGCGCGGCGGGATTGGCGCGGAGGCGATCCACGGCAACAAATCGCAGGCCGCGCGCCAGCGTGCGCTTGCCAGCTTTCGCGACGGCAAATCGCGCGTTCTCGTCGCCACCGACATCGCCGCCCGCGGCATCGATATCGACGGCATCACGCATGTGATCAATTACGAGCTGCCGAATCTGCCCGAGAGCTACGTCCACCGCATCGGCCGGACGGCGCGCGCCGGCGCCGACGGTACCGCGATCGCGTTTTGCGACGCTTCGGAACGGGCCTTCTTGCGCGATATCGAAAAATTGACGCGGCAGAGCCTCGCCGTTGCCGAGCACCGCTTGAGCGCACGCGCCGGCGAGCCGCGCCCCGCGGCCGGCGCCCGGCCCCAACCTCGCCCGAGCCAGCAACGCGCCCAGCGCCGGCGCCGTCCGAAGGCACCTCCGCCGCGGCACGGCGCCGAAGTCGGACGGTCCCGCGGCGCCAGCGCTTAGGAACCAAAAGGGGACGCCGCGCCGCACCGCGCGGCCAAGCCCTCGGAGCAGACAGGCGCGCGCTGGCCTGATAGAGACAGTGGTCGTCATGGCCCTCCCTCCCGCGCCTGCCCTCACCTTTCGCCGATGACGCCGCGCCGATGATCGATACGATTCTCGGCGCCATCGTACCGGTGCTGCTCACGGCGTCCCTCGGTTATGCCTGGACGCGGGCCGGCCGCTCCTTCGACAGCGCGATGCTGACGCTGCTCGTCACCGATATCGGCACGCCCTGCCTCATCGTCTCGACCTTCGCCAAGACCGCGATCCCGCCGGGCGCCTTCGCCCAAAGCGCGGCCGCCGCCATCGTCATCCTTCTCTGCTTTCTCGTCCTCGGCGCCGCGGTGCTGCGCATCGCGGGACTGAGACTGCGCACTTATCTGCCGGCGATGTCGTTCCCCAATACGGGCAATCTCGGCTTGCCGCTCGCGCTCTATGCCTTCGGCCCCGAAGGGCTTTCCTACGCCATCGTCTTCTTCACCTTCTGCTCCTTGAGCAATTTCACCCTCGGCCAGGCGATCGCCGCGGGCACGGTCAATTGGCGCGCGATCGCGCGGATGCCGATCATCTACGCGGTCGTGATCGGCGTCGCGCTCTCCGCGCTGCAGCGCCCGCTGCCGCTTTGGCTCGGCAACACGCTGAGCCTCCTCGGCGGCATCACCGTGCCGCTGATGCTTTTGCTGCTGGGGGTCTCGCTCGGCCGGCTTTCGGTCGCGGCCTTCCCACGGGCTTTCGCGTTGTCGATCCTGCGGATCGGCATGGGCGTCGGCGTCGGCGCGGCGATCACGACGCTGTTCGGATTGGAGGGCGTCGCCAAGGCCGCGCTCATCCAGCAAAGCGCGATGCCGGTCGCGGTCTTCAACTATCTTTTCGCGCTGCGCTGGAACAATCAGCCGGAGGAGATTGCCGGCGTGGTCGTGGTCTCGACCCTCGCGGCGATCGTCACCGCGCCGGCGCTGCTCTTCTTCCTGCTCCGCTGAACGTCGCCGCGCTCAACTCCCGACGCCGTAGACGCTGCGCAGCCGCCGCTCCAGCGCATTGAGCGCCGCGCGGCAATCCGCGTGCCGCGCGGTGCCGGCGCGGAACGCGCCGCAAATCCATTCCTGGCCGGCGCGCGGCACGACCGTCACCTGCTCCGCTCCCTGGCAGCCTTTTTCCTTGCGCAGCTCGGTGAGGAGAATCTGCTCGAGCTCCGCGACCGCAACGATCTTCCGCAACACGTTTCGAACCCGCCCTAGTTCGCCCAGATCGGGCGAAACCTTAGGCAAGGGGATTTGAATCGGGCGTTAACGCGCAGCCTCGCCCGCGCTGCACCGGGGTAATCTCTCGTCAAGGTTGACGGGGAGTGCTCGGCCGCGACAGCGTCAAATCCCTGCGGCGCGCGCCTTTGCTGCGTCGCTGTCGCAAGAACGCGCCTGCCGCCCGGCAAGAGCGGCGAGCTTTGCGCGAAGCAATTCCACATCGATCGGTTTTGCCACGTAGTCGTCCATACCCGCGGCGCGATACTGCTCGCTCGCGCCGACCATGGCGTTGGCGGTCAAGGCGATGATCGTGATCGCGTTCTTGGGCGGCGGCAGCGCCCGAATGAGGCGCGTCGCCTCGACGCCGTCGATGCCGGGCATCTGGCTGTCCATCAGCACGACGTCGTAGTGCTTGGCGCGCACCGCTTCGACCGCCGCGCGGCCATCGGCGACCACCTCGACCTCGTGACCCGCCTGTTTGAGAATGGCGACGGCGAGGCGCTGGTTGATCGTATTGTCCTCGGCAAGGAGAACGCGCAGCCCGCCGCTGCGTCGCGCCGGCACAGCCGGCGAAGCGGCCGCAGGCTGAGCTTCCGCCGTCGCCCGATCGAGCTTCTCGAGACATTCGAGAATGCAAGCAAGCCGCAGCGGCTTTTCGATCACCGCATCGGCAAGTTCGCCGGCAACGCTCATCCGCGCGTCAGGCCAGGCGGCGAGAACCAGCTTCGTTTCGCCGCGCGGCGCAAGGCCGCGCATGCGGCTCGACAGATCGCCCGGCCCAAAGCCCGCGGCCTCGTCGAGAACCGCCAGCGCAAAGGGCATGCCGCCGCGCCGCGCGCGCATCAACTCGGCGAGCGCCTCGACCGCATCGCATGTCGCGGTGACGGCAAGACCGAGCCCCGACAAGTGCCGCGCGAGCATGTCGCGAAGGACGGAAGCCTCGGCCGAAACCAGAACGCGCGCGCCGGCAAAACGCGCCGGCACGCCGCGTGCCGGCGCCACGGCGAGGCGCGGCAGCGGCACGGCGAACCAGAAGGTCGAGCCGCGATCGGGCTCGCTCGAAAATCCGATCGTCCCGCCCATCAGCTCGACCAGCTGGCGGCAGATCGCAAGGCCAAGGCCGGTGCCACCGAAACGGCGGGCGGTCGAGCTGTCGCCCTGCTCGAATTTCTTGAAGAGCTTTGCCTGTACCGCCTCGTCCATGCCGATCCCGGTATCGCTCACGGCAAAGCGCAAGCCGTCGCTGCCGCCGGGCATCTCCTGCGCCGTCACGGCGATCGAGACGCCGCCGCGCTCGGTGAATTTGAGGGCGTTGCTGACGAGGTTGAGAAGAATCTGGCGCAGCTTCGCCGGATCGCCGCGGAAGCTTCCCGAAAGTCCCTCGGCGATGAAGATGCCGAGCTCGATCGTCTTCTCGCGCGCCTTGGGCGCGAGGATCATGACGGCGTTCTCGACCAGCGGCACAAGGTCGAAGGGAAGGCTCTCGAGCTCGACCTTGCCGGCTTCGAGCTTCGAGATGTCGAGAATGTCGTTGATGATGGCGAGGAGCGAGGCGGCCGACTGTCCGACGATCTCCGCATATTCGCGCTGGCCCTCGGACAGGGACGTCTTCAGCAGCAGCTCGTTCATGCCGATAATGCCGTTCATCGGCGTGCGGATCTCATGGCTCATGCGCGCGAGAAATTCGGACTTCGCCTTGCTCGCGGCGTCGGCATGCTCCTTGGCGAGGCGCAGCTCGCTCTCGTTGCGCATGCGCTCGCTGGCGTCGCGCACGATGCTGATGTTCTCGGGCTCGCCGGTGTCGGGATTGATCGCGCGGCGGCGGTTCGCTTCGACCCAGCGGAAGCTCCCGTCCTTGCGGCGGATGCGATAAGTGACGGTCGCCTGGTCGGCGGTATCGAGCTTGCGGGTCGAATCCTCGAACAGCGCGACATCGTCGGGATGGATAAGGTCCTCAGGATTGGCGCCGATCAACTCGTCAGGCTCGTAGCCGTAGATCTCGCGGCAGGCAGGCGAGACATAGAGGCGGCGCATTTCGCCGGGCTTCGAGCGCACCAGCATGTCGGAGGAATGCTCGGCGAGCAGGCGGAAGCGCTGCTCGCTGTCGCGCGCATTGCGCTCGGCCTCGCCGCGCCGGCGCAGCTCGCGGATTAGAGCGACGGCGAACCAGCCGGAAAGACCCAAGAGCGCGGAGAGCACGGCGAGGAACACCGCCGCCTTCTGCCGCCATTCCGCGAAGATGACGCTGCGGGTTTGCGCCACCGTGATGACGAGCGGCAGATTGCCGACCTGCCGGAACACGTAAAGCCGCTTGATTCCGTCGATGATCGCCGTCGTCTCGAAATGTCCGGCGCGGACCCTCGGATAGAATTGGAAGATTTTGCCCTTGCTGAGATCGCGGCCGAGGTCGCGCTCGTCATAGGGTGCGCGCATCATCACCTTGCCGTCCGCGCGGAACAGCGTGACGGTGCCGTTCGCGCCAAGATCGAAGGCGCTGAAAATCCGCCGGAAATAGCCGAGCCCCATGGTGCCGACGACGGCGCCGGCGAAGCTGCCATCGGCATTGGTGCGGCGCCGGCTGAGACCAATCATCCAATCACCGTCATGCGAATTTCGGAACGGCACGCCGATGAACAGGCCGATAGTGGGATCATCGCGCAGGGCCTTGAAGAAATCCGCCTTGGCGAAGCTGCGCGGCGGCGGATTGGCGGAGCGCGAATCCATGATGACGGTGCCGGCGGAATCGACGACGAGAATCCCGCCGAGATCCTGCGCGGAGGCGGCGCCATCGAAGAGCGCGCTCCGCCGTATCTCGGGCGACACGCGCCAAATGTCCTTGAGCTTCAGCCCCTCGACGACGGCGCGCAGCGACAGATCGTAGACTTCGACGTTGCGCTCGATATCATGGGCCAGCGCGGCATCGAGATTTTGCGAGGTTTCGACCGCGCGGTTCCAGGCGCGGCTGCGCTCGTCGGAGAGCGTCCAGATCATCAGCGCCATGACGCCGAGCATGATCGCCATTGCGGCGACGAACAGAAGCCGTGTCCGCGGCAATGACAAGACTGTGCGTTGCACGGGCATCGGTGTCTTTCGCAATGGGTTGCGCCACGCGGCCAACCCAGGAGAAATTTTCGCAGAGGCAAGTTAAGACTTGCTTAGCTTTACCGCCGGGCGGCGCCCTTGCCCCGGCCCCGCAAGCCGGGCATCGTGCCCGACGCCGCACGGTCGTGGAGAGAACGGATCATGATGGGATCGGTCACGCCCCCTCGCGGCCGGCGCCGCGCCGCGGCCTGGCAATGGGCCGCGCTGGCGCTGCTCGCACTCCTTGGCTCCGCGCTGACCCCGGCGCGGGCCGCGGCGATCCGGATCGGGGTGGTTCCGGCCGCCGCCATGGGGCCGATCTTCATCGCCAAGGAGAAGGGCTATTTCGGCGCCGAGGGCATCGAGACGGAGCTCGTCCCCTTCGATGCGAGCGAGGGCGCGGCCGCCGCGGCGGCCTCGGGCGCGGTGGATTTCGGCGCCGCCGCCATTTCCTCGGCCCTCTATGGCTTCACCGGCCAGGGACCGCTGCGCATCATCAGCGGGCTTTATAGCGAGGCAAACGGCTTTCATACCCTCGCGATCGTTGCCGCCGATGCGGCCTACGACCACGGTCTGCGCGCGGTGAAGGGCTTGGCGGGCCGGTCCGTCGCCCTCGCGGCGCTGGGCGGTCCCGCACATTACAGCCTCGCCCTCCTCACCGAGAAATACGGCGCCGATCTCGCGGCAATGCGCCTCGTGCCGGCGGAGAACCCGCGCGGCGTGCTCGCCGCGCTCGAAGCCAACGAGGCCGAGATGGCGATCGTCGCCGGCAGCGTCGCAACCCCCGCGCTCCAGGCTGGTCAGGTGAAGCTGCTCGGCTGGGTCGGCGATGAGACGCCGTGGCAGGAAGGCGTCGCCTTCACAAACACGAAAATGATCGCCGAGCACAGCAGCACGGTCCAGGCCTTCCTCAGGGCGCTGCGCAAAGGAGCGCATGACTATTCCGCCGCCTTCACCGGACCTGGCGGCAAGCGCCAGGACGGGCCCGACGCGAAAGAAATGCTCGCGATCATCGCCAAATATGCGCACCTGCCGCCCGATCAGGTGCGGCTCGGCATTGCCTATGTGGATGCCAGCGCGCGGCTCGACCGCCGCGACGTGCTGCATCAGCTCGACTGGTTCAAGCAGCAGAAAGTGCTGCCGGGGACGGTGGATCCCGCAACGGTCATAGCCCAGGACTATGTGATCGCGCTGCCCGACCAGAACCAGGAAGGCGCCGCTCAGAAATAGGACGGCAGCGCGGTTGCGATCAGAAACAGGCTGATGACGAGGCCGAGAACGGCGGCGCGCTCGAAGCATTTGAGCGCGAGATCGAGAACCGCCAATTCGTCTTCGCGGCGCGAGTGGGTCTCGTGCTTCAGCTCGTTTGCGGCCATCGGTTTCATCCTCCGCATCCTGGCCGATATCCAACCCGCCGCCCGAACCGGCACCCCCGAGCCCGGTCCTGTCTCTGCGGCGCGCCGGATAGCGGCGATGTGACACCGCACCAAAGAAGTGCGCCCTAATTTAGGCGCCGTTAGGGTTAAGGATGCGTAAAGACCGGAGTAGCTTTAAGGTTATATGAGCGGCAATTCCGAGGCGCAGAACGGCTGGTTGCGCGCGTCCCCGCGCGCCATCGCCGGCACGCGGCCGCGCATCGCAGGGAATAAAGCAACGCGGCCGACCGTCTTAACAAAAAGCGCGGATCATCGCCGCATGGATCGAGAGCAAGCCCGGCGCGCAATCGCTCGGCGCGGCCGAAACGCCGGCGCGCTGCTCCGTGCTGCTGCGGCCGCGCTGCTTGCTGCCACGACGCTCGCCGCGCCCGTCGCCGCCGCACCCGAGCCGGCGCCGCGCTTCTTCCGCATCGCCGCCGCCTCCACCACCGGAACCTATTTCGTCATCGGCGCCGAGATCGCCAACGCCATCAGCAAGCCGCCCGGCGCGCGCGATTGCGCGCATGGCGGCAGCTGCGGCGTTGCGGGGCTTGTCGCCGTCGCGCAGGCGACGCAAGGCTCGATCGAGAACGCGCTGCTCGTCGGGTCGGGCCAGGTCGAAGCGGCTTTCATCGCGGCCGATGTCGCGCGCTGGGCCTATAGCGGCCGCTCGCCGCAGCTGCGGTCCTGCCACGGCGCGCCCGAAAGCGGCACGGCGCTGCTGGCGAAATCCGGCGCGATCAGCAATCTGCGCGCGATTGCCGCGCTCTTTCCCGAGGGCGTCCATCTCGTCGCGCGCGCCGATGCCAAGATCAA
>Ga0157370_10002949_pt1 | contig 20252 bp, 14 predicted proteins | sample C35metaG_FD_113463 | JGI IMG/M metagenome (GOLD analysis project Ga0157370, IMG submission 113463) | Corn rhizosphere microbial communities from Kellogg Biological Station, Michigan, USA - C3-5 metaG | ecosystem: Host-associated > Plants > Roots > Rhizosphere > Soil | place: USA: Michigan...
ACGCTAAAAATAGAAGATGCGGCAGCCTTTGAAAAGAAAGGCGTTCGTATCACGGGCATGATGGGGCAGGCCAACCAGGACGACCTCGAATCCATAGCCCGGCTGGTGGATGAAGGAAAAGTACGGCCCGCCATTCAAAAGGTTTTCCCGCTGGAAAAGGCCGCCGATGCAAGCCGTCTGAGCCAGGATGGGCATGTCCGGGGAAAGATCGTGCTGCGTGTACGGGAAGAATAATTATCCCAGGTATCGCTCCATCGACCTCTTTAGAATCTCTTTGACATCTTTCGTAATAGTGAGGTGTTTATAAAAACTATACAAGGCGTCGAAGGGAATATTTTCCAGCCGGCGGCTGATCCTCTCCACCTCCCGCCGGGGCAGCGGCATTCTGTTTGGATAGCTGTATTGAACGGCGATATGTTGTCTGCTGGGTGAAATGACCATGGTGTCTCCGCAGAAGACGGCGCCTTCCGGAGAAAGTGAAGGGACATGCAGGATGCTGCTGCCCGGGAAATGTCCACCGAGATTGATCAGCCGCATGCCTTCCCAAAGCTGTTTCTCCTCTCCCTCCCAAAGCTGGATATGAGGGCCTTTGTCGAATATCCACTGTTCATCGCTGCGATGTATATATACAGGGCAGCCGAATGCATCCGCCCACTCATTCATATTGCTGTAGTAATGCGGATGCGAAAACGCAATGGCGCGCAAGCCTCCATGCTCCCGGATGAATGCCTTGACAGGATCGTCCAGCAGCGGGATACAGTCCCAGAGGATATTACCTTCTCCGGAAAGTATCAGAAAGGCCCGCTGCCCGATGGCAAAGGACGGCGCGATCTCCAGCTCATGGATCTTGTCATGCAGCCGGTGGGATTTGACGCTATGGGTATTTGACAGGGCCTCGGGTGTGGTCCAGATCTGTCCGCCCGGGGGAAGATACTGTCTGTCGTCTTCGCAAATGGGGCAATTATCGTATGAGCGCTGGGGTGGATAATGCGTCCCACAGGTGGCGCAAACTTTTATAGATGACATGTGCATTTTTTTGGATGATCAGTCTTTTTCGGCAACCATAATAAAATTAGTACCTTTTAATAAATTCTTACATTGCAGCATGACAAATTCAACATCCGCAAGGGTGACGGCGCTGTTCCTGGACGTAGGCGGCGTCATGCTCACCAATGGCTGGGACAGGAAAATGAGAGAAGCAGCAGCAAAAAAATTCAACCTGGATCTGGACGACCTCAATGACAGGCACCGCATGACCTTCGACACCTATGAGACGGGGAAGCTAAGCCTGGACGAGTACCTGAAGAGCTCCGTCTTTTATAAGGACCGCCCCTTCACGATGGAAGATTTCCGCGATTTTATGTTCAGCCAGTCGGTGGCGTACCAGGAAATGATCGATCTTATCAAGGGGCTAAAGGCAAAGTATAAGCTCCGAATAGCCGTTGTCAACAACGAAGGCCGTGAGCTGAATGAGCACCGGATAAGGACCTATCGGCTGGGCGAGTTCGTGGATTTTTTTATCTCTTCCTGTTTTGTGCATTTTCGCAAGCCGGATGCGGATATCTGGAAAGTCGCGCTGGACATAGCACAGGTGCCGCGGGATGAGGTGGTGTATATCGACGACCGGGCGATGTTCGTACAGGTGGCGCAGGGACTGGGGCTGAGAGGCATCGTCCATGATCATAAGAATGTATCGAGGACAAGGGATGCGCTGGCCGCCTTGGGACTGGTGCTGGACCCCTACACTCCGAATGGATAGGTTTCGGGAACTTCCCCGCCCGCGTGTATATGCAATGGATGGAGGGCCTGGGTCTGATCCAGGTAAATAAACGCATTGTATCTCCGGGACAGTACAGAAGGGACATAGTTGCCGTGTTTCTCCCAGCCCGGGTTGTATACCACGCCGATGGCCCGGTGGGCGATGCCGGAGAAATATATGGAGTTCGTCTCCTCGCCGAAGAGAATATAGCAATTGCCACAGGGCTCCGCATGCAGCAATGCCTCGATACTTCCTTTTCTGGCGGGTGGCACAGTCATTTTCATCATCGGCGCGCCCCACTCTTCTCCTGCAATGACGGAGCCCTGGTAGCTGCCAAAGCCGGCGAGATAGACATTCTTCTCTCCATAGTGGTCCCTCGCCAGCTGTCCTATGTTCACCATACCGGCACGCGCCATATCCGTCGCCCTGGCATCGCCGATATGCGTATTGTGCTCCCATATTATCCCTTTTGCGGCAGGACCATGAAATTGCATCAATCGCTGCAGGGTCTCCATCATGTGCTTATCACGTATGTTCCAGCTGTCGTTATCGAATCCAATCATGCTGCTATAGTATTTCTCCGCATTCACCGCAATAAGGGCGTTCTGTTCCGTATTGAACCCCGCCTCTCTATCCCCATCCAGGTATTGCGCCCTCATACGGATGTCCTTTAACAGCGCCACTACGTGGTCCCTGCACCGATGGCCGGACAAAGAAAATTGTGCATACGCCCGCTCGTCCTCGTTGAAGGGCTCGAAACAGGAGATGGCTTTCCGGACAGAAGCGGCGGCCTGCGGGTCTTCCTTATCCAGATAATCGACCATCGTCTGCATGGAGTCCCACAGGCTGTATACATCCAATCCATAAAAACCAACCTTCTCCGCCGCCGGCAGGGATTGGTTGTATTCCCGCATCCATTCGGCCAGCGCCGCCACTTCCCAATTGGCCCACATCCAGGTAGGCCAGCGATCAAAGGTCTTTAGCAGGGTCCGGATGTCATCGCCGGCATCCTTGTAACCTTTTACATACCGATTGATCTTATAGCAGTCCGGCCAGTCGCCTTCCACCGCGATAAATTTAAATCCCTTCTCCATGATCAGCTGTTTGGAGATGGCCGTTCTCCAGACATAATATTCATGCGTGCCATGAGAAGCTTCACCCAGCATGACAATTTTTCTACTCCCGATGTCGTCCATCAAAGGACGAAGGCTCAGCCTATCTGTTAAAGGATGCATAAAAATGATCTCTTAAAATATGATGCCACCGTCTGCGGGGGGCGGGCATAATATTTTCTGCCTTGTCTTGTAAACTAATATCATCCATTATGGCAACACATACGAGTCATGAAACTCATTCCGCACAAAGCACCACGCGTCTGAATGATATCCGTCAATGGGCCGAATCAAGGGATGGCAAGCCCGCCAAAGTCAAACAGGAAGGGCTCCGGGAGGGCGAAGGCATTTTACGGATAAACTTTCCCGGGTATTCAGGTGAAGACACGCTGGAAGAGATCAGCTGGGAAGAATGGTACGACATCTTCCGTAAAAGAAAATTAAAATTCCTTTATCAGGATAAGACCAGCGACGGGAAAGAAAGCCGATTTTTCAAGCTGGTGGCCAACGAAGACAATAAAAAATAAAGATATTTATGGGAAATCATCCTAAAAAAGGGAGGCCTTCCTTTGACATCAAGGAAGATCCTGAAGTGGATGCGGGAGTGTCGGCCCATGTGCTGCACCCTAATCGCAATACGCAAAAAAAGAGAGAGCAGCAGCTAAGCAAACAGGAAGAAAAAGAGGCAGCCACTGACGCCCATAATTCCTTTGTAGCAGAGGAGCAGGCGCCCGTGCAGGAACTGCCTTACCGGCTGGACAAGACGGCCCTTGTATCCCTGGCGCGGCAGAGCGCAGGGCGTTGCGTATCCGTCTACCTGCCCGTTCATAAGGGCGGCCTGGCTGTCAACGAGCTCAACGATGCGGTGCTGTTCAAGGATTGTATCCGGGAAGCAGCGGTGCAGCTGCAGCAGACCGGTGTCGGCGAACCCCGCGCCCAAAAGATACTGGCGCCGGCGTATGCGCTTATCGACAACGATGATTTCTGGCGGGACCAGCTCCAGGGGCTTGCTTTTTTTGCCACGGAAGATTTTTGCAGATATATCCGGCTGCCCGAATCGCCGAAGCAGCAGGTCCTTGTCAATGATCATTTTCTTTTGTCACCGCTGATCCCTTTTCTCACGGGCAGTCAACATTTTTTTGTGCTGAGCCTGAGCAAGCACCAGGCCAGCCTTTTCAGGGCCGATGGTTTTGGCATATCGCCCATCCCCCTTGCCGACATGCCGCATGGTATGAAGGATGTCGTGCATTTTGAAGAGAAGGATCAGGCAGGGGTTTTTCGCGCCGGCAGCAGCGGGGCAGGCGGCGGAGCCAATTATCATGGCGTTGGAGGCAACAAGCCGGATGAAAAGGAAAGCATCGCCCTGTATCTTGCTGAAGTGGCCCGAACCATCGAGAAAGAAGTGCTGGCGCAGGAGCATGCTCCTTTGTTGCTGGCGGGCGTGGATTATCTCCATCCCATCTATATCAGCGTGGCCCATTACAAGCCTATCATCCAGGAAGGATTGAAGGGCAGCTATGAGCATGTCCCTATGCCGGAGCTGTACAGCCAGGCCAGGGAAAAGCTGCAGCCATTGCTGGATGCAGAGGAGCAGCGCTTTATCGATGAATATAAGAACAAGTCCGGCGGAGCGCTCACGAGCTCGATACCTGACGATGTCATTCCCGCGGCGTATTATGGCCAGGCCGGCAGGCTTTTTGTCCAGCAGGATGCCCAGCTCTGGGGACATTTCGACCCGCAGGCTCAAAGCCTTGTGATCCATGATGAGAAGCAGGCGGGGGACGACAATCTTGTCGACGTCGCTGCCATACAGGTGCTGAACAATGGCGGATACGTGCATATCCTGCCAAAGGAGCGGATGCCCGGGGAGAGTGTGATGGCGGCGCTGCTGCGATACCCTTGATCAGCCGCCCGAAGGCTCCTTACTCTACTCCGTGCGCAATGACTTTACCGGCGTGGTCACGGCAGCCCGGATGGACTGATAGCTGATGGTGAGAATGGCGATGAGCATGGCCAGCAGTCCCGCGGCTGCAAATATCCAGGGGCTCAGCGGTATACGATAGGCAAAGTCCTGCAGCCACCGGTGCATGATCCACCATGCCGTGGGGCTTGCTATCAGGAATGCAATGCAGATGAGCAGGATAAAATCCCTGGAGAGCAGCAGTACAATATTGGCCACGGAGGCGCCCAGCACTTTCCGTATGCCAATCTCCCTGACACGCTGGGCGGTGCCAAAGGCGGACAGTCCCAGCAATCCCAGACAGGCGATAAAGATGGCCAGCCCTGCAAAGAGGGTAAAGGCCTTGCCGAACAGATGATCGTTCTTGTATTGTGCATTGAATGCCTCGTCCAGGAAAAAATAATCAAAGGGGTTGCCCGGGAAAAAAGCGGCATACTTGTTCTTGACGGCCGCCATGGTGGCAGCAACATTGCTGCTATTCACTTTTACGGATATCCAGTTATTGGTTCCATACAGGGGCATGAGCAAGGTAGGTTCCAGCGCATACTTTAGCGACTTCTGATGAAAGTCCCTGAACACGCCTACGATGTCCCAATTAGTGCGGCCAGCCATCATCGTTATCTGTCTGCCGATGGCGGCTTCAGGGGAAGCAAAGCCCAGCAGGTGAACGGCCTTCTCGCTCAAAAGGATATTATGGATCTTCCCTGCGTCGGGGTTGTGGTCGGCGGCGTCGAAGTCCCTGCCGGCTACCATCTTTATGTTATATAGCCGCACGTAGTCATGGTCCACGCCCATCCATCTCATGGTGTATTTGGAATTGGTGCGGTCATCCAGTCTCCCTACATTGAAGACTCTCGACATCTCGTTGCCCGGCAGACGGCCGGCCGTGGCGGCGCCCGTGACGCCCGGGATCTGTTTCAATTCATTTTTAAAATCATTCTCCCGCTGGATAAAAGAGGAGTCCCATCCCGTGAGGACGGGAGGCTTTACGATGAGCATATGGTCGATGTTCATTCCCAGCTCCTGCCGGCTCATATAAGTGATCTGCCGGTATACGACCACCGAGCCGGAGATCAAAAGAATAGTGATGGCGAACTGACCGATGACGAGCCCTTTGCGCAGGACGATGCCCTTTCCCGATGCCCTGAACTTCCCCTTCAAAACCGCTATGGGCCGGAAGGAGGACAATACAAAGGCCGGATAAAAGGCGGAGATAAAGATGCCTGCCAACAACAGCAGGGCCAGGCCAATGGGTATCAGGTAGCCGTGCAGTCCCCTATGAAAAAGGCTGGAGAAGGACAGCTCCGTCTGGATCAGTCTGTTGAATGCATGCTGTGCCAGGAACATCAATCCAATGGCCAGCCCGAACGCTACCAGGTTGACCAGGAGCGATTCGACAAGGAACTGACGGATGAGTCCGCCACGGGTGGCGCCGGTGACCTTTCTTACTCCCACCTCCCTGGCTCTGTCGACCGACCGGGCGGTAGACAGGTTGATATAATTGACCCAGGCAATGGAAATGATAAAGATGGCAATGATGAAGAGTCCCCAGACGACGGTGGCGCTGCCTGTCCTGCCAATCTCATATTCGTAGTCGGAATACAGATGGGCTTTCGACAATGGCTGCAAATGAAATTTCTCCACGCTGCCGGATACCTTATTGCCATGAAAATGCCGTTCGCTAAACGCATCCAGCTTCGCCTCCAATGCTGCGGCATCCGCGCCGGGCCGCAGCTGTATATAGTGCCAGAAATCACTGTCCGTAAAATCATAGTCGGCCTCTTTATAGGCGTCCTTCCCCGACAGCAGGGTGCTGTAGGATACCAGCACGTCATATTGAAGATGGGAGTTCTCCGGCATATCCGCCATCACTCCCGTCACCTTATAGGGCATGGAATCCCTGTCCAGGATGAACTGCCGTCCGACGAGACTGGAGTAATCTCCCTTCACATTGCCAAAGACGCTAAGCGCCGAGGTGGCGGACAGGACCACGGAGCGGGGCTCTTTTAGCGCCGTAGCGGGATCGCCTGCCAGCAATGTGTAGGAGAACATGTTAAAAAAATGGTCGTCCATCGCCACTGTCCGCTGCTCCCCTATTCTTTTATCCCCGTAGCTGATGATGCTCCTGCCCATGTTCATTATCCGGATGTGATCGATGACCTCCGGATAGTCATTTTGCAATGCCTTGCCAATACCTGAATAGGTGATGGTGCCATGCTGGATGAGCTTGCCGTTCTGATACCTGTCGTTGGTCACGCGATAGATCTCCGCCGCATGTTTGTTGAACTGGTCAAAGCTCAGCTCGAAATTTACATATTGCAGGATGAGAAGACATACGGCCATTCCAATGGCCAGTCCCGAGATATTGATGAGGGAGAAGCCCCATTTCTTATACAGGTGCCTCCAGGCAGTGAGCAGGTAATTTTTTAACATGGCTGCCGGTTTCTATAAAGCTACTTACTTTATGACAAATACTGCCGAAGGGAATCTCTTATCGTCATAAACCTCTTTCAGCTGCACGACAGCGTCAACGTCCCCTTCAACGTCGTCAAACACCATCACCCTTCTATGTTCATTATTATACTTTGGCCATTGCGGCAGCATATCTCCATTCGGGTCGCCCGTCCTGATAAAGGCGACCCAGGCTCCGTGCAGGGATCTGGCAAGCTGCTTTTTGGCGGCGTCGTCGTCTGATGACGCTATCCGGGCGGCGTCCCAGATATAATGCAGCTCGTCCCCATGACGGGCGCCCAGCTCCCGGCCATCCTGGTAGCTGTAGCGATACATATATACAGGAGTTCCGGCTTCGCTCAATGCTTTGGCAAAGCGATAGGAATGGAGCTGGTACATGTACTGTGTCAGCGTCTTGACCAGGGCTGCATAGGGACTGTCGGTCCTCAGCTGTGCCCGATAATAAGCATTCGCCATGGGCGCATTCCAGCGGAAGAGAGGCTGAAAGATGGAGGTGTTCGGGTCGGCGCCCATGTCCTTTTTACCGACAAAAGCCGCTCCTTCCTGTTGATTGGTGCCAATGATGACGCGGAGGCCGGATAGCCTGCCTTCCCTGGCATACTGGTAGCCGTCCTCCGGGATGGTCACTCCATCGTATACAGGACCGAAGAAAGAATTACCGCCAATGCCGGCACAAACTTTTGCCTGTGCTTTTATGAGCATATCGGCGGGAAAGGTCAGCAGCTGACGGGCCTGGTCCGGGGCTAAGCCCAGCTGTTGCAGCAGCAAGGCCCGTGCATTTTTTGCGGTGACGCTATCGCGGATACACTGGACGGCTCCGCTCTCGAGGATAGCCTGCTGGAAAAGGCCTTTTGATGCGGGAGAAACCATCACGGCGCTCAGCAGCTTGGCGCCGGCGGATTCCCCCATGACCGTAACGCGGTCCGGGTCGCCGCCAAAGGCGGCAATATTGTCGTGTACCCAGCGGAGGGCGGCAATGACATCGAGGAGGCCCAGGTTACCGGAGTGACGGTATTGGGGGTCAAGATCGCCGAGATATAGGAACCCGAGGGCGCCGAGACGGTAGTTGATGGTGATGGTGACAATATCATCCTTATCGGCAAAGGCGTGGCCGTCCCTGGATCTGCCTGTGCCGCCGGTCATGCTGCCGCCGTGGACCCAGATGAGGACGGGACGCTTGTGGTGATCGATGGCGGGTGTATAAAGATTCAGATAAAGGCAGTCGTCGGAGCCTGTGACGGATGCACCGGCAGGCTGTAGAGCAGCCGGGGGGAATTGGGTGGCGCTTAAGGTATCCGGCCAGGGCTGATGGGGTACGGGGGGCTGGTAGCGGAGCGGGCCAATGGGTGGCTGGGCGTAGGGGATGGATTTAAAAACGGCGATGCGATTTTCGGAAAGGCCGCGGAGGCAGCCCTGGCGGGTGCGCACTATGAGGTCCTGGGCGGATGAAGCCTGTGTAGTAAATAGCAAGAGTAAAATTAGGAGGGGATGGAAAATACCTGCCGGCTGGTTTGGATGTTGCATATCGTACATAATGTAATAAAAATAGCACATTATGAAAAGGCGCAAAAAAGTAAAAACCAACACATTCAAGGAATTTGGCACCGCGGTAGGCGTTGGTCTGCTGGCCGGGCTGGCCGGAACGATAGCGATCACGGTATCGCAAAGCATCGAAATGAAGCTCACCAAACGGGAGCCCAGCACAGCGCCGGCCGATGCGGTCGGTAAAACGCTGGATATTGAGCCTACGGAGGAGTCAAAGAAACCAGCGCTTGCCCAGAAGGTACATTGGACGTACGGCACGGGGCTGGGTATTGCCCGTGGTCTGATGAGCCTGGCGGGACTAAAAGGCTGGCCGGCTACCCTTGCACATTTCACCGCTGTCTGGGGCGGATCGATGATCATGCTGCCAAAGCTCGAGCTGGCTCCGCCTGTGCAGGAACGACCGCCGAAGACCCTGCTGATCGAGGGGTTGCACCATGCGATATATGCGGCCGTGGCCGGATGTGTGTTTGATGCGATAATGGAATGGTAGAGAAAGTACGGGCTTATAAATAGCTCAGCCACCAATTTTGCCGGAGATGCGCCCGTTTGTACCGGTCATAGCGTTGGCACAAGGGGTATAGGATCAGGATCACCCCAAGCCAGACCAGATAGACGATGCCAATGTTAAACCCGTATCCCTTCAATGCAGCGGACTGATTCACGCGGCTGCCAAGGATCATATCCGAAGCTTTGTATCCCTGCAGCACGGCGCCCGCCACTGCCAGGGCATGTATCAGATAAATATGCATCAGGTAGTAGAACATGGGCACTCTGCCAAAAACAGCTATTTTTTCCCGCAGCCGCTTCAAGGGTTTGAAGGGGATGGGATACGAGACCCAGGTCTGCCATCTTTCCGCAAATACGAGAAAGATCATGGCCGGCCCCAGGGTCATTAAAATATAAAGAAAAGAAGGCGGATATTTTGTGACGTTGAGAAAAGAGCAAATGGTAAGGAGGACGTTCCGCTGCATGTTCCAGTGTGCATGATCACCATACACTTCGCAGGCGCGCAGCGCAGCGAAGAGGCTGATAGCGCCAAATCCCAAGGATAACAGGGTCACTTTTCGCATTTCGGGATCGAACCCGGGCGTGTAAAGTCCGCCGAGGTAATACCCAAGGGTCATCACCCCTATCCATGGGAGGACAGGATACCGCAGCAGGTACAAGGCGTTCCCATACCGGTAGGCACCCGGCTCATGGAGAAAGGACCATAAAAAAGAAAGAGGTCCATGACCGGAGGCGTGTATCGTGTCCAGCAGGTTGTGCCCGGCAATGAGGGCAAGCCCCAGCAGCAGGATAATGCGTCTGTCTAAATGAATGATGCCGGCAAGGGCGATCATGCCGAAGCCGATGGCCCAGATGACCTGTAAATTATGGATAGGATACGCAGGATTGAAGGTCCAGCCCAGCGTAACGACAAAGAGCTCCAGCAGTATGAGCCATACTCCTCTTGTCAAAAGAAAAAAGGACAGCTCCTTTTTTGTGGTCCTTGTCCCATACAGACAGGCGGCAATGCCGGAAAGGAATACAAATACGGGAGCGCAGAAATGGGTGATCCAGCGGGTGAAGAAAAGAAGGGCATTCGTTTTTGTCATGTCCGTGGGATCGAACAGGAAGGCATCGCGGCTGAAATAATCCCGAACGTGATCCAGCGCCATGATGATCATTACGACGCCCCGGAGCAGATCGATGGATTCAATGCGTCTTTTAACATTTGCCATAAAATAAAATCTAAAAACGACCACGGGTCGTTCGGCCGAAGGCCCATAATTAGATATTTTTTGGCCCGAGGTATTTTCCCAGCACCGAAAGACCAAAAAATAGACCCGGACAATGAATTGCCGGGTCTTTCTGTTTCAAACCATGTTGACCCTTGCTATGAACTATTCAACTGGTGCAAATCTATAACGCAATTCAACAAGGGAGGACGAAAATCATCTAAGGGACACCGTGGTATGCTCTTCGGCTCGTATGATCTACCAAACGGTGCAGGATCAATACTTGAAGGACTCTTTTACCTTCATGAGGAACTGCTCCTTCTTTCTACGGCTGACCTCTATCTCCGCGCCATTGCTCATGACGATGACGCCGCCTTCACCCCGTACATATTCCTTCACATGCAGCAAATTGATGAGAAAAGATTTATGGACGCGCAGGAAAATATTGCTCAGCAGCCTGTCATAGTCGAATAGCGGCTTGGATATCAAAAGAGATTTGTTGTTCGTGAAATGAAAGACGGTGTAGCTTCTCTTCGCCTCACAGTACATCACCTCCTCCAGCTTCACGATCGTGAAACCTCTTTGCGTAGGCAGACATAGTCTCATCTCCAGGGGTTTATTGAATTTATTAATGTTATGTATCAACGCCTCGGTCTGTTCAGGGTTCTTCTCCTGCTTCAGCCTTTTCGATACACGTTCCACTGCCTCCACCAGTCTGTCCTCATCGACCGGCTTCATCAGATAGTCGACAGCGCTGAACTGCAATGCCTGCAGCATATATTCATTATGCGCCGTCACGAAGATCACTTCAAAATTTCTTTCGGGTAATTCCGTCAACATCTCCAGGCCATTCTTGCCCGGCATCCGGATGTCCATAAAGACCACATCCGGGGAGATATCTGCCAACTTCTCCCTTCCGGTGTCCACATCCATACAGGTAGCTGCAATATCTATCTCGGGACAGTTCCATTCCAGCAGCCGCTTGAGCGTGCGAATACCATCGGGTTCATCATCGATCAAAATTGCCTTCATACACATGGTTTGTTGGTGATTAAATTAAATCGTAGGACAACACAGGTGCCCGTACCGTTGCCTGGCACGCGGCTTAAATCTGAAATCTCCAGACTACAGCCGGCGTCGTATTTCTCATTCATGATCTTTATGCGGTGGCGCAGATTGCTGAGCCCCACAGATTGGTGCGTCGGCTTATGTATCTTCTTCAGCTGCTGCGACTGATCGATACCTATGCCGTTGTCCAGGATAGTGCAGGAGATGGTTTCTCCCTCCAGCGCGAAATGTATCGACAGCCGCATATCGCCCTTCTTATGCATCAGGCCATGCCAGATAGCGTTCTCGGCCAGAGGTTGAATCATCATGGTGGGTATGAGGGCGTCCTCCCTGTCTATCTGCTCGTCCACCGTAATATGAAAGGTGAAAGAGTCGTCAAACCGGAGTTTTTCCATCATCAGGTAGCTTTCCAGATATTCCAGGTTCTCATATAAGGTGGTGAATATCTCTTTCGATTGGTTCAGGGTGATACGGATCATCTGTGCAAATTTGCTGAGGTAGCGGGACGCCTTTTTCTGCTCATTGTCCAATATCATCCCTTTGATGCTGTTCAGCGAATTGAAGATGAAATGAGGGTTCATCTGGGTCTGCAATGCCGACAGCTGCGCTTCCGCCAGCTGCTGGTTGATGGAGGCCAGCTCCCTTTGCTTTATCTCAAGTGACTGTTCTGATCCGATCTGCGCGATCTTGTTGCCAATCAGCGTGGCGATGGTGGTTAGGATCTTGATGTCCCTTGCTGTATAATAATCCTCTTCGGGGTGTTCAGAATCGATGACGCCTATCAGCTCGTTGTCGTGGATCACCGGCACGCATATTTCGCTCAATCGATGTATATCATCCACTCTGTAGCGCTTGTCCTTACTGGTATTACCGATGAGCAGGGGCTCGCGGGTCTGCATCACATGTCCTACTACTCCCTGACCCGGCAGCACATCGAATGGCTTGTCACGTATGGCGACAGGATTTCCTTTCGGGCCGTAAGAGGCTTTTTGCACCAGCCTGGTCTTGTCTTCATTCCACAGGTAGATCATACAATCCACGTATCCCATGTGTCCAATAAGGTTTCCTGCCACGTCCCATAACACTTCGTCCACACTGTTCTTACCTGCCAGGGACGAAGAAAAATAGTTGCTTATCTGCTCCAGCTCGAACTGACTCTTATACTCCTCGGCTTTTAGCTTCTCTATATGCGTCTTTGCCTGTTCCTTTTTTCGGGTAAGCCCGATCCTCCATTTAAACCACAGGTAGATGCCCAGCAGCAGCAGCATCATCCATCCCACCGTGAACCTTGTCTGTTTCCAAAAAGGCGGCAGTATCGTTATCTCAATCTCCCTGATCTGTTCCGGCCACCGATGGTGCGAAGAGGACAATTTCACCTGCACCCGATGCACGCCCGGTGGCAAACTGGAAATACTAAACGTATTCTCTCCACCCAAGGGTTGCCAGCAGTCGCTATCATTTTTTAAAACACGATAAGCATAGTGTTGTGTATTGCTGCTGGAGAAGTTGATGCTCCCAATGGTAACCCTTATATCATTGTTGTTCCAGGCCGCCGTGATCCCCTCAACAGGGTAAATGTAATTTCTTATATTACCCGTTCGCAAACTCTCTATAAAAAAGGTCGGCTGCTGGCTTTTTTGAAAAACGATGTCCGGGTTGAATCGCACCAGCGTCGTCGTGAAGCCGATATAGAGCATGTTCTGCGCAACGTCATAAAAGAACTTGGAGCCAAGGTTTATCGGCTGGTCGGGGAAGCCATCCTCCTTGCCAAAGCTGACGATGCGGGATGTCGGTATATCCAGGCAGGCAATGCCGGAATAGGTGGCCAGCCAGAGCTTGTCGCCCAAAATGATCATGGCCGAGATATTATTATCGGGCAGTCCATTGTCCCTTGTAAAATGCCGGATGAACCCTTTGTCGGAGTCATAACAGGCGAGCCCGTTGTTATAGGAGTTGATCCAAAGATGGTTCTGATGGTCCGACACCACGGAGTTGATCCTTCTGTCCGGCATGCTGATAGAAGGGAAGGTATCCACTACACGATCGAAGGTCCGGAGTATGGAGTTGTAGCGCGTCAGCCCATGCCCCGCGATCCAGATATTGCCCGGCTGATCTTCTATGACGATGTTCGCCTCTTCTATCCTGGAATAAGGCTGTCCATTGCCGGACAGGATCTCGAACTTGCCGGTGCTGTGGTCATACCGGTAAATATTGCCCGAGGCCACCCATATATCATCATGTCTGTCCTTATATATATCCGCGATCCAGTCATGCTGCGGATCCCATTTCGCCAGCGCCACGGGCTTTTCCACTCCGGTGATGAGGTTCAGCTTTACCAGCGGGCCATTGAGACCCGCCAGCAATACCGTATCGTTGAGCGCCGTGAGGCCATAGATGCCGCCCGCATTCCTTTTTGCGTTGTATTTCTCCAGCCCGATGCGGCGGATGAACTGAAGGCTCTCCTTGTCGAATACCAGCAATCCGCCATTGCCTTTTGTGGCGACATATATATTTTTTCCCATGGCATAGACGTCGTCCATCATCATGTTGGGAAAGAGAGATTGTATGGAGCCGGGAACAGGCGTCTGTTCGACAAAACGCCGGCCTTTGTCCTGTCTGAACAATCCACGGTTGGTGGCGATCCAGAGATTTTTATCCCTGTCCAGAAAGAGGTTGCGGCAGGAATACAACGCGAAGTATTTGTTGGGTGAAAAATCCACGGCGCCTGTGCGGGGATCGAGGCGCAGCTTGTAGAATCCGGAAGAATGACCCGTGATATAAAATACCGTATCGTCGACGGGCATCATGGTCGAACGCCAGCCGAACTCGTCTTTGGCCACATGACAGGAAAGTTGCGTGACCGTCTTTATGCCCTTTGCCATATCGATATAGATGAGGCTGTCGCCCGCGGCGTTGACCAGGACAAAGCTGCCCGGTTTGTGCTGGAAGAAGAGGTAGCTGGGGTCGGCAGTGCTTGATACACCGGCCAGCAGGGGCGCGTCCTCGTATCTCAGCCGTCTGAACTCCTTTTTGCCGACATCATAACAATAGAACCCGTCGATGGAAAGGATCAGCAGACGGTGAGCGTCCAGCCAGAAGATGTTCCTGCCAAAAGCAAAATTGGTCCCCGACGCCGGCTGATCCGCATAGTGGTCATAACGGAATACCAGGCGCTGGTCCTTATCGAAATGATAGAACCCTGAATAGGTGAGGATGAAGATATCTCCCGCGGCATCCGTCTGCACGGAGCGTATGCCATTGTATTTGTACTGATATTTCCTGTCGCTGCAGGGGATGAAGAGGCTTTGTACCTTGCCCGTGTATGTGTCGAAGATGTGCAGTCCATCGCTGTATACGGCCAGCCGGCGTCTGTCCAGCCAGATCATTCCACGCAGGTAGTCGGGCTGCATGCTGGCGCTGTCGCCCGTATTGTTGATCTGCACGAAATGGCTGCCGTCAAATCTGTTGACGCCAAAGAAAGTCGACATCCATATATAGCCTGTGGAGTCCTGCGTGACGCTGGTGATCACGTCATGGGAAAGCCCATCCTGCTGTGTATAGCGGATGAAATTACGTTCGTCGATGTCTTGAGCTATCAGCAGTCCTTTCACAGCCAGGAGGCACAACAGCAGCATCGAAAGACGGCGCGACAGTTGGTGACAAAGCATTAAGTCGGAGTCTGGTTATTTTAGCACACCGAAATTACTCAAATAACCAAACATTTTGTAATTCTTAGACATTACACACCCAGCCTATCTGCCGTTGGGTGTCCCAAATCCGCCGTTTGTATAATCTACCATGCCGGTAGGGTGCGTAAAACCATTTATCAAATTTTTGAAACGCCCTGTGGGCGCGGTCCGATGGGGAAAAAGCAGGCTCCGCAGGGAAAAGATGATCCATGGAGACGAGTCCAGATGATAGTTTCGCATCATGAATCGTATTCGAAGAACCTTTTTTATGAGAAAGAACATGACCAAGCTGCTGATCGTCGTCCTGTTATTGATCGCCGGGACCGCACCCGCGCAGACAGGAAAAAAGAACATCAATAAATCGTTGGAAGACTCTACGACGATCCAGGATCTGGAAGGGGTCGTCATCGTGGGTTCGAGGGCAGGCGTGCGAAGCAAGCTCTCCACAACCGTGCCGGTGGATGTCGTCACGACAAAAGAGATCAAGCCTTTTGCGCAGACGGATGTGGCGCAGATGCTCACCTATACGGTGCCTTCATTCCAGTCTGCCCGTCAGACCATTTCGGACGGTACAGACCATATCGATCCGGCAGGACTGCGTGGGCTGGGCCCCGACCAAACGCTGGTGCTGCTGAACGGACGCCGGCTGCATTCGGCAGCGCTGGTAAATATCAATGGCACGGTGGGAAGAGGCTCTGTGGGCACGGACCTGAACACCATCCCCGCCGCGGCTATCGAGCGTATCGAGGTATTGCGTGATGGAGCGGCCGCCCAGTATGGATCGGACGCCATCGCGGGGGTCATCAATGTGGTGCTGAAGAAAAATTACAATGGTTTCACCATGTCCAGCATGATCGGACAAAACATGACCACCCTGCCTTATAAAGGCGGCATCCATCTTTATGATGGCGTCAATCAACAAATTGATTTTAGCGGCGGCTTTGCCAAAAGCAATGGGACATATCTGAATATCAGCGGCCAGTTCTCCCGCCGGTACGCCACCAACCGCAGCGGCGATGACAATATTCCGCTGGTGTACCTGGGGAACAATGGCGCCTTCCCCGGCAATCCCTATGGCGCCGCTGTTTCGGATGCCGGCTATAGAAGATGGCTGATGGATAAGGATGCGGACATTGTGCGAAAGCAGGGATATTCCAGGCATAATGTCGTCGCGGGCAACAGCTACGAACAAAACCTTTGCACGTATCTCAACGGGGGCGTCCGGCTGAGCAGTCACGTGGACTTCTATCTAACGGCCGGCATCAACAAGCGGGATGGAGTGGCCAGCGGCTTTAGCAGGAACCCCAACTCCATTTCGCAGCAGCCGGTGCTGGCCAGCGGCGAACGATACTATTACAACGGGTTTTTGCCGCAGATAGCTCCCAGGATCGTGGACTGGAATCTGCTGGCGGGTTTTACCATCCGGGCGGGCGGCTGGAACATCGACATAAGTAATATGGCGGGGCGGAACACGGTGCGTTACACCGTACAGAATTCCGGCAATGCATCGCTGCCGGCAAGCGATCAGGTGCAGACAAAGTTCTACGCCGGGCAGCTGTCCTTCCTGCAAAATACCCTGAACCTGGATATCAGCCGCCGGTACGACTACAACGCCACGACATCGTTGAATATAGCATTCGGGGGAGAATTCCGCCACGAAGCTTTTCAGATAGCTGCGGGCGACTCCAATTCCTATAACAATGGTCACCGGATCGCTATGGTGGATTCGATCCCTCCCTATCCCGGGACTGATAAATGGACCACTATTCCCAACCAGGTGACAGCTTCGGGGTCACAAGTCTTCCCCGGCTTCAAGGACGTGGACGCCGTCCGGGCCACGCGGAACATTTATGCGGCCTATGGCGATCTGGAGCTCACCGCCGGCAAGCTGCTGGTGGATGGCGCCGGACGCTTCGAAGATCATGCCGAACACGGGTTCAGCTATCACAATATCAGCGGTAAGCTCAGCGCCCGGTATGAATTATCATCCCAGTTTTCCCTCCGGGCGTCGGTAAGCAATGGCTTCCGTGCTCCGTCGCTGCATCAGCGCTATTTTCAGAATACGTCGACGCAGTTTGTCGGCGGCCAGGCGCAGAATTCCCTTACCGCCAACAATCAAAACCCCATCGTGCGCAATGCTTTTGGCATCCGCGAGCTGAAGCCCGAGACCTCTGTCAGCTATACTTTGGGAGTCGTCGGCAAGCTCTGTTCCGGGTTGACCATTACGGTGGATGGATATTTTATCTCTATCAAGGACAGGATCGTGCTGTCCACGGCCTTCAGCAGGAGCAATCCCCTGGTGGATACTATTTTGAAGGCGAACCATGTAGATCCTTCCACCTCGTCGCTGCAATTCTGGACCAATGCGGTCAATACGGAGACAAAGGGCATCGATGCGGTGATCACGGAGAAGTTCCGGCTGGGCAATGGCAATGCCACCATCCTGCTGGCGGCCAATTTCAATAAGAATTCCGTTGTTGGCCGGATCCATACCAATTCCGTCATCGACGATCCGAAGAACAATCCCAGTCTCGGCAATAAGGCTGCCAATCCAAGCAATGATCTTTCCGCCACCCTTTTTGATCGTCAGCAGCGGGGAAGGATCGAAACAGGCCAGCCGCAAAACAAGATCAATCTTACCGCCGCCTATACTATACAACGGTGGAACTTTCTCATGCGGGCAGTACGGTTTGGCAAGGTGCAATTCCTCAACAACATCGATCCGACGCTGATCAATCCTACCACCGGCGCATATTTCAATGATATAGGGCTTGGCGTGGACCAGGTGTTTAACGCAAAGGTAACTACCGACGTAGTCGTGTCGTATAAGGCAGGAGCGGGTGTAACCCTATCCATCGGCGGGAACAATATATTCGACGTCTACCCCGACAGGGTGTTTGTGGATCCCCGGAATGATCTGCAGGCGGTGCATGACAATCCTATCGCAGGGGCGAACAAGGCGCCGGGAGGGTATAGTTCGGCGAGAGATGCGTCCAACAGGGGCCGCTTATTGTTTGGCACTAATCAGTTCGGATATAACGGTCGATTCTTATTTACCCGCATCGTTCTCGATATCAGCCGGCTTGAAAGGAGGTCAGCCGCGCAACGGTAAAGAGGCGATCGGGTATTGTTTGATCGGGTCAGGAAACAGGCCGGTGGAAAGGAGGTCCATCGGCCATCCTGCATTTAGGGGGCCAGCGTTAATGGAACACGCCATTCCGGATGAGGATATGCGTGAGGAAGCCCAGGAAAGCGATGTAGTATATGCCGATGGCGCCGGCACAATACATAAATCTTTTGTTGTCCAGTAGAGAGATCTTTCCTTCCATCTCCCTGATTGTTTCATCGAGATTCATAACATGGGATTTTTGGTCCGTTGTTTGCCTGTTGCTTTCCATCCATCGTGAATAATGGTAACCACGGAAGGCAAAAACGTAACCGGAAAAAGTCAATAATATCAAAATTGCTGATAATCAACGATTTAAGAAAATATCTTCCGGAGGTTACACTTTGGTTCGCAGCATGTACTATTAATAATCGCTTATTGCAGGGTCCCGGAATATTGAGTAATTTGGTAAGCGTTAACACTTAATCGAATCCAAACCGATGCAAAAGTTCAAACCTACCCACCTGTGGACAGCGGTCATTGCGCTGCTGGCGACTGCATCCTGCCAAAAAGTGATGACGAAGACGGGTTCTTCCGTCGACTCGACCGGCAGCCATTCGACAAGGCCTGCTGCGGGGAGACTCGATACCGCTACTCCGCCTCCACCCGATACAAGCAATAAGATACTGCCGCCTCTCCCAACCAGCGCTCCTCACAGCGGATGTAGCGTGCTGCCTATCTATGGGGATACCATTATATTTCCACAGCCGGCTTCGGGCGGCCAGGACTATATCGTCAATCCTGTGAACAGCCCGGGCACGGGTAAATATTTTGCATGGCCCCAGGGTATGGTCATCGATCCCAACACGGGCGCCATCAATCTTTCCAAGAGCGAGACGGGTATGCAATATGCCATTGGGTTTGTAAAGGACGGTACTACCGACACCTGTCTGCAGCGGCTGATCGTCGGCGGCGCCGCCTATATGGACAGCATTTATATCCTGGCGGACGGCCAGACGCAGGCCGCCCCCTATTTCGATGCGAACCCCTATCTGTCCAATGTCTGCGCGGGCAATGGCTGCGCCTTTGACGTTACGGGTTCGGCGGCGGCCAAAAAGGTTATCGTCAATGCCACTTCGGGCGTCATCGATCTGAAAAAGACCCTGAATGGAACGACGCTGCTGGGTGGCGCATTTGGATTGCTGCCTGTCAGCGGTTCGTCCGTCACCGCGGACATCTATTATAAATTGAATGACGCCAGCAACAGCGCCCTTCAGCATATCGCCGTGCAGCTGGAGTATTATGATAGCTATTCCCTGCTCAGCGGGGGTCTGATAGGGGGCATTGTCAACAAGGTCAACAATCTGCTCAGCGGCAATCTGATCAGCAATTATGCCAACCCGAGACCACCGCTGATCGTCATTGTGCGGCGTTGATCCGTATTTGACAGCATGTAACAATATTGGAAGTTTTTAGTTAGGTTTGGATATAGATACACCTATATATCCAAACTTTATGTACAGGAGGCTGACCGGCTGGATCCCTTTCTTGTTGTTGTCTTTGATCGTCTGTGGCGCACCCGGCACTCCTCCCGGCAATATCCTCGCACTGTATCATCGCAGCGACGCGCTTTTTCATCTTTCCAATGCCACTATCGCCACCGACAGCATTGCGCTTGCGGGCTTCGAGGAAGTGATCCGTCAGGTGGAAAAGGCAGGCGACTTTCCCGGAAAGGATACGCTGCTGTTCCAGTCCTGGCTTAAAAAGGGCGTGCTGGTCGACTCCCGGAGTAATTTTGCGGAAGCAAAAGCAGCCTACTGCCG
>Ga0157370_10002951_pt1 | contig 20249 bp, 20 predicted proteins | sample C35metaG_FD_113463 | JGI IMG/M metagenome (GOLD analysis project Ga0157370, IMG submission 113463) | Corn rhizosphere microbial communities from Kellogg Biological Station, Michigan, USA - C3-5 metaG | ecosystem: Host-associated > Plants > Roots > Rhizosphere > Soil | place: USA: Michigan...
CCCAATGGCGTTATGGCACCCAATCCGGTTACTACTACTCTTTTTAATTCCATAAGCTTGCCTGCAAAGTTAAAATAAGATGATTACTTAGCATGTTCCTCAAGGTATGCTACTGCCTGTCCTACGGTGGTGATGGTTTCCGCTTGTTCATCAGGAATTGAAATGTTGAATTCTTTTTCAAATTCCATAATCAATTCTACGGTGTCCAAACTGTCAGCACCTAAATCGTTAGTGAATGAAGCTTCGGGTGTTACTTCTGCTTCGTCAACTCCTAACTTGTCAACAATGATTTTTTTTACTCTTGTTGCAACGTCTTGCATGATTGTAAAGTTTAGTTAATATGGGCACAAAAATATACTTTTTGCGATAAAAAAAAATAATAACTATTTGGAAAAAAAATCGATATTGAAAGTTTCGGAATTTAGTAGTAGAATCAAACAGTTTCGTGCTTTAATTATTTTATAAAAACAATTTATTTTTTACAAAATTTATTTTTTTTCACCAGCCGGAAAAAAATTATACCATTATTTCTTTTTATTTGCTGAAATTAAATCGGATAAAACGTGTATTTTTATTCCAACGATAAATATAATTTCAGAAATTAGTTTTATGCCCCTAAAACAAATTGACCACGGTACCAAAGAATACGAGCAAATGGTAAAATTGCGCTTTGAGATTTTGCGCAAGCCCCTTCATTTGGATTTTACAAAAGAAGAACTGGAACGAGAAAAAAACGACATTCTTATCGGTGCATTTGAAGATGATAAAATGCTCGGCTGCTGCCTGCTTACTAAAGTGGATAAACATTGTGTAAGACTACGCCAGATGGCAGTTCAAAATAATCTGCAGGGAAAAGGAATCGGTGCCAGCCTGATGAATTTTGCAGAAAATGTAGCGCGTGATGCCGGTTATAAAAAAATAATTATGCACGCCCGCAAAACGGCAATCGGATTCTATGAAAAGTTAGGTTATACTGTTACCGGAAAAGAATTTATTGAAATTTCTATTCCACATATTGTTATGGAAAAAAAATTGCGGTTTTAAAATACCGGGGCTCGTCTTTGACAAAATTAAGAGGCAGATCGGCAAACTTTATTGATACTCTCTTCATACTTCATCCATACCTTATCCATACATGAGCAGCGAAGGATGAATACTTTGTCTATACTTTGCGTAGCAAAATCAGACGGAGTGTCAGGCTTTGTAGCGCCTGATATTTATAATCTCATCACAAAAAGAATATTCTTTTTTATCGTTGCTGCTGATAATGAGTAAGCGGTTTTGGCAATATTTTTCTATTAAACGATCATAAAGCGAAACGCCTTCTTCATCCAGATTGGTAAGAGGTTCATCTAATAAAACAACAGGCACATCACTGAAAATTGCCTGAGCTAATTTTACCCTTTGTTTCATTCCGCTGCTAAAATAGCGAATCTGTTTATGCGCGGCATTTTCAAGAGAAGATAAAAAAATAATCTCATTTGTATCCAGCGTTGGAAGCCAGCCCTTCATTTTATGATGAAAAGAAAAAAATTCGGTTAATGTCATTTCTTCAATCATATCCAGATAAGGGGCGGCAAAGGATATTTTCTGATAAATTTTATCTGATGAAAAAGGCTTTTCATTTTCAAAGTAATGAATACTTCCTTCATTAAAAACTGCAGAACCTGAAATAAGTTTTAATAAAGTTGATTTTCCCGAACCATTTGGACCGGTAATGGCATAATGTTTTCCATCATCAAATTGAAAATCAAGATTACGGAAAATCCAATCCCTGTTAAAACGCTTGCCAAGTTTGGTTAGGTTAATTTTCATGTGATAATTAGCTGATTTGCTAATTAGCTAATTAGCTAATTAAACTAATTCTCCTCCAGATTTTCCTTTGAAGAAACCTTCAAAATTCCCCGTTTACTTTCTTTTATAAATTGAAGAATTTCCGTTTTCTCTTCGGATTCGGGAAGTTCTTTTTCTATAATTAGCGTGGCCTGGGAAATGTTTAATCCACGCAGATAAATATTGCGGTAAATTTCAGAAATGCTGTTTATTTTTTCAGAGGTAAATCCGCGCCGCTGTAAGCCAACTGAATTCACTCCTGCATAAGACAATGGGGAACGTCCGGCTTTAATATAAGGCGGCACATCTTTTATCACTTCTGTTCCTCCTGCGATATAAGTATGGGCGCCGATTTTTGAAAACTGAATTGCTGCTGCCATTCCGCCAATAATTGCATGGTCGCCTATTTCTACATGCCCGGCAAGCTGTACAGAATTAGCAATGATGACATGATCGCCCAGGATACAATCGTGGGCAATATGAGAATATGCCATTAACAAACAGTTACTGCCAACCACCGTTTTCCACTTGTCTTTTGTGCCCCGGTTTACAGTTACGCATTCTCTTATTGTCGTATTGTTGCCAATCTGCACAATAGTTTCTTCTCCATTAAATTTTAAATCCTGCGGAATGGCGCCGATGACAGCCCCGGGAAAAATTCTGCAGCATTTTCCGATAATGACTTTTTTCATAATGACGACACCGGACATAATGTGTGTGCCATCTCCAATCTGTACATCATCTTCAATTACGGCAAAAGGGTCAACAGTAACATCCTTTCCTAATCGGGCATTTGGATGGATATGTGCTAGGGGGCTTATCATATTATTGGTTAGGACGTTTAACAATTTGGGCAACTAAAACCGCTTCTGTCACTACTTTATCTCCTACATAAACGGTTCCTTTCATTTCGCAGATGCCGCGCCTGATTGGGTGTAATAGTTCCATTTTCAAAATGAGCGTATCGCCCGGAACTACTTTTTGTTTAAATTTACAATTATCTATTTTGAGAAAATACGTATCATATTTTTCTTTCGAATTCTGGGGAATCGCAATGAATCCGCCGGTTTGAGCAAGCGCTTCGGCTAATAAAACACCCGGCATAACTGAATTTCCGGGAAAATGCCCCTGAAAAAATGGCTCGTTATAAGTTACATTTTTTATTGCTACGACATGCGTTTCGGTCAGTTCAATTATTTTATCAACCATCAAAAACGGATACCTGTGCGGCAGCGTTCTCTCAATATCCTGTATATCTAAAATCGGAGGAATGTTTGGGTCATACTTGGGAATTTCCTGCCTGTGCTTATATTTTTTTATATGCTCTTTTATTTTTTTGGCAAACTTAATATTGGAAGAATGGCCGGGTCTGTTTGCAATAATATGCGCTTTAAAGGGATAACCAACCAAAGCCAAATCGCCCACTACATCCAGTAATTTATGCCGGGCCGGTTCATTCGGAAAACGAAGCGTAAGGTTATTTAAAATGCCGGCTTCACTCACTTTTACATCATTCTTATGAAAAACCTTTGAAATCCTTTTTACCTGCTCATCATCCACCGGCTTATCCACTACCACAATTGCATTATTAATATCGCCGCCTTTTATTAAATCATTTGCAATTAACTGTTCCAGCTCATGAAAAAAACAAAAAGTGCGGCTTGGGGCAATTTCGTTTTTAAAATTACTGATGTTGCTCAGATCAGCATGTTGTGTTCCCAGAATCGGCGAATTAAAATCAATCAGCGCATTGATGCGATAGCCATTGTATGGCAAAGCAACCATTTCTACTTTCTTTCCTTCATCAACAAAAGAAATATTATGCTGGATGGTGTAATAAATTTTTTCGGCATTTTGCTTTTGGACACCTGCTTTCGAAAGATGCTCGATAAAAACCTCTGAACTTCCATCAAGAATCGGAACTTCCTCACCGTTTATTTCAATCAATGCATTGTCAATTTGCATTCCGGTCAAAGCTGCCATCAGGTGTTCTATCGTACCGACCCTTGCTCCGTTCGCTTCAATTGTAGTGCTGCGGTTCGTTTCAATCACATTATCTACATCTGCTTTTACGGTTGGTTTTTCAGGAAGGTCAACCCGCTGAAAGTTAATACCGGTATTGGGTTCAGCAGGTTTTATCTGAATCGTAACCGATTGACCGGTATGAATTCCGGCACCTGAAATTGTAACAGCTTCTTTTAAGGTATGTTGAAAATTTTTTTCTTTAAAATTAAAAGATTGCTCCATGGGCACGAAAGTATGAAAAGTAATTCTTTAAATTGTGCAGCCAGTATTGGAAAATAAAATTTTTTAATAAAGATTAGGAAAAGCAGTTATTTGTCATTCCACTACCTTTTCTTTTTTTAATTGTTCAATTATTTGTTCCAGTTGTTTAATTCTTTTTTCTAACTCCGGTAAATTTCTGCTCAAAATCTGGCTGCGAAGCGCATGTCCATAATCGTAAGCCGGAGAACCGGTTACTGCTGTGTTCGGTATTTTAATAGTTTTTCCAACCCCGCTTTGTGCATTTATTTTTGTTCCGTCAGCAATGGTAATGTGACCGACAATTCCTGCCTGCCCGCCAATCATTACGTTTTTTCCAATTTTAGTGCTTCCACTTACTCCCGACTGCGCGGCGATTACCGTATTCATTCCAATTTCCACATTGTGTGCTATCTGAATCAAGTTGTCCAGCTTGGCCCCGGATTTTATAATTGTAGAGCCGAGTGTTGATCGGTCAATAGTTGTATTAGCACCTATTTCCACATTATTCTCTACCACTACATTTCCTATCTGTGGTATTTTTTTAAAACTTCCATCAGTCTGCGGCGCATATCCAAATCCATCGCCTCCGATTACACAACCCGCATGAATACATACATTCTTTCCGATTACACAATCATGATGGATTTTTACGCCCGGGTACAATATACTGTTGTCACCAATGATTACATTATCGCCCAGATATACCTGGGGATAAAGCTTTACATTATTGCCAATTTTTACATTATTACCCAGGTAAGCAAAAGCACCAACAAAAACATTTTCGCCGATTTGAACAGATGAAGCAACGAAAGATGGTTCCTGAATTCCGGTAAGATTTGCTCTTGCCATTTCAGAATATGCCGTTAAAATAACTGCAAAGGAGGAATATGCATCGGGTACGCGGATAAGTGTCGGGTTTATTTTTTTCTCTATTTCCAGAGAAGTATTAATAATGATAATGGAAGCCCTGGTTGTGTATAAAAATTCTTCATATTTGGGATTTGCCAGAAAAGCAAGCTGCCCCTCCATGGCTTCCTCAAGTTTGCCAAAAGAAGAAACTGCTACATCAGGATCTCCTTCTATTTTGCCATTTATTAATTCAGCGATTTGTTTTGCTGTAAACTGCATTTGCCTTTCAATATTTTTAAAAAAAATTAAAATTAAACTATAATGTGATTTCCAAATTGATAAAACAAATGTAAAATTTTTTTACCGTGCCAAATAAACTTTGATTTATCAGCGCATTATCCACTTCAGAAATGTCTCTCACCTTACCGTCTTTAAACAAAATATTAATGTGCTCCGTTTTATGGTTGTAGGTTTTTATTTCACTTTCACCGGTAAAAACAAGATAACCTGCCTGCTCCTTATTTATGGCAAAATATTCCATCGCCAACTTTGTTTTTTCTTCTAAAAATTTAGCCGGGATTTCATGCGCCGAATATCGTACTTTTAGCAAATGACGGTTGATAAGCCCTTTGCTAAGGACTGCCAATATTTTATCAGGATGATGAATCCAGGATTTTATAGAAAATAAAATATCATAATCATCCAAAGCACAGAAATCATCCAAATGATTCTCAATTTTTTCATTTTCATACTCTTCTTTCAAAAAAATATTAAAAACCTGTGAAGATGATTCAGCCTTGATTTCGCGCGCTCTTTCTATAATTTTTACCAGCATTTTTTCTGCACATAAAACGGTTTTATGCAAATAAACCTGCCAGTACATGAACCGCCGGGAAACCAAAAATTTTTCAATAGAATGTATGCCTTTTTCTTCTATCATTAATTCGCCATTATGTACAGTAAGCATTTTGATAATGCGGTCATATCCAATCACGCCTTCTGTAACTCCTGTAAAAAAGCTATCCCGAATGAGGTAATCCATACGGTCCACATCCAGCTGGCCGCTTACCAATTGATGCAGGAATTTTTTTGGATAAACATTAGTAAAAATATCTATCGCCATTTGTATTTTGCCGTCAAATTCTTCATTCATTTTTTTCATCAGCAACAATGAAATTTTTTCGTGGCTCACATTTTTTATCAAAGTATTTTCAAGTGCATGGGAAAAAGGATAGTGCCCGATATCATGTAAAAGAATGGCAATTTTTGCAGCCTGTTCTTCAGCTGCAGAAATATCCACGCCTTTACTTTTCAATTCCTGAAGTGCATTACATATCAAATGATAGGCGCCTAAAGAATGATGAAGCCGGGTGTGAACTGCCCCGGGATAAACTAACTGCGCCAGCGCCATTTGATGTATCCGACGCAGGCGTTGATAAAAAGGATGAGAAATAATATTATAAATCAATTCATCGTCAACAGTAATAAAACCATAAACAGGGTCATTGATTATCTTTCTGAATGTCATTCTTTGGAATTGTTAAAAAGATTTTGAACCGCTGCAAAGATAATTTTTGGGAACGGAATAATTTACATTTGTAAGCAGCGTTAATTTTTCAAAATAGGGCGATGGTTAAAAATATAATGGCTGTGAGAATAGCAACTATGGTTAAAATTTTCCAAATTATCGGCATTAAAGAATGATGGATAGCTGAGGACAGAACCACAGTTGCGCCGCAGTTCATGTCTTCACAAACAGCAACAATTTGAAATGATTTGAAAAATATTTATGATTCAATTAAACACGGATAAATGAATAGAGCAAAAATTTTATGGGTAGATGATGAAATGGAAAGTTTAAAATCCCAGATAATATTCTTGGAACATAAGGGATATGATGTAAAATCGTTGAGTAATGGCCATGATGCGATTGATTATGTAAAAGATAATATTGTAGATGTGGTGCTTCTTGACGAAAGCATGCCTGGAATTTCCGGACTGGAAACGCTCCAGAAAATCAAGGAAATTAATTCGCAGATTCCGATTGTCTTAATTACCAAAAATGAAACCGAAAACCTGATGGATGAAGCGATTGGTTCGCAAATAACCGATTACCTGATAAAACCCGTAAATCCGAACCAGGTATGGCTTTCATTAAAAAAGATTATAGATAATAAAAGATTGGTAGCCGAAAAAACTACCTCTGCCTATCAGCAACAATTCCGCGATTTATTCATGGCCCTTAATGATAATCCGGATTACAACGGATGGATGGAGATTTATAAAAAATTAGTTTATTGGGAACTTGAAATGAAAAAAAGCGACAGCCCTGAAATGCGCGAAATTTTTCAATCACAAAAGGCCGAAGCAAACCTCGAGTTCTTTAAATTTATTTCAAAAAACTATTCCAAATGGGTTACCAATCCGGCAGCAGATGCGCCAATCATGAGTAATTCACTGATGAAATTGAAAGTGTTTCCGCATGTAGAAAAAGGAACGCCTACCTTTTTTATTTTGATAGATAATTTACGGTTCGACCAATGGAAAGCAATTCAACCATTGTTTGCAGAAAATTTTAGAATTCAGGAAGAAGAAACCTTTTATTCGTTATTGCCAACCGCCACACAATACAGCCGCAATGCTATTTTTGCCGGAATGCTTCCGATAGAAATAGAAAAACACTTTCCGGTAGAATGGAAAAATGATGATGAAGAAGGTGGTAAAAATTTATTTGAAGAACAATTTTTTAAAGCTCAATTAAAAAAACTTCGCAAAGAAGATTTAAAATATTCTTATGCTAAAATTACCAATCACCAGGATGCACAAAAACTGGTTGATAATATTCATAATTTTTTAAACAATGATATTAATATTATCGTTTACAATTTTGTGGATATGCTCAGTCATGCAAGAACAGAAATGGAAGTGCTGAAAGAGCTTGCAGCAGACGAAGTAAGCTACAGAAGCCTTACTGCATCATGGTTTGAGCATTCGCCACTGCATCAGGCGCTAAAAAAAATCGCCGGCAAAAAAATAAATTTAATCGTGGCAACTGACCACGGAAGTGTGCGGGTAAATACGCCACAGAAAGTTGTTGGCGATAAACAAACAACTGCTAATCTTCGATATAAACACGGACGCAATTTGAATTATGAGCCAAAAGAAGTGTTGGCATTTCGGGACCCACGGCAGGCAGGTTTGCCGGTTCCAAATGTAAATTCTTCATTCATATTTGCAAAGCAGGATGGATATTTATGCTACCCGAATAATTACAATCACTTTGCAAATTATTACCGCAATACATTTCAGCATGGCGGCATAAGCCTGGAGGAAATGATTATTCCGGTGATAAGAATGACTAGTAAATCGGCGGAAGTTTAGTGTGCTTAAAGAAATACAAATTCGAATTATTTGTTTATGTGTTGCAATTTCTAAACAAAAGGAATGAGGAATACTACTTTTTATTTTTTAAAAAATAATTTTTTCTTTACTTCTTTTTCTGAAACTTGTTTTAAATTTCGACACTGAAAATATTGAAATGCATTCTAAAGAAAGGCTTCAAAACAACTATGATTTTCTGCGCCTTTTTGCTGCATTTTCAATAATTTTTTATCATTCCTTTTCTTTATTAAATAAGGCGCGTAATGAGCCCTTGTTGCAGTTTACGCAAGGAAGGCTGAACTTTTCATTGGTTGGGTTAAGTATTTTTTTCTGTATCAGTGGTTTTTTAATTGCTAAAAGCGCGTCCAGGTCCCCGGGCGTTATAAATTATTTATGGAAAAGACTTTTGCGTATTCAACCATTGCTGGTTATTACTTGTATTTTAACCATTTTTATTTGTGTTTTTTTTACAAATCTTTCTGCAAAAGACTATCTTTTAAGCGGAAACACCTGGAGTTATTTCAGAAATATTATGCCGCTTTTTGGATTGCAATATACATTGCCCGGAGTGTTTGTTCATAACATCCGGGAAAGCGGAGTCAATGGTTCTTTATGGACATTGATTTTAGAGGAACGGCTTTATATTTTGATGTGTATTATTTTTTTATTGAGAAAAAGAAACCGCCATTATATTGTTTTATTTATTGCGATTCTAAATATTTTTTACCTGGGCAACCGTTTTCTTTTCGACGGTGAAATGGTATCTTATTTTAATGGTTTACCATTTTTTTACGCACTTCTTTTTTTAAATTCGGCAGCGCTTTATTTTTTAAATATCAGGTTCTCAAATTCACTCTTTTTGTTTGTTTCAATCAGTTTAGCAATCTTTATAATCGCAGTTTTATTCCCATCTTTAAATTTCCTTTATTTTTTTTCTGTGCCGGTCTTTGTAAACAGCGTTGCCCAAATAAAGGGAATTACCAACCATGCCGGCAAAAATGGCGACTTTACTTATGGCGTTTATGTTTTTTCTTTCCCCGTACAGCAAATGTTTATATCTGCAGGCATCGGCAAACAAAACCCTTATGCCTTGTTTCTTTACACCTTACTCATTGTTTTTCCGATGGCCATATTGAGTTGGAATATTGTGGAGAAAAAATTTCTGCGATTAAAAAAATCAGTAGGAATGCGCCATAAATAGAAAGGATATTGTTTTCTATCTCTCATTTTAAAGTTCGTACTTTTTGTTAATTCTATATTCCTCAATTAATTTTACTCGAAACCACACCGGTAATTATGGAAATATTTTTTGAGCTCAATTCAATTGAAAAGACCGCCTCTGAATTTTTAAAATCATGTAATAATTATAAAGTTTTTGCTTTTTCCGGAGAATTAGGAGCAGGAAAAACAACTTTTATCAGTGCACTATGCAAAGAATTAAAAGTTACTGAAACTGTTACCAGTCCTACGTTTTCAATCATCCAGGAATATAAGAGCAGTGAAAATAAAATTATTTATCACATTGACCTTTACCGCATAAAAAGCAGCCACGAAGCAATGGAAGCAGGTATTGAGGATTGTTTAAACAGCAATGAAATTTGTTTCGTTGAATGGCCGGAAAAAGCGCCCGATATTTTTCCTGCTGAAACTGTTTTTTCAAATTTCGAAATTGTTTCAGCAACAAAAAGAAAATTGATAATACAACTTCCGCGATAAAATTTTATATTTATATTCTATTCATTGTAAATTTTCTACATGGCATCTTCAAAACCTTTTGTTTCCCCTTCCTTCTCTTATGAAACCCTGGAAGAAACCCTTGACATAAAGCCTAAAGGCGCAGAATTATTGATTGGTATTCCAAAAGAAACTTCTTTCCAGGAAAACCGCGTTGCTCTTACTCCTGATGCAGTAAGTGTTTTGGTCGCCAACAATCACCGGGTGATCATGGAAAGCAAAGCTGGCGAAGGAGCAAGCTATTCTGATAAAGATTATAGCGAAGCCGGTGCAAAAATTGCCCATGCTAAAAAAGAAGTTTTTGAATGTGATATTTTAGTAAAAAGCGCCCCGGTTTGTGAAGCGGAAATTGATTTATTAAAGCCCAATCAATTTATTATTTCTCCAATTCATGTTACCGCAATGAAGCGTGAAATTCTTGAAAAAATGATGGAGAAAAAAATCACCGCGCTGAGTTTTGAAAACCTGAAAGATGACAGCGGCCACAATCCGATTGTCAGAAGTATGAGTGAAATTGCAGGAAGTGCAGTGATGTTGATTGCCGGCCAGTATTTAAGTAATGCCAATCATGGCAAAGGTGTTTTGGTTGGCGGAATTTCTGGAATTCCACCGACAAAAGTAATTATCATCGGTGCAGGGATTGTAGGCGAACAAGCGGCAAGAACGGCTCTTGCCATGGGAGCAAGTATTAAGATTTTTGACAACAGTATTTATCGCTTAAAGCGTTTGCAAAATAATATCGGTTTACGTTTATATACCTCCGTTATAGAGCCGGGAATTTTATCAAAACAATTAAAAACCTGTGATGTGGCAGTGGGCGCTTTAGCAGCTTCCGGTGGCAGAACGCCGCTTGTCGTCACAGAAGAAATGGTAAGTAAAATGCGCCCCGGAAGCGTGATTGTCGATGTAAGTATTGACCACGGCGGATGCTTTGAAACATCAAGAATCACTTCTCACACTTCACCGGTTTTTAAAAAATACGATGTCATTCATTATTGTGTTCCTAATATTCCAAGTGGATTTGCGCGTACAGCTTCACAGGCAATCAGCAATGTATTGATGCCGCTAATGCTTGAAATGGCTGATGATGGCGGCTTTGAGAATTTAGTGTGGTATAAAATAAATATCCGCAGTGGCATTTATTTATTCAAAGGCGCATTGACTAATTTTCATCTGAGCCAAAGGTTTGATTTAAAATTTACTGATTTAAATTTATTGATCGCAAGCAGAAGATGAATAATTAAATAGAAATGGCAATTATTTTTCTTGTTTACTACAAGCTTTTCTTAATAATTACTTTACACATCTCTCTCCTGCGCGCGCAACCATCTCTCAGGAATTTCATTATTGCTGGCGAATAAATAATCTTTATAGCTGCATGCAATCATTTTTTTATCGGGCAATTGCATCCACCATCTTCCTGTTTTCTTACTTTGAAGAAAAACCGTATCTACTTCTGCAAATGCAGTGTGGAACTGGTTGAAATTCTGCGCTTCACTTAATAAAGATTCTTTTCTGCTCCTGTTTTTTCCGTCAATAAAATACCACATCATTTGTGCAATCTGCAACGCTGTAAGATGCTGTAAATCTTTTGATGCATCATATCCATAAAATCCAATTGAAGAAACAGAAGAACTCATTCCGGCATAACGGGCAAGCGTACATGCTTCTTCACCCGTAAGTCCATTTGAACTGCAGTTTGATGCCGGAGCATCACTATTTTTTATAGCGGCGATATCAAAACTGAGCATATCTGAATTGCGAATCACCGGTTCCATTTCATCTAATTCTTCTTTTACCGTTCCCACCCTGAAACAATCAAACCTGAGCTTGTCCATAGTTTCGAGCATTCGCGGATGAACAAAATAACTCTGAAAACCAATATGGTTGTAATGCCTTACCATATTCGGTTCGCCGGTAAGCATTTCCATTAAAAAATTTTCACTTCTTAACGCTGATTCACTTCTAAGGTCAATTGTTGCATCAACAACGGTTGCGTCAATTATTTTATTTAATTCTTTATAAGCAAAATATTGTGCTAAAGTGTTATCATGCGAACCCCCAATAATAACAACGGTTTTATTCAATTGAAATAATTCTTTCAATACAATTGTAAGAGCAGAATTACTGTCATTTAATGAAGCACCGCTTTTAATATTTCCAATATCTGCAATTAAAATTTCTTTGTGCCAATAATGCAATTCATAAAATTTTTTACGAATCGCATCAGCAGAATTTTCAGTGGCTATGAAACCATTTCCCCTAAATTCATTAATACCGACAATTACCATATTAACTTCAGTCAAATCCGGAATTTCTTCTTCGTTTATTTTAATCACGCTTCCCATCTGGCTATCGTTGTATGCGGCATCACCACTGATTTCAGCCACATTTACCGGCAGTAAATATTCATGTAAATCGTATGTCAATTTTATATTTTTTTATGGGCAAACCTAACAATAAAATAGATTAAAAACCAGGAAGGTTTAATAAGACTTTTTAGAAAGGATAATCTTAAATAAAACCTTCCTGGTTTTAGGAAAAAAATCTAAATACTCTTTGGCTTACTTTTGCATTTATGGAAAATCTGCTTGCGCAAATAAATAATTTAAAAGAAGAAATCAATAATTTCTCCGCTGATGATAAAAATCCGGCTGAAATATTCCGGATAAAATTTCTTGGTTCCAATGGCTCTGTAAAATCAGTGATGGGTGAAATGAAAAATGTAGCTCCGGAAAACAAAAGGGAAATGGGAAAAGTGTTGAATGAATTAAAATTATTCGCTGAAAATAAATGGGAGGAATTAAAGAAGGCAACGGACCAGCGGCCACAGACGACCGAAATCTCTGACCTTTCATTGCCCGGCGATTCTTTACCAACCGGAAGCCGGCATCCGATAAGTATTGTCAGAAATAAAATCGTTTCTATTTTTCAACGGCTTGGTTTTGCTGTAGCAGAAGGGCCGGAGATTGAAGATGACTGGCATAATTTCACTGCATTGAATTTACCTGAAAATCATCCTGCGCGTGATATGCAGGATACTTTTTATGTTTCACAAAATCCTGCATGGATGTTGCGTACGCACACTAGCAGCGTGCAGGTGCGTGAAATGGAAAAAGGGAAATTACCCATCAGAATTGTTTGTCCCGGACGTGTGTACCGGAATGAAACAATCAGCGCAAGAGCGCATTGTTTCTTTAACCAGGTGGAAGGCTTATACATCGCCGATAATGTTTCATTTGCTGGCCTCAAACAAACACTTTATTTCTTCGTACAGGAAATGTTTGGCAAAGAAATTAAGGTCCGTTTTCGTCCATCATATTTTCCTTTTACAGAACCAAGTGCAGAAATGGATATTACCTGTCTTATCTGTGGCGGCGCGGGTTGTAACGTTTGTAAGCACACAGGTTGGGTGGAAATTTTAGGTTGTGGAATGGTGCATCCGAATGTGCTGGAAAATTGTGGAATTGATTCAAATAAATATTCAGGATTTGCTTTTGGAATGGGCATTGAACGCATTACCATGCTAAAATACCAGATAAAAGATTTGAGAATTTTTAGTGAAAACGATGTAAGGTTTTTAAAACAATTCGAGAGTGCTGTGTAGATGAAAAAACATAACATAATTGAGAGAATAACCAATTTATTTGTTCAGTAAATCGTCATTCTTCTCCTGTATCAAATCCAAAATTTTATTTTTTCCTAATTTTTTTAAGGAACTGGAAACAAAATGCTGTGGCAAAAATTGTTGTGTTTTGCGCAGGCTTTCCAAAAACGATTTTACGTTTTTACTTACCACCGCTTGTTTTTCTTTATCTGCTTTCGTGAAAACCAACGTAAAAGAAAGCCGCCACAATGCCAAATTTTTTATAAAATCCAAATCCAATTTTTGAGGAGAATGCCTTGCATCTATCAGCACAAAAACCATTATTAAATTTTCTCTTTTTCTTAAATAGTTTTCAATCATTTGTTCCCATCTTCTTCTGCTGCTTAAAGAGGTTTTTGCAAATCCATAGCCTGGTAAATCTACCAAATACCATTTATGTTCCTTTGTATCACCAGGTTTTGGTACACTCGTAATTTCAAAATGATTAATCATTTGAGTTTTACCCGGTTGATTAGATGTTTTTGCTAATTTGTCATTATTTGTCAGCAAGTTTATCAGCGAAGACTTGCCCACATTGCTTCTGCCAATAAATGCATATTCCGGCTTGTCAGGTGCGGGACATTTTTCGAAAGAAGGACTGCTGATAAGGTATTGCGCTTTTTTAATGTGCATGCCGCAATTTAAGTTAATGTGGTTATTAAAATCAAGGGGGTTTTTATGAACGCCTCCGAAAATTTTATTAAGTGATTATCAAAACCTCCTTGGTTTAATCTGGGGCAAGTGCTAAAATTGTCATAAAAACTAAAAACAACCTGCAACAAAGTATCAACTAAAAACAAAAAACTATCTTTGAGCCAATGAATAGTTACCCGCATGATACGGTAGTTCCTTTTAAAAATTCTACAGAAAGCAAGAAGAAGCAGGTAGAAAATATGTTTGATAAAATTGCATTCCGTTACGATTTCTTAAATCGTTTTCTGAGTGCAGGAATTGATATTGGCTGGCGGAAAAAAGCAATCAGAGAATTGATTCCCTTGCATCCAAAAAGTATTTTGGATGTAGCAACAGGAACCGGAGATTTTGCAATAACCAGCTATGAAATATTAAAACCCGAAAAAATTACCGGCATTGATATCAGCGAAGGAATGCTGGAAATTGGAAGAAAAAAAATAGCAAAAGCGGGATTAAAAAATTCAATTGAATTATTGCAGGGTGACAGCGAATCAATTTTATTCGAAGATAATTCGTTTGATGCTGTTACAGTTGCATTTGGTGTTCGTAATTTTGAAAATCTTGAAAAAGGGTTATCAGAAATAAAAAGGGTTTTGAAACCCGGTGGCAAATTAATCGTTTTAGAATGCACCAAACCATCTTTGCCTGTCATAAAACAATTGTATCATTTTTACATGAAAACTATAACGCCGGAAATTGGAAAGATTATTGCAAAAAATAATGAAGCATATCAATATTTAAACGATTCAGTTCTTCAGTTTCCGGAGAAAGAATCATTCATTCACATTTTAAAACAATCAGGATATAGAAGCAGTTTTTACAAAACATTGACTTTAGGAATATGCACCATTTATTGCGCGCAAAAATAGCTTTGATCCTGATTGCATTCTTTTTTTGTTCCACAAAATTGATGGCACAATTGCGTGAATTGAACCAGGAAAGCCATGATGATAAACCGTATCATTTTGGGATAAATATTGGTTACAATAAATCGCATTTTAATTTCACGCACGACCCCCGGTTTCTGCAATATGATTCCATCATGGATGTTGAAAGCGTGAACAATCCGGGAATTAACCTGGCGTGGCTTGTAAATGTGCGGGTAAGCAATCATTTCGACATTCGTTTACATCCCCTTGATCTTACGTTTTCTGAAAAAGCAATGATTTATGCTCAAAAATATGAGCAGGATTCCACCATTACAAAAAAAGTTCAGTCCATTACTTTGAGTTTCCCGGTGCATATTGCTTTCAGCAGTGATCGCATTAATAATTTTAAAGTTTATACCATTGCAGGAGCAAAATTCGATTATGATCTTGCGAGTAATAAAGGAGCGAACCAGGCAGAAGATCTGATAAAATTAAACCGCTCAGATATAAGTGCAGAAATTGGTTTGGGCTTTCATATTTATTTCCCCTATTTTGTTTTATCGCCGGAAATAAAGCTTAGCACCGGCTTGACAAATCTTCATGCCCGCGATCCGAACCTTAAATATTCAAATGTAATTGACAAGATCAATTCAAGAATGGTCACGTTTTCATTAACAGTGGAATAGGATTTTTATCTAAACAACAGTTTGATTTATTTGTTCTTTTACCGGATAAAAATCTCTTTTGAAATGCAGATTTATTTCTGAAACAGATTTGTTTTGGTTTTGAAAAAAGATTGCTTTTGGAAAAGTAAAACTGGAATTCCTATTACATATTTGTTTGTTGTAAAAAATCGTAATCTTCAACGTTCAACTTCCTACCCGATAAAAGCAAAAGCAATCAATTGGCATAAGATGCCGATGATAATGCCTGAATAAATTTCAAGAGGTTTATGATCACTCAGGATCATTCTCGAACTGCATACCAATCCGGTAATAATTAAAACGAGCATTACCGTAAAAAAAACCGGATATGAAAATCCTGAAAAAATAATAATGAGCATCAATCCGCATAACGAACCGACTCCTAAAGCATGCATACTTATTTTAAAATAAATATTGGCAAGTAAGCCGGCAGAAGAAGCCAGGAAAACGCCAAAGATAAAGCTGGTAAGGATCAGAGGGACTTCTGATTGATTGTGAAAGACCATAAACATCCAGAAATAAAAAACGTTTGTAGCGATATATGGAACAATTCTCTCACGCTGCGTTTTTAAAAAAATACTTTTTATAAAACCCAGCGCTTTTAATAATAATACAGTAAGTGCCGGGAAAAAAATAGTATTGAATGCAACACGAATTACAATCAATGTTTTTTCCTGTGGTGTAATTCCCGTAAAATATCCGGGTTGTATAAATGCCAGGAACCAGGCAGCAATTACCGGGATAAAAAGCGGGTGAAAAACAACAGAAAAGAAATGAGCGAATACTTTTAAAATAACTGGAAAACGAAGATCGTTTTCTAAAGAACCGGCTGGCTGAAGGGCGCTTTCTCTCATAGAAAAATCTTGTTCCATAATTAAAGTTCTTTTCTTAACCGAGCTACCGGAATGTTCAATTGCTCACGATATTTTGCTACCGTGCGGCGTGCAATATTATATCCTTTTTCCTGCAATAATTCAGTAAGCTTTTCATCGCTCAAAGGTTTTTGTTTGCTTTCTTCTTCGATTAAATCACTGAGGATTTTTTTCACTTCACGTGTGCTTACTTCTTCCCCGCTGTCGGTTACTAAACTTTCGCTGAAGAAAAATTTTAACCGGTAGGTTCCGAATTCCGTTTGCACAAATTTACTGTTTGCCACACGACTCACTGTTGAAATATCAAGCATCGTTCTTTCTGCAATATCTTTTAAAATCATCGGCCTCAAATCAATATCTTCTCCTGTCAGAAAAAACTGTTTTTGATAATCAACGATTGTTTGCATCGTGCTCAATAAAGTATGCTGCCTTTGCTTAATCGCATCAATAAACCATTTGGCAGAATCTATTTTTTGCTTGATGAAAAGCACCGCTTCTTTTTGGCGTTTATCTTTCTTTGTACCACGATCATAATCTTTCAGCATATCCCTGTAACCCTCACTTATACGCAAGTCCGGCGCATTTTTAGAATTCAGTGTTACTTCTAATTTTCCATTATTATTCAACACAAAAAAATCAGGAATCACATAACTCTGCAGTTTATTTGTTTCGCCTACTTCTCCTCCGGGCTTTGGGTTTAATTTAATGATCTGGTTGATTACTTCTTTGATTTCATCATCACTTAAGTTCAGGCTTTTTTGAATTTTTTCGTAATGCTTCTTTGTAAATTCATCAAAATATTTTTCAATGATTTCAATCGCAATTCCAACCGGCAATCCTTCTTTTTCTTTTCTTTTTAATTGCAGCAAAAGACATTCCTGTAAGTCTCTTGCGCCTACTCCTGCCGGATCAAACTGTTGAATTAATCCGATTAATTGCCCGATTTCTTTTTCTGTAGTAATAATATTCTGGCGAAAAGCAAGGTCGTCACAGATGGAAGTAACATCGCGACGCAAATAACCATCATCATCAATACTTCCTATAATTTGCTCCGCAATTCTTCTTTGTTCCTCATCCAGATGCAGCATCAGCAATTGCGTTTTTAAAGTATCATAAAATGAAGTTTCTACTTTGTGCGGCATCACTTTTGTTTCCTCCGGATCTCCATAATTATCATCCCGGTATTTGTAATCTCCGGGCTCATCGTCTCCTTCATTTACATATTCACTGATGTCGATATTATCATATTCATTTTCACTTCCATCGCTTTCAAAATCATCAACAGTCTCAAAATCATCTGCAGTTTCTTCAGCCGTTTCATTATATCCGTCTTCTCCTGCTTCCAGAGCAGGGTTTTCTTCCAGTTCCTCTTTAATTCTTTCTTCAAGATGTGCCGTTGGAACCTGCAACAATTTCATCAGTTGAATTTGTTGCGGCGACAATTTCTGTAATAGCTTTTGTTGTAAACGCTGGCTTAAGGACATGTATCTTTTTTCTTTTTATAGTTTGTAAATTTACACGCAAAAGTAACGATATGTTTTTTTGGAACAAAGTTTGTGGATTATTACTCATTTTTTTTATTTCCGCCATCTGTACCCATGCACAAAGTTCAGCTTTGATTGTTTCATCTGACAATCATTTTATTGTAAAAAATAAAATGCTTTTATCCGATTCTCTTTCTACTGTTCCTCTTCATCTTCTAAATAAACCAGTTAATGTTTCAAAAATTCCTCCTGATTTCTCAACCTGCAGTTATGGTTTTTTTTGTAAAGAAGAATTAAAAATAGAAAAAGCGACTAAAATTCCCTTCCGGATACGATTAGGATCATTGCAACAGTGTAATTATTATGAAGGAAAACTCAGATAAATAAAGAATTTAAGTTTTCATTCCATTAAAAAAGAAATGCCTTTTCATATCTTCGCTTCCATGCCGGATTTTGAAAAATATGAAGCAGTCATTGGCCTTGAAGTTCATACGCAATTACTTACAGAAAGTAAATTGTTTTGCGGCGATAGTACTCAATTTGGGAATCCACCAAACACTAATGTCAGCGCCATTTCTCTGGCTCATCCGGGCACGCTGCCAATGATGAATGAAAAAGCAGTGGAACTGGCTATCAAACTCGGCCTCGCTTTTAATTGCGATATTATCCGCAATAATTATTTTGCCAGAAAAAATTATTTCTATCCGGATCTTCCAAAAGGCTACCAGGTAACGCAGCATACAACGCCGGTTTGTAAAAAAGGAAAAATTCCGATTCGGGTAAACAGCCAGGAAAGAAATATCCTTTTAAACAGAATTCACTTAGAAGAAGATGCAGGAAAAAGCATTCATGATGCAGATGAAAATTTTACTTGTATAGACCTGAATCGTGCAGGAGTGCCTTTGCTTGAAATCGTGTCTGAGCCTGACATGCATTCTTCGGAAGAAGCGTTTGCTTATGTAACAGAAATCCGGAAAATGGTTCGTCATTTGCAGATTTGCGATGGCAATATGGAAGAGGGGAGCATGCGTTGCGACGCCAATATTTCCATAAGATTAAAAGGGGAAAAAAAGCTGGGAACGAAAGTAGAAGTTAAAAATCTGAACTCAATTCGTAATGTAAAAAAAGCGATTGATTTTGAAATAAACAGGTTAATAAACTTATTGGAAAACGATGAAGTAATTATGCAGCAGACAAGAAGTTTTGATGCATCAAACGGAACCACTTTTTCGCTAAGATCTAAAGAAGAAGCGAACGATTACCGTTATTTCCCCGAGCCGGATCTGGCGCCTTTTTTTATTACTGAAGAACAAATTAATTTTATCAAATCTTCTTTACCTGAACTTCCAATTGAGCTGGAAAAAAGATTGAACAATCAATATTCCCTTTCAGCAGAAGCGGCGGGAATAATTGCAGATGACAGGGAAACTGCTTCTTTTTTTGAAAATATAATTCAGCATACAAACCATTATAAAGCAGCAGCAAACTGGATTATCGGCCCCGTAAAATCCTATCTGAATGAGTACAACTGTGAAATAAAAAATTTTCCCATCAGCACAAAAACAATGGCAGAAATGGTAAATATTGTGGAAGAAGGGAAAGTAAGTTTTGGCATAGCAGCGTCAAAAATATTTCCTCAATTAATTGAAGCTCCTGAAAAAAATCCATTTCAAATCGCAAAAGAATTAAATCTTCTTCAGGAGAAAAATGACGACACATTACAGTTGTGGATTGATGAAGTTTTGGCGGCCATGCCGGAAAAAGTTTCCGAATATAAGAAAGGCAAAAAGAATTTAACCGGTTTGTTTGCTGGTGAAGTAAAAAAGAAAAGTAAAGGCAAAGCAGATATGCAGGCCGTAATTAAAATGCTCGCTGAAAAGCTTAATCAATAATTTAATAATCAATAATTTAATAATTTA
>Ga0157370_10002952_pt1 | contig 20249 bp, 18 predicted proteins | sample C35metaG_FD_113463 | JGI IMG/M metagenome (GOLD analysis project Ga0157370, IMG submission 113463) | Corn rhizosphere microbial communities from Kellogg Biological Station, Michigan, USA - C3-5 metaG | ecosystem: Host-associated > Plants > Roots > Rhizosphere > Soil | place: USA: Michigan...
TGTTAGACTCGCCAGCAATAAAACCACACTTAAATACAGCGTCGCAAACGAACAGCTTACCGTACAGGTACCGGCAGGATTAAGAACGACATTACCTGATGTTATTGAGTTGGAGTTGAAATAAGCAGAACTCGGTTTGTTTTATGGACTAACTCACAAGAAAGGTTGTAGAGGACCAAAGGACTTAATAAAAATAAAAATGTTGTTACGCAATTGTATCCTTTTCTATTTAATTTATTGATTTCTAGTTTTTTTTGCTTTATATATCGGTAAATAGAATTTGTCATTTTCTTTCATCTTCAAACATTTAAAATTAGCTAATAAAATTTTTACGAACTTGATTGAGTCCAATCAGGTTATTGAATTTTGTGTAATTACCTGTTTCCCTTCTAATCCGGCCTGCAACCAGAGCGGGATTGATTTCAAGTTTAGTAGCCTGGTTATTGATGGTTTCAACGGTCGGGCTAAAGCGTACTAGGGATTTGCGCCATGTCTCATCGGGAATCAATGCGTTAAGGGAGAAGTAATCTAGCTCAAAATACTATTAACTATTTTTAAAGATAAACTAATAGTTGTGTAAAGCTTTAGTTGGACTTAGCGTCAGCTCAGGGTTTGTTATTTGTATGACGAGAAAAAGATTCTTCATCAGCGTAAATCTCAGTGTTTGTGTAAATGACAGAATTATACTTTTTTGGAAATTAATTATAGGAAAGCTTAACATAAATGAATGTTAGGCTTTGCTTATTTAGTATTTCACCTAACCGGTCAGCTGGGTAAAGTTTGGTTATACCTCTAATAAGGTAACAATTAAAAGATCAATTCAAAAAATAATAGAAAATGATTTTTTTGAATTGATCTTCTCAAATATTGGGTCTGTAAAAGTTGTTTATTCAGATTATTTGAACTACAATGAAGTATTAGATGAAAGCACTGAAAGATAAAATTTCCCCAAATATCTGCATCGTTAGAAAGAGATTCAATAAATTGTGCAGACTCGAAAAGGTATCTTTAGTCTTTTAAACTGCTCTGCTTAAAACGATGCTGTTAGCCATTTTGGAGCTAAATCGAGTTAATAATATAAGCACTTTTTCTTATCTAAGAAGTTCTGATTTAGCAAAGACTACATAACCTAGGCTGTGTCAATTGACAAATAGTGCTTTTTGAACTCTAAGTGGCACAAAAGCTAAGCAAATATTGATTTTTAGAGATTATTCAATTTGGTCCAAATATTTAGCTAAACCTGCAATTAAACGTAAATCAGGTAGGAAATATTGCGTTATACACCCAGTGAGGCCCACAAAATTCAAAAAAAAAGGTCGTTTCTGCATTAGAATCGACCTTTTTTGTTCTTCTGATAGCATTTCAAAAAATGCCGTCTAATTGTCCCAAACAGTCGTTTTGGGATAAGTCTTACATAATTATTTGTTGAATTTCACGGCAAACCGTTACAATAGTGTTACAGTGAGCCTTAATACAAATATTCCAGAAAACCTGCTAAAAGAAGCTGGCCTTAAGGAAGGCCAGTATGTCAGACCCAGTAGTGTGATTTCCGTCTCAATAGACTATGGGGAAAAAGCCGGAAACCCAATCAAAAGGTAGGATTATGGAAAACCAATTAAAGTTCTGAAGGGGTACAATGCTGCTTATTACATTTGACATGCCAGAGCTTTATCACTTTGAAGGCTTCAGGAAATCCGGTATTTCGTAATGGTCGATGTTGAATACGCCTGGGAGTTTCAAAACTGCAATATGCTCCTGGTCGATCTCCATCCAGCCATAATCATAGTAGGTAAAAAAACGTATTCCATCGTGCGCATCGGTTATCCCAGTAATGAATTTGAAATTAAAGCCCTTGTCCAAAAGGTCCCATTTTCTGAATCAAAAGACGAAATTAGATATTTATGTGATGGTAGATAGTAAAATAGGCTAATCTTAGTATTAATTTAGTAGCAGTTTTCAAGTCCATCGTGTTTGACGGGACGCCCCAATCCATATCTCCATGACGACTTTGGAGACCAAGAAGGCCATAGTTATTGGCCGTACCAGTAAACGCTTTAATTTCTTGCTCTGTTATAGCGGCCTGCTGATACAAATAATCTAATCTTTGTTCAGTTCTTTGTTTTGCAGATTTTTTATCGTCAATCTTTGGAAATTTGGCTTTGGTTTCTATTGTGTCAAGCATTGCATAAAGCGAAACAAAAGAATGTTGTTGGCTTGCAAGAAGCAGTAACGAATTAACGAAACGGTCATGTTTGGAAAGGTAGATTGCATAGCTAATAAAATTATGCGCTCTCAATTCTTTTGCTTTGTCCATATCAAAGGCTTCTGTTAAAGGAACAAAGGGATTTTCAGGCAAAATCTCTTTTGGATTTGCAATTTGCACACGTTGCTCAGATTCCCAGTCAATCAACCAGTCCAAGGTCACCTCGGCCGCATTTCCTTCATCATGCAAACTTATGTTGAAACTGCCTCCAATAAGCATAGCCAAAAATTTACTCTTGCCGTACACTGAGACTGGCGTATCGGTGTCTTTTGGAAAGTAGGGGATGAAAATTATGTCATCGGGTATTTCGGATTTGTGGTCATGCTGAAACTTAAAATCATCGTTATTGAGATTGGACAACGCTAACGCAATACGCCTGTTGCCAGCTGGTGTGAAATAATACTTTGGCATTATGAATTTTATATTTTAGTTATTGTTTAATGGACTTTACAATTGCTGGTCAATGTCAAAGTTTATAGCCTTAGAATATTCAGCAAGGTCGATTGCTGCTACCGTTCCAATACTTTGTTGCAGATAACGTAGCAGTTGAAAAAAGAACGAGACAAGTGATACATCGGCCTTACTAAATTCGAGACTATTTATTGTTCTTCGTGAGTAGTAGTCTTCAATACGTAGAATCAGGTCGGTTATACTGTGGTCTTCTTCGCCATCATGATCAACGAAAAAAGCACCGCTGTCCGCAGCACAGCCCATATCGATTCCTTTAAGTCCTGTGAGTTTTTTGATATGGTTTTCAATTGTTTCAGTCTTCTTGAAAGAACTTGTGCTGGTCAAGATGCCACCCACGATTTTTGTCAGAGGCCGAGGGTCATACGGCTTACCCCGATCGATTATTTTGGTAGATGTGCGTTTTAGCCTTCTAACGCTTTCGATTTTTCTTCCAGCGTATTCGATATATGAAATTTTTTTTCCATCATATTCTACCGTTCCGCTTAGATCGGGTTTTACCTCAAATACTGCATAAACACCCTCTGCCGGAATATAATGTATACCGTTTTGGGTCAAAACAAAAGGTGTGTATTGTTGATCGTATATAACTAGGTCGATCTGGTCGCTCAAAGCCCCTGTGCTATCTATTATTATTGCTTTGTCTATGGAATAGCGGTTAGGCAAATATTTTCGGAGCCATTCAATCCAAGTGTCTTCTAATGAATCACCCTTTGATCCTGGATGAAGAATAAATTCCCTGTTTGTACTTAATTGGGCTATCATTTGGTTTTGAAGCCCTTGGAACAGATCTTTAAGTTTGATTTTACCCGACATAATATATTACGCTGATTATGGTTGTTCGTTAAATGGTGATGTCGGCGACATTGCCGAAACTATTTGAAGTGCGCGAGCTGCATTCACCGCTTTATCAGGGTAGGCGTCCAGTACTAACGAAGGTAATAAACGCTGAACGAGATCGGAAAAAGTAAACCCGTAATCCATACCATCTCTTGGGCCACTTAATTTTACGATCTCCTGAATATCTTTTTCAGTAAAGCCCAACTCGGTTAGCGGTGCATCTAGTACAAGATGCCTACCTTCTTCTGTTGGTCTTTTAAAGTGAACAATCTCAGCGGCCCGTCTTTTTATGGCTGGGTCAAGTGCGTTTGGTCTATTGGTGCACATAATTACTGCAGCAGGGAATTTTCCGTTCCCTAAACTATCAATACCACGGATAAAGGCGTTCACACCCGCTTTGTCCTCATGATGCATTTGCTGATTTTCTCTTGATTGGGCCAGTGCATCAGCTTCATCGACCAGTAGTATTACAGCTCCTCGTGATTTGCCAGTATCATTTTTTAATTTTTTAGCGTGCTCAAGGGTATATTCAAATGCAGCTGAAATAAGTTGCGTCATTTGTCCAACTCTGCCTTGGCCCCGAGTGGCAAGACTTAAAGGGAATAATGTAACATCTAGATCCTGTTGCCGTGCTACTGCGTCTCCAATTGTGTATGCTAATTCTGACTTGCCAGATCCCACATCACCTGCCAGTACGATAAGTGGTGGTCTTCTTGTAACAAAATTTAAAATTTGTTTAGCGTTAGGATGATGTTTTTTTGCCCAAGCCGATACACCGTCAGGATTGATCAGAAGTCCGATTATTTTTTTTAAAGTTTCTTTTGTATTGTCTAATCCGACCAATAAGTCGAACCGCTCACGCATATACGGGTCGGGGAAGCTGATTGTATGCTCAAATAGCTCTGAGAAAGAAGGTTTTGTTGATTCCATTAATAACTTTTTACAGATGAACGGTCTAATGATTTTCCACCAGATGAATATGTTTTATCAGAACTCAGATAACCATTGATGCCTGGCGCAGGTGCACCGGTACGCTTAAATGGAAGGCTGTTCTGAAAATTCTCCTGATCCATTGAAGAAAGGTTGTGGTAAGTTGAGTTTTTAATTAAATATGAAGTAAAATATGCGCCAGATATGTCTGCATTTGGCTTTATTTTTCCCGGATCATCATCTCCTGCCATCATTCCTGCCAAATCTCTGGAAGTATACCGCAAAGTAGGCTCTATCCACTTTTCGTCTTTTTGAAAACCATAAGTTACTTCTGATAGATACCCTTTTTTTAAAAACTCTATCAGTTCGGTTTCATAACTTGAAATCGTTGAATCACTTGGCGACCCATATAGGCGCTGAATCCTCTTTAAATCAGCCGCAACTTTTGAAGCAAGGTGTTTCGCGTGGGTAAGCGTAAAAGTCTGGCTTTCGGTGCTAGAAAAACTATAACTCATGATAATTTAAATTTGAAATGATGTACCAAATACTTTCTGCCAGTAATACACTGTCTTTTCTTTAGTTGTTGCAGTTAATGCTGCATCGATAGCATCGCCTGCATCTAAAGCCGCCTCTACAATTTCATCGACTTGAGCAACTGTGTAAAGTTTGGCAGCGTTATTTTTAGGGTTTACCGGATCTATTATTTTAACGCGTTCCGAAAATTCAGGGACTTGTTTTTTACTATAATAGTCGGTAAAAGTGATCAGCTCTTCTAAATTACTAGTCGCTAAATAAGTAAAGAAATGCTGCAAAGCCTCTGGATAGTCTGAAAAATCTTTACCGTCGTCCAATAGTTTAGACATTACTAATTCAACCATAAACGACTTGAATTTAAAGCCTGGTCGTTCTAACTTCATGTTTTTTACCCATTGCTTGGCCAATCTGATCGCTTGAGCAAAATTTGTTGGCTGCTGAAGCTTGCGCTTTCTTATAAACTCTAGGTGCCTTGGAATGCAGGTGTCCAAATAGGAACCATCATCCTGGCTTATTAGTTTTCCGTACCAGTTAGGATCATTTTCGTAAATAATCGGTACTACATCCACATCTAGTCCAGACCCCTTAAATGATATGGTCACAGAATATGTATTGGGGCGGACTTGATCCGCCGCAAGATTGGGAAATGCCTTTCTTAATCTTTCAGCTAAATAATCCAAAAGGTCACCTGTGCTTGAAGGCGCATCGGTACAACTGATATAACATGCCATGTCTATATCATTTAAGTTTTTTAATGCTGTTCCTTTTGCCAGGCTACCTGAAAGTATTATCTTTTTTAAAGTGTAATCAGGATGTTCATTCAAATATGAAGTTACTTTATCACGTACTCTGCCAGCCTGTGCCCTATATTCATCTGCCCACTCTTTAGGTAAGTTTACTTTGTCCTTAGCATATTGGGTAATCTCCTTGTGCCCCACATGTTCTCTTGCCATATCTTTTTATTCGTTAAATAATGATGTTTTAACTGTTAATTTGCATTAACAGGAACTGTAACTTCTGATTTAAGATTTATATTATTATGTATAAAACCGTTGTCATTAAGCAGTTTTGTAGCTTGATCATAAACATTCTGTTTCTTTTTATTGTCCCTAATGGTTATAATCAAACAAAATTCTTGGCTTAACTCAACACCATCTACTTCGCTTCTGGTTACAATAAAATCTCTGTAAAAACCTTCCACGTGTAAATACCACTTTTTTGGAGCAGTCAGGTATTTGACTTTATTTGTGGGGGTCATTTCATTTAAATTTATGGCATATTTTTTTACGGGCTGATATTTATCACCATATCTAATAAGGGTTCTCTCTCTTGCAAAATCACCCGTTGTACTTTTTTTGTGGATCTCAGAATAAAGAGCATCTCGCAGTAAATTTTCAGAATTGTCGAGCCCAATAAGGTTTCTTACCATTTTACCTGAACGGTTTTTTAATTTATCGTATGTGCCTAGCCTTACTTCAAGGTTTGATTGACAATACTCTCCACCTTGGGTTTCGCTCAGCAGTGGAGCTGAAACAACTGTTACTATTATTTCACCATGATAGAAACCATCCTCTACCAAGCTTTGGGGAAAGGGAAGGTCTGGTATTTCTATCCAGTTTCCCTTTATTAATTTGTCTTGTAGGATCAATGTTATTTCATGTGGGTCGTTATAAAGAATGTCGTCGATTTTCGAGGGCATACCATAACCAAGATATTTCAGTTTTTCCGTGTTAGGCAGTGAAAGTTCATCAGGGTATTTGGCAGAATGAATAGCTAATGCTTTTAATAACAGTGGATTAAATTCTTCATCTAGCTTATTGTCAATACCAGCTAACAACGAAGAAATCCTCGGGGTTGAAAAACTGGTTCCAACATTTGTTACCAAGTCTCCTGCCGGCGAAAAAGAGGTGACTCCAGTAGTAACAATTTTGCCTGTTATAGGGTGTACGCCTGCATTTCCACCCATATGGGTCAAGTCTGGTTTGTTAATGCTAGAAGGTCCTTTGCCGATTCTAGAAAATGGTGATGGATGGAATTTCTCCGATTGATCATGTTCGCCTTTTTCATGGGCCATTGACCCAACTACTAATGATCGTACTGAATCTGCGGACTTTGATATTCTTGCTACAGGTTTGTTTATAGCGAAGTTGGAGCAATTTCCAGCTGATTTACAGATTATTACGTTATGTTGTTCCTGTATTTGATCTAAGGCTTTGCCGAAGTATGAAAAAGTGGTCAGGTCAGATTCGTCTCTTGTGCCTAAGGATAAGTTCCAAATCTTTACTTTATCCTTATTTTTTTCAATAGCCTCTCTAATATGCTCAACCAATTCAAATTCTTCAATAGAGTCTTTTTTAAGGTCTGGAAATACTGTGGCATCGAACAAAAAGCAACCGTCTCCACCGATATAGTTTTCGTTTTCTAATTCATCGCCATATACAACAATGCTGGATACAAATGTACCGTGAGAAGGATCTATTCTGTCAGACGGTATCTTAAGAAAGTTATCTGATACAATCCAAGGCTTTAAATGAGGGATGTCTTTTATACCTGAGTCAAGAATACCAACCACGGGGTAAGTTTTACCTTTTTCAGGCTCTTTAATTGCAATGCTTGTGGGCTGTTTTGGCGAAAGCTCATCAAGTGTTATCGAGTATTTCGGCATTTGAGTTATTGTCTCTATCGCCTCAAACTCTTTAAGATCATTAAAGCCATCCTCGGTCAGATTACCCAATCTGAACATGATTAATTCTGGGGAATAATTTACCTTTTTGACGTCAATTTGTTTTTTCCTACATAGCTCGATGAAGGTTCTTGATATAGCTTCATTTAACTGATAATTGTGGTAGTTTATTAACGATACTCTCAACGGCTCTTCTTTGTTGATATCTCCAACCATTATTGTTGGCTCAAATGAAACCATATCAACAATGGAGGCAATGCCTTTTTTAAATTTAATGGGCTGGTTAAGTTTTTTGTTGATTTCCTTTATGTCGTCAAGATCATTGATTGCTACTAATATATTTCGGTCATCGGTTAAGCCAATTAAATTGTGTCTATGATTTACGTCGAATAGGCTCGAAATGTCAGATCTGTGAGATTTTGCCGTTGCTTTTTCGTGCATCTCAATTTTAATTACAGCAGGAATAAAATCACGAACAGAATCTCTACTAGCTAATTTTTGAGAGGTCTGTTTCAGTACCTCTTTGAAGTCTCCTGATCTTGAATAAAGAAGTTCGTCACTTATCTGAGCCCATGGTGGTAAAGTTCCGTCGCCACCACCTTCAGTTTTTCTTTCATCGACATTTTTTCTTTTTTCAAAGATTTTAATGGGTAAATTTTTCTTTTCCATTGTTATGATTTTAATTGGTTAATAACTTGACGGATCGATATATTCAAATAATCGGCAATGGAATTTTGAGATACGCCACGGTCGTTCAAGTACTTGGTAAGGTCATTAAGTGTATAATTATTGAAAGTTTTAAATAGAAATATTTGGGTCAGGAGGTCTTCATAGCTGACCTGCTCTTTTTTTGCAATAATGGTCCTGGACAATGCATTGTTGCAAATGGTTTTAATGTCCGCATGTGAAAAATCAGTTAAATTCTCGGTAAGGACGTCCATTCTTTTGCTTACGCTTATAAAGTCTGTAGCGGACGAACCAAAATACAATGATAAAAGCTTTTCGATTTCATCAGGTGCTGGTTTGCCTACCTCAACAATAGAATTAAATCTTCGCCATATTGCTTTGTCTAGTAATTCCGCATGGTTTGTAGCCGCAATAAGAATATTGTTTTGGGTAAATTCATCTATATTTTGAAGTAGGCTATTGATAACGCGTTTCAATTCTCCCAATTCATGCTTGTCATCTCTAGCTTTAGCAATCGCGTCGAATTCATCAAGAAAAAGGATGCAAGGCTTGCTGTTAGCGAAATCAAAAAGTTTCCTGATGTTTTTAGCTGTGCTGCCAAGTAAGCTGGATATTAGAGAATCAATCCTAACAACAATCAAAGGCAATTTTAATGCACTGGCAATATGCTTGGCCATAGTTGTCTTGCCACACCCGGGAGGGCCGTAAAGTAAAAGTGAAGCATTAACTTCAATTCCAGCTTTCTGAATTTCCTTTTTAAAGGCAAGCATGCCTTTGAAATTATCCAAAAGAGTGGTTAGTTGTTGATTCAGTACAAGTGTTGGTGTGTCATCAGAAGGAAGGATGATATCAGCCATGCTCATTCTGCTCTCTTGGTCAACCGGCGGCATGATGAGTTCGTCTTGAAACATCATTGCTGATTTTTGGCTGTTAATCAGCTTGCTTAGGCGGTTTGCCATCTTGTCATCGCCTTCTTTTTTGAGGTTATCTATCAGTAATCTAGTGTAGCTTAAAACTTTTTGCGAATCTTGACTTAAACCACCTTCTATTATTTTGATTATCTCTGTGTGCATTTTTGTGTTTTTGTGTTTCAAATATACGGAATTCGTGTTTAAAACAAAATAATTCGTGTTATAAAACCAATAATTCGTGTTTTTTATTTATTTTAAATATGTATTGGACTTTGAATCAGTAGCTTAAATAATCGAAGAGCATTAAAAAATATTATATAGGGCAGGGTACTTTTCTAACTTATGTGATTTAAAACCTTTGACGTGAATCGGTATTTTAAAGCAATTGTGGGATTGAGGGAAAGTAGTAATGTGGGTAAAACCGTTACAAAAGCGTTACGATGAAAAATTTTTTAATTCCAATTAAAAGCCTAATATTGCCTCTGTAAGTCAGAATCAAAGTTTTTGAATAAAGTTTAGGCCCAATGAGTGACCCCCTCATAATCTTTTGGTCCCTGGTTCGAGCCCAGGTGAGCCCACCCGAGTGGGCAAACACAGGTTCATTCCGACATACTGAGGGAAGCTCTCCGAGCCAGCATAGCTGTACATAGGGAAATTTTCAAAGTATAGAAACTAATCAGAACAATGAAACCAAGATATTTCATCGAATTTACATTATCTGCCTAAACTAACATTGATAAAACAGAGTCGCTATGGAGAGTTATTGACCTGCTTTTTAATAAGCCAATGATTTGAAATTTTGCTTAAAAAATTGTTTTGCAAATTAATTTTTTTTACTCTTGTAATATATTGAAATGGTCTGTAAAATGCTGTTTCGTATCTGTATCTTTTCTGATTTAATTTATTGATTTATAGGTGGTTGTATTTTCTGTATCGATAATTAGCTTAGTCATTTGTTAGTTTGAAATAGGGATGGCAAGACAATGAAAAATACTCATTCTTCCTATTCCATTCCCTTTTCTTAGTTTTGAAGTTTAAACAATAACAATACACAAACAGCTTAACGGTACCGTTTAAGCCCATCAAAAACAGAAAATAATGAATCATTGGTTAGTGAAATCAGAACCTTTTAAATATAGCTGGGAAAAGTTTAATAAAGATGGCCGTACCTTTTGGGATGGTGTGCGTTGTTTTTGAACCATTTTTAAATTTGGTTCAAGCTAATTTCCTCTTATAATTCCCTCTGATTTTGTCCTAAAATCGCCACTTTTCACTCATTTTGTCGGCTGTTTTGTCGCCAATTTGAACTCAATTTAATTCAGTATTTTCTTCGTTTAAAGAACTTAAAGTTATATTATTGACAAGCGTAGCGGAGTTAATAATATGTTATTTGTCGCTAAGTTAATTAAATCATTCCACCATCAGCAAAACTGTAATAGCTGTAGTTGGTAACTATTAAATGATCACACACCTCGATATTCTAGTAGATTTCCTCCATCCTTTAACTTTTGAGTTAGTTTCTTGTCTGCATCACTAGGATTTAAATTACCACTCGGATGATTATGTGCTAATATTATTTTACTGCTATTGGTCTTTAAAGCAACAGAAAATATGATTTTCGGATCTGCTAACGTCCCCTGCACCCCGCCAACTGAAATATCTATTAGTCCCAACACTCTATTGCTAGTATTGAGTAATATTACTTTGAATTCTTCTAATAGTTCGATTCTTCCTAAATGCCAATGTTGCATTAGAATTCTATAGGCATCTTGAGAGCTGTTAATTTTTGGCTGTTCTGTGATGTTATAGTTTGATTTGTAGCTTACTTCTACTTCAGCTACTCTTAAAGAGGTTTGTTCTTGTACCATAATAATTTTATTTAATTATGGAACTGAGCAAGCTTTCAAACCAATTAAGTAAAGGAGGAACGGAATAAATGGACTGTGCGAATGCCGCATGAGCGTTTATGCCGTAGTTCCTTTAAACGTATTGGGATGACAAGTTTAAATTTGTTTAAATGATTAATGAATATTTTCAACCCATAATTGTTCACACTTTGTATAGGCACAATAAGGACAATAATTTAACTGCTTATATATGCTGTAGTTTTATTGTCAATCCTTAAAACTAAATGTTGTTCAGAAGTTTCCAATTAAATATTTTCAATGTACGAATTGTATATTTTTTGTTTAATCCCATAATCCTTGAAGTTTTAAATCTAAAGCTGACTCTCTAACTTTTCGTGTACCGATATCTGTTGTTGCCCTTATTCCCCGACCATATTCCAGAGTTGCTGCATCATAATTATGAACTTCTTTATCTCTGTCTGTTTTTACGTAATAATCGATCTCATCAGCAAATTCTAAAAGTTTCTGCCTTGCAAAAAGTCGCTTTTCTCTTGTTAGTGGAAATAAAACGTGATGTTTGTAAAATAAACCAAAAACAGAATAAAAATCTGCCTTTTTACTCCATCTAGTTGATCCAATTTCTGGTATGATTTTCAACAATTCATTTAAGACTAAGTCAAAATTCTCAACCAAGCTGCCCTGCTCCTCAAATTCGACCTCATAAAGTTCATAATAACGATCTAAATTATCCTTCTTATTTTGAAAGCCATGTAACGCGAAAATTGCTAATTCACTGATATATTCAACATCAAGCATTCTTCGTATATCGTTAGGTGTAAACAAATCAATTTTACCCCAATATTCCTTATTTGAGATTGAGTTCATGGTATTTATAAATGGCCCCCAATATGTAGCTTGTCTAAGCTCCTGTTTATTTAGGGCAACTGTATTCTTGTTGAGTCTTTGAAACACAGTTCTTAGTTCATGATCTGAAACTTCTGGCAAAACTCTGATAACAAAGTTATATTGAAAAAACGTTTTCTTTTGCTCAATAGACAAATCATCAAAGTATAAATCTGCCAAGTCAGGACTATCTTTTTCGTCAATGCAAAACTTCCCTTCCAAATATTCTAAAACAGCCCTAGTTCTTTGTTGCCCATCAACAATTATATATCGAGCTTTGCCAATTTCATCTACTGTTTCCTGCATATAGATTTCCGGTATTGGATAGCTGTTAAGAATTGTATCAATTAAATAGCTCTTTTGTTTTGACACCCAAACTGGGTTTCTTTGAAATGGAGGTTTCATATCAAGTTCCTTGCGATCAAAAGCTCCTTTAAACCAAGCTACATTCCTTATTGTCGTATTTAAATAATTTTCCATATTAACTGCTATAAAGCTGTGTTTTCATTTTGTCAAGATTCTGAACGTGATATGCCCTTAAAGAATCATAATCTTTATATAACCTAATATTAATTGTTCTTCCATTGATCGGATTACTATTCGATAATTCAGCTAAATGTAGTGACCATTCTTTACCGAAAGGGAGGATTACTAAAAGTTTATCAGTCGCTATAGTACCCCAATAAATTAATCTATTGACGTGATCATCGAGACTAGCTTTTTGCTTAGCAGTAAGACCATATCGTTTAGTGCCTAAATCTCGAAACGTTTTCCAAGCAATGTCAAAGTAAAACTGAGATGTGATGGCTATATCAATATCAGAATTTTCATCAAACAATTTATAGTTTTTATTTGGATTAAGGCTAAATCCACAACAAGAACTTCCCGTAAGTATCATTGATTTACTGTCGACTTTTAATCTTGCAGCTAGATTTTCCATCCATTTAATGTAAGAAAGTCTATCATCTTCAAAAATGAAAGGAGTTCTTTCGAAAAGCCATTTTGAGCACATGTAAGACGCATTGTTAGCCGTTAATTCTCCCTTAAATATATTAACCATAAATGTGATGTGTCATGTAATGTTTAATTTATATCCGTTCCTCTAGGCAGTTATTTATAATTCAGCGCTACTAAATATTGATAAAGTTTATTAAAAGAAGGGCATTTGGTTTTCATTAAATCAATTGAGAGTGACTTGGCTAAAGTGCTGTTATGTTTTGTGTTCAGATAATTTCTTTCTTTATTTGAATTTATATAAACGATCTCTTCTAACCTCTCCTTTGGAGAAGGAATACTTTCAGGATTATTAGAGATTTTCGGTGTTTTTTTGAGTGACATCGCATCTTTTAGGCCTTCAGGATCACTAAGAAACCAAGCTTCCATTTCTTCTGTTGGTATACAGACGATTCTGTTCGCAATTTTGGTGGTTCTTAAAGTGTTATCTAGATCATTTTGGAGTTTTATTAACTCATTCCTATCAAGATCATGAATGAGAATCAATAAATCACAACCGCGCGTATGTAGTGCATTTGACCAATCTAATGCTTTTCGCCTGATTTTTCCACAGCCATCACCAACAAAATGCTTAAAAGGCATGTTGTCTTTTTTAATTATTCTTTTAATGAGGTGCTTAGATGCTTCTACATCACTTTTATCCTCAGCTATTATCCCAATGCTTTTAATTTTAGCCATCTCCGAACCCTGATTCTTTCCAATATTCTCCTAGATTGCCGGAATGATCTAAATAATGCTTTAAGGCCTTATAGTCATCTCTAGACATAATAGTATTTAGTGCTTTCGATTTTGTTCCAATCGTTTTTTCTTTTTCAACAAGTACAACATTCTCCGGAGTTAATTTATCTAGGATATAGTCAGAATGGGTACTGATAATTATTTGCTTCGATCTGGATTGAATTTTAATTAGTTCTATGATGCTGCTTAAGAGTCCATGATGAACTCCGACCTCTGGTTCTTCAATTAACAATAGTGTTGAACTATCTGTAAGTATATAGAACACTAAAGCAAGTGTTTTAAATGTCCCTTCTGAAAGTTGACTAGGTGAAAGTGGTAAGTTATCAGTTATAAAGGATGGAACAACTAAGTACTTAATTCTGTCGACTTGTGCTATTCGTCCACCAGACTTAACTTCATAAGATACTGTAGGGATTCGGTGATCAAAAAATTCGATATTTTCAATCAAACCTATTCCATCTTCATTTACAGTCGAAAGGAATCTTTTGTAAAGCACTGGGTTATTTTTGTATAGATTGTATAAATCAAGTATAAATTTATCATGTGCGTCTCTCCGGCTATATCTTGAAGGTTTCGATTCATCTAATTCAAATGAAATAGAGCATTTGCTTGGATCCGAAAATTGAGATGCACTATAATAACTAATATTTCTAAGGTACTTTAGGCTGTCTAAAATCTGATCCTTATAAGAATTGTCAATTCTTTTATTAAAATCGTTAGCTCTTAATTTATTAAGCGCATCCACTTCATTATCTCGAGCTCTAATTGCATAATCGGCATTAGTAATTCTTAACTTTATCCAATGTCTAGAAGATGCACTTTTATAGTATATTGAATAAGCTTCAATTTCGTCAATATTATTCTGACCAATGTCTAATAATGCTTCAAACTTAAATTGAAATTCTTCTCCGTTTATATCGAAATATAACTTGATAACTGAAGTCACATCAAAACCATACTCGTCTTCTAGATAACCGCGCTTTGTAGTAATATTTCTGACAAGCATAATCGCATTAAGAATGCTAGTTTTTCCAACACCATTTATTCCGATTAGAGCTGTTAGATCCTTTGTTATCGGTACTTTAGTATCTAAGCATGATCTATAATTAACGATTTCGACTCGTTTTAAATTTATCATTGATTTTAAATGTATTTATAGAATATGTTATTCAGATCTAGTGGGGTATAATTTAATTAGAATTAGTTAGAAAACCAATTTCATAGCATTACTGATTAACCCATTCTTGAAAAGTCATGTCTGACCATCCGCTAACTGGAGTTATTCTTTTTATAGGTTTAATTGGAGTTATCGGTTTTATTGGGATAATTGGGGTAATTGGCTTTATTACACGTATCGGCGTTACCGGTGGAAGTGCCCCCCTAACGCTCTGTTTCGGATTCCAAGCCAAAACCTTACCCTTCCGATCCAAGCAATTAAAACCATTTATCGGGCCACACCAGTTACCACTTTTTGCCGACCAAATATGATTATTACGAATAAAAGCTACCCACATCATGTTAAGGTCAAAAATATGGTCATGGTTATTTTTTAACCAGCCCACAAGCTCTGAATCTTTATTAAAAAGAGGAATCATGTATCTGAGAGATTAATTTGTGATAAATATAAGCTTATTTAGCAATCTCGGAATGGTTGTTAATCATTATTTATTTTTTAGTTGTAAGATCTCAATTTTGCACGAAGCGACAAGGCTTTTCTGAGTGGCGATCAATTTTCGGCCACTTTCTTGGTAATGTCTTGGCGCTTTATTTTCTCTAGCAGATGCCATATTAGCTTTTATAACTTCAATGCTTCTCTTATGATTTTCGATTTGAATCTTAAGTTCTAGTATTCTTTTTTTGTTGTCGACCCTGAATAATGCAGATAAAAATCCCATAGATGTAATTAGAGAGTTAATTTATAACCAAGATAAAACTAAAGTGCAATAAAGCCAAATTATTATTCTAGCCGCATAAGAACTGAGAAAATGTGTGAGTACTGGTAATTGCGTAGCATAGTAATCTTATTTTAAACCACAATATAGGTGATTCAAGCTCATTTAGCTATCGTTAACCATGTGATAAATAAGGTCAGTAGAGAACCAAAAACGGCACTAATTACCATTAATATTAATGCATCAGAATTACGCTTAAAAAAACCATGTTCGTGTTTTCTAACTAAATTGACTTTAAAGTTTATCCTTCTGTTAGCAAATGATATTATCCATAAACAAAGGAATGTGACAGCAGCGTAAAGAAAGTAATTATTACGGATTTGTGCTCCACCATTTGGTCGGATATACAACCAACACATAAATAGCAACCAAGTGATTATCCCCCATAATTGGGGATTCAATAGTTTATAATGAACTGGCACTTTATTTAATAGATATGCCTTCAATTCATGCGCAAATGAAAACAAATCATCAGAACCATAAGCGGTTAATGAAACCTTTCTTGGTTCTAGAACGATATCCAATGATGAAAACATAATAGATTCTAGTTTTCCTTTTAACTCAACTTTATTCGGTGTTTTGCCCTTATTAGCTATTAACTCTTCTAGATTTTCATAAACGTAATCGTTATCCGATATCTTCAAAGTGACTGATTTTTGATGACATTTTAAGGTGATGTAATCTATATCTTCTTTGAAAATCTGTGTTCCTCTAATTATGTAAATAAACGTTTCCTGCCTTTTTTGAATCATATTAATTTTAATAGCGTTAAATACCAAATATAATGACTATTAAGTTGTCGGCAAGATAAATATGTCATGAGTGCTATATATGCTTTGCTGTCCTTCTAGCAAGCACGAACCGACATGCGTATGGAACGAGGGTCGTTGTAGTAAAGTTCGCAGAACGATGTAACGATATGTTTTATGCAATAAAACACGATGCTTGGCGAGATTATTGAATTGTAAATTCATGTGTGGTATATCCTCAATAATCATGACAAGCTGAAGCCTGAGAGACCACGCAGGTACGCTGAACTGGGAAAGCGGTTATATTTATCCAGGATGCAAGCGAAGCAAATCCTAGATAAAGATAAGAGAGCTTTCACGAAGCCATCCGCTTTGCCAAAATTAAAACCATGACAGAATGCAATGATGGCTTGTGTTTTAAGAGGCATTAGACATGGCGAAGTACCTTTCTCCCTAATCGGGTTTGCAGTGTCCCAGCCGAAGCACTATTGCATAAAAGTAACTTACAAAAGTGCTGTAAATAGCTGTAAGTAATCCTAGCACTGAACTAAAGACTAAACCATTCCTTTCTCCGCTTAAGCCACCTTTTGGAGAGAGGAATGGATTTAGGATTGAAATATGCTTTACTATAACAGCTCCACATTAAATTTAGTCAATCAATAAATCTTTATGCATTTGTTGCCATTCCTTTCCAAACTCAATCATATCCATAGCAGTTTTTCTTCTATCTTCTGGAAGACATTGTATGCATGTTGGATATTGAATGCCTTTGTAATGTTCCTTACATTTAGGGCATAGCTCCATATTATTTATATCATAACTGAACGCACATTTCTTACATGCTGTTATTGTATCTTCAAACGAGAGGTATTTAATATTATCGGTTAAATAGAGTAGAAATGCTTCTTTCTCTATCGCATCAGCATTACTTCCTTTAACTCCTTCTCTTTGCATCCAGTATCTTACACTTGATAAGTTGTGCTTATTACGCCAAGCATTTGAATAGAAACACTTATCCCTAATTTCAAGAGCTTGCTCGTCCTCATAAAAAACAGAAACAAGTTCGTCGATTGATTTATATAGTGCTTGTTCAAATTCATGCCGACATCCGAGGCAAAGATATTTAGGCTTTTTCCTAACCCTTACACTGGGATTGCTCCACTTGCAATTAGGACAAAGAGGTGTCGGTATATATTCGTAATTTCTGACTATGTAATCAATAAACTCACTTCTGGCAACATTAGGATTGTTTTCTCTATGACCATTAGTGAATGCCCTTGTTAGTTCTAACTTGTAATCCGCATATTTTTTAGGATGCGAAAGGTGTTGTATGGTTAAAGTTTTGGTACTGTCACATATCTGGCATTTATCTTTAATGACTTTGGCTCTCCTCTTTTTCCAGTCTTTAGTATGCCATGATTGTTTACCCTCTTTAAAGTCACTCCAATATAAATCTTTTGCAGCATCAACTTCTATCTCATTATAAGATAACTTTTCTCTTAATTCTATAAGTTCTATGTATGTTAACATATTAGAAAGTGTTGGTGTCAAACTTATAAATGATGAAGGAGCTATATCAACGTGATTTTATTACGTTAATAGCTTTCATTTTTTGGATATGGTTTTCTGAAGCTCTTGTTGAGCTCCAAACGAACCTTATTATTTTTTTCTTCATTTCCATCAAATATTACATTTGGGTACAATTCATCAATTCGAATATTGTGTATAAACTCATTAGGTATGTTTCTAACCAAATCATATTTTGTTATGAGGGCTTTATTTTTAACATATAATTTACGCTTACCATCTTTACAAAACCATGATTTTATCCTCGGTTCATGTATTTCTAATTCCCATCGTCTCCCTGTATCGCTAATACTATTAAAGAATAATATTGACTGTTCAAAAGATGATAATTGAGCCCTTAGCAGACTAACATATTTATATTTCTCATCATAACTAAGGTGCTTGTTATTATCAATGTAGTTGATTGTTTGAAAGAGATGTCTAAAATAATGTCCTAATCTATATTGATGTCCTCCATAGAAAACAATTTTAACTTGTTTTCTATTCCCTCTATCCCTGAACAGTTCCTTAAAATCGTCCAATAGATTATCTCTATCCCAATACGCAAATTCTCTGCTTAACTCCATCACAAATGGGTGATAAAAGCTCTTTTTATATTTCTTTTGTAGCCTCTGATATAGTGAATGTCTTCCCTCCAAATTTACTCCATGAAAAACAATTAGATAGGCTAAATTAAGGCAAACAAATTTTTTCCCATCAACAGCTTTTCCTTTAATTAAGTTTTGTTCTTTCGATTGTAATGCTTTATCTATATAAATATCTGAATCGAGGTTAAAATTTTTGGCATATTTCGTAGTTCGCTCAAACACATCGAGTATGTGTTTATGTATTTCTCTTACAGCTTTATGACCATCATAGTACTTACCTTCAAATGAATTTGGAGCTTTCATCTTCATAGAAGCAACATTGTCTCTATGATGTCTTATCAACTCGAAAACCCTCGCTTCAAACTGATTTAAATTAAACGCTTCAGACTGCTGCTTTAAGGTAAAATAGATTAGAATCACGCTTACAAATGAAAACAATCCAGCTAATAGTGTTCCATAGGAACTTATTTTGCTATTCCCATCATAAGTAATTTTAATTGCATTTAAGACTGGGGGAAAAACTTCGTTCCAATTTGGCCAAACTATTTGAACCGTAAAATATAGGAATAAAATAAAGGATAGCCACAAAAGCCATTTTACAGTAATGTTCATTAGAGAGTGCATTTATATTCAATTATAATAAAAAAGAGCCATATTTCTACAGCTCTCCAGTTTTGGCCGAAGTAATCTGAGCAGACTTGCAATGCCGCTGGTTTATTTCTTCCTCCGAAAATATACCATTCTTCGGGGTACCCAGAGATTAGCTGTTTTAGTAACGTGAGAGTCTCACTATCAAGTTTAAAACGGGCTTCATTTCCATTCTTTGTTTTTGTATGTGGTATTGTTAAGATTTCATCTTTTAAATTTATATCAATAATCTGCAACCTAGTTAATTCTAACGGCCTTATATTGTATTTAAATAAGAATTTTGTTGCAATATGTAGTCCAAAATAACGCTTGTCTGACGATAGGAGAGAAGAAACTTGCAGTAATTCTCCTTTCTCGAAAACTTTAAAACGTGTAGAATCATAACGCGTGATTTTCTTACTTACTTTATCACAAGGGTTTTCTTTGATGATCTTCAGGTCTTTTAAGTAATTGAAAAATGTACCGAGATCAATAAGGTAAGGTTGTAGCTTACTTTGCCCCAGTTTCTTTCAAATGCTTTATTGTCAACAAACTCCTCTACATGTACTTTAGTTATGTTTTTTGCTTTAATGTTAGTAAGATTACTTTTATCGAGATACGCCCTGAAGTGCATCATTAAAATTTTGTTGTTCTTTAAGGTTTTCTTAACTATCGACTGATTATTAAGTGCTTCCTGACGTTTTCTTAACCAGTAAGAAATGCATTCTTCTATCGATGATGTTGAGTTTATCACTTCTTCATTCTGTAAATTGGTCAAAGGGTTCCAATTGTCGTTAAGTAAAGTAACTAATTCTAATATGAGTTTCTTCGCTTCATCTCTGATCAATTTTATATTTCCGTCATTCTTTCCAATGTATTTCCTAATCCGTGCAGATTTATTAGTTTTGGGGTTTAAATAGTAGAAATAA
>Ga0157370_10002957_pt1 | contig 20223 bp, 16 predicted proteins | sample C35metaG_FD_113463 | JGI IMG/M metagenome (GOLD analysis project Ga0157370, IMG submission 113463) | Corn rhizosphere microbial communities from Kellogg Biological Station, Michigan, USA - C3-5 metaG | ecosystem: Host-associated > Plants > Roots > Rhizosphere > Soil | place: USA: Michigan...
CAGCGCCTCGGAGGCCTCGGCACCCAGGAGCCGCGCCACGCCGTCGACCGTGTAGTCCAGGGCGGCAAGGTCGGCGGCGAGCGCGTGCAGGAGGGCCGGGTTGTCACTGCGCGGGGCATCGGGGATGGCGGCGAAATCTGTCATTGGACAAGCCTAGCGATCCGGGCCCTGCCGGACGGCAGGGCCCGGGATATTCCGGGGCGTAGAATGGCTTCATGCACATCAACCAGCGATTTACCTGCCCTCGGCCGCATCCGGCCGCATGGGCTGCTTCGCTGACGCGCTGAGTCCATCCGGCGGCGGCTGAGGGGTTTTTGCCCACCGCCCTCCCGGACTTCAAGGATTCCCCATGCACACCGTAATATCCCATTCCGAACTCAATGCCGCCCTGGGCATCCCGGACCTGAGCGATCCCTCCTCAGGCCACGCCCTCTCCGCCCTGCTGGCCGCCGTCACGGACGCCCTGGCCTCGCGGTGGGGCGTTCCCGTCGCCGAACACCGCCCCAACCCGCTGGTCTCGGTGCGCGACAACTACGACCGCCTCGGCTTCAGCCCCGATGACGTCACCCGCGATTCGCGCTATTCCCGCCATGTCAGTCCCACCGTCATGCTCCGCAGCCACACCTCCGCCGGCGTTCCGGCCGTGTTGGATTCACTCCGGGGCGAGCTGGGCCGCTACGACACCCTCCATGTGCTGCCGGGCCTCGTGTACCGCCGCGACGCCGTGGACCGCACGCATGTGGGCACCCCGCACCAGGTGGATTTGTGGCGGCTTCGCTCGCGCGGCCTGCTGGGCGTGCCGGACCTGACGGACATGCTGGGCACCGTGGTCGACGCCGTCCTGCCGGGTGCGCACTGGCGGGCCGTCCCCACCGCCCACCCGTACACGACGGCAGGCGTGCAGCTGGACGTCCAGGTGGGCGGGGAATGGCTGGAACTGGCCCAGGCGGGGCGGGTGGCTGCCCCGGTGCTGCGCGCGGCCGGGCTGGAACCGCGCCGGTGGGGCGGGCTGGCGCTGGGCATGGGCCTGGACCGCGCCCTGATGCTGCGCAAGGGCATTGACGACATCCGGCTGCTGCGCTCAACGGATCCGCGTGTCGCCGCCCAGATGGCGGACCTGTCCCCCTACCGCCCGGTTTCCGCCATGCCGCCCATCCGGCGGGACCTGTCGCTGGTGTGCGCGGACGACGTCGATGCCGAGGTTTTGGGGGATGCGGCCCGTTCCGCGCTGGGTCCCGACGCAGACGTGCTGGCGGGGGTGGAGGTGCTGGGCGTGACCCCTGTGGACCAGCTGCCGCCGTCGGCCGTGTCCAGGCTGGGCCTGGTGCCGGGCCTTGGTGCCGGGCAGGCCAACGTGCTGGTGCGGCTGACGCTGCAGTCACTGGAGCGGACCCTCACCTCGGCGGAGGCCAATGTGCTCCGCAACCGGGTTTACCTGGCGCTGCATGAGGGGCCGGAGCTCGAGCTGATCGCCGTGTGAGGAGTCAGTCCGTGCAGCCCTGCGGGCATTGGAGCGTTTCCGGCTCGCTGGCGCAGGCGGCACAGTAGAGGTTGAGGTTGCGGCAGCTGGGGTTGGAGCAGTTTTCAAATTTGTTGCTGGGGGTGTTGCAGCGGATGCAGCGGCCGATTTCCTTGGCCTCGTCGCTGAATTCCAGGTGCATGCGCTTGTCGAACACGTAGAGGGAGCCTTCCCAGAGGCCCTTGTCCTTGAAGGTTTCGCCGTAGCGGACGATGCCGCCGTCCATTTGGTAGACCTCCTTGAAGCCGCGGTTGACCATGAGGGAGCTCAGGACTTCGCAGCGGATGCCGCCGGTGCAATAGGTGACGACGGGCTTGTCCTTGAGGTTGTCGTATTTGCCGGAGTCCAGTTCCTTAATGAAGTCGTGGGTGGTGGCGACGTCGGGGACCACGGCGTTCTTGAACTTGCCGATCTGGGCCTCGAAGGCGTTGCGGCCGTCGAAGAATACGACCTCCTCGCCCTTGGATTCCTTCTCCGCGACGAGTTCATGGAGCTCCTCCGGCTTGAGGTGCGTGCCGCCGCCCACCACGCCGTTTTCATCCACCTTGAGCTCGCCGGGGGCACCGAAGCTGACGATTTCCTCGCGGGCCTTCACGCTCAGGCGGGGGAAGTCGTCACCGGTGCCGTCGGACCACTTGACATCAATGTCCTTGAACCCGGCGTACTCGCGCGTGGTTTTCAGGTACTGCTTGAGGTCCTTGATGTCCCCGCCCACCGTGGCGTTGATGCCGTCCTTGGAGATCAGGATCCGGCCCTTGAGCTGGAGTTTTTCGCATAGGGCGCGCTGCCACAGCCGCACCGCTTCCGGGTCGGGGACGGGGGCGAAGCCGTAAAAGAGCACAATTTTGTTCAAAGCCACGTATTTAAGCGTACGGGGTGGGGGCAAATGCCCTCCTGTGCGATGGCTGGGAGCCGCCATGCTGACATAGGCTGGGACCATGACAGCTGGTTCCACGGAGCTTGAGGAACTTTTGGACGCCTGGTTTGCCGGTTGGACCGCGCTTCGAAGCTACCGGACCGATTTCGGCACCGGTTACCCCGCAGCCCTGCGCATGGACCGCAGCGGCGACTGGGAGTATTTCATCTGCAATCCCGAACCCGCCCCGTTTGCCATGCTGGCCGCCCAGGTGGTCCAGTCGGACAGGCGGGCACTGAGCGTCCTGGGACCCGATGTGCACCGCTATGTCCGCCAGGCACACGAGGCGGGGCTGGGCATGCTTTCCGTCTCGGAACAAATGATGATGGTCAGGATGGAGACCCAGGACAACCAGGACCCCTTTCTGGGCGACCCCGACCTTGACCTCCAGGTGCGGCGGATCGGCGGCCGGAGGGTGGCGTCAGTTTGCCAGGCCCGCTTTGCCGCCTCCATTGTTCAGGGGACCGTCACCGTGGCCAGTGGCAAAGTGGCAATCTATGGCGACTATGCGGTGTTTGACCAAATTGAGACGCATGCCGCCCACCGGCGGCGCGGCTACGGGCGGGCACTGATGCAGTCGCTGTCAGCACGTGCCAAGGAATTCCCCGTGACCACCGGCCTGCTGCTGGCCAGCACCGACGGCCAGCGGCTGTACTACAAAATGGGTTGGCGCAGCATCAGCCCCGTGACTGTGCTGGTGCCCCGGGCGAAACTGTAGGGCTGCTGTCTGGCCCCGGTGGGGCCGGCGGGCTCCGGCGGGGCCCGGCGGGGCCGCCCCGGAGGCTGGCGGAAGCCGGCGGTGGCACAATGATGGGGTGCCGGCCAACGAATCCATGATTGCCATGCTGGGGCGGGGAGACCATCCCGCCCAGCTGCAGCATGTCCGGAGAATCCCGGCCCGTTCGGCAGTCAATGTCGCGTGGCCGGAATGGGTCCATGCAGACCTGGTCGGCGCCTATTCGCGATTGGGCGTCGACACCCCGTGGCAGCACCAGATCGAGGGGGCCTCCGCGGCGCACGGCGGCCAACATGTGGTCATCGCCACGGGAACGGCGTCCGGCAAGTCCCTGGCGTACCAGCTGCCCGCCGTCGACGCCGTCCACCGGGCGGAACTGCAGGTGCTTGAGCATCCGGGCAAGCTTCAGGACGACGGTGCCGTGGCACTCTATCTCTCCCCCACCAAGGCGCTGGCCGCCGACCAGCTGGCCGCCCTTGCTTCGCTTCACCTGGCAACACTGCGGCCGGCCACGTACGACGGCGACACCCCGCCGGGTGACCGCCGCTGGATCCGCGACCACGCCAATTTTGTCCTGTGCAACCCGGACATGCTGCATTTTGGGATCCTGCCAAACCACGCATGGTGGGCCAGGTTTTTCCGGCGGCTGAAGTACGTGGTCATCGATGAGGCCCACAGTTACCGCGGCGTGTTTGGCTCGCACGTAGCCGTCCTGATGCGGCGCCTTCGCCGCATTTGCGCCCACTACGGCGCCGCGCCGGTCTTCATCGGAGCCTCCGCCACGTCGTCGGACCCGGGGCTGTCCTTCTCGAGGCTGATCGGCGCCCCAGCCACCACCGTCGCGGAGGACACCTCGCCACACGGCGCCACGACGGTGGCGTTCTGGGAGCCCGAATTGACGGAGTTCAAGGGCGAAAACGGCGCCAAGACCCGCAGGACGGCCATCGCCGAAACCTCAGACCTGCTGGCCAACCTGGTCTCGGCGAGGGTGCGGACCATTGCGTTCATCAAGTCCCGCCGCGGGGCCGAAACCATTGCCAGCGTGACCCGCCGCCTGCTGGACGATGTGGACCCCAGCCTGCCCGGCCGGGTTGCCGCATACAGGTCCGGGTACCTTCCGGAGGAGCGCCGGAGCCTGGAGAAGGCGCTGAGGTCCGGGGAACTGCTGGGCGTTTCCAGCACCTCCGCCTTGGAACTGGGCATTGACATTTCCGGGCTCGACGCCGTCCTGGTGGCCGGCTGGCCGGGCACGCGGGCCTCCCTGTTCCAGCAAATCGGCCGGGCCGGGCGTGCGGGGCAGGACGCGCTTGCCGCGTTCGTGGCCAGCGACGACCCGCTTGACACCTACCTGGTCCACCATCCCGAAGCCATCTTTGATGTGCCCGTGGAGGCCACGGTATTCGACCCCTCCAACCCGTATGTGCTGGGCCCGCACCTGTGCGCAGCGGCGGCCGAGCTGCCCCTCACAGTCGATGAACTGGCCCTGTTTCCGGACAACACTGCGGCTATGCTGGACCGCCTGGTCGCCGACGGCTACCTGCGACGCAGACCTTCCGGCTGGTTCTGGACGCACCCCCAGAGCGCCGCGGCCATGGTCAACCTCAGGGCCGACGGCGGCGGCCCCATCAACATCATCGATGCGGACACCGGGGCACTTCTGGGCACCATGGATTCCCCCCAGTCCCACTACCAGGCCCATCAGGGCGCAGTCTACGTTCACCAGGGGGAACCCTACGTGGTCCAGGAACTCAACGAGCAGGACCACTGTGCCTTGGTCCGCCGGGGGAACCCCGACTACTACACCACGGCCCGGGACGTTACCCAGATTGCGGTGCTGGAGTCGCAGCGCCACGAACTGTGGGGGCCCGTGGAGATGCACTTTGGCGAGGTCCAGGTCACCACGCAGGTGGTGTCCTTCCAGCGCAAGGCGTTCATCTCCAACGAAGTGCTCGGTGAGGAACCGCTTGAACTGGGGGCCCGGGACCTTTTCACCAAGGCGGTCTGGTTCACCATGGACAACCGCACCCTTGTGGACGGCGGCCTGGTGGAACCCCAGTTCCCGGGGGCCCTGCATGCCGCGGAACATGCTGCCATCGGGCTGCTGCCCCTGGTTGCCTCCAGCGACCGGTGGGATGTGGGCGGGGTTTCCACGGCCATCCACGCCGACACGGGCCAGCCCACCATCTTTGTGTATGACGGACACCCCGGCGGGGCAGGTTTTGCCGAGCGGGGATTCGCCATGGCCCGCGTGTGGCTCCGTGCCACGCGGGACGCCATCAGTGCCTGCGAATGCGAATCCGGCTGCCCGTCCTGCGTGCAGTCCCCCAAGTGCGGCAACAAGAACAACCCCCTGGACAAGGCCGGAGCGTTGCTGCTCCTGGACACCCTCCTCAGGCATGCTGGCCCCGCCCCGAAGTAAGTATGTCTTCACAGCCGTGGGGTTGCCTCTGTCCAGCCGGCCGCTTTCCGGCTTGATGGTGTCCGGAGGAGGGCCCGCACGTGCCTTTCCGCGGGAGGGCCAGGGCAGCCCGGAATGTACCGACACCTCCACCTGGACCGTGTCGGCCATGGCCCCAGTGACAGAACACGACACCAGGACCGCGTGCTGGCGGACTGCCAGCTCTGCGGCTACGGTGCATGGTTCGCCAGGAGCAAGGCCGCGGGCGGCATCGGCTGCGGCCAGCGCCGCCAGATCGGCCGCAGTCGCCGCCTTGGCGGCCCCGGCGGCCGCCTGGCCAAGCCACAGCAGCCCTGCCAAGAGAAGCAGAATGGCCAGGGCAAGTCCCGCCGCCACCACTGTTCCTGCACCTTGTTCACGTCGCGTGCCCATGGCTTGCCTTCTCAGTCTGGCACTGTATGGCACCCTGGTCAGGCGGGCCGCTCGGAGTGGCCATGGCGTACTTGCCCGCCGCGGATGCCATGGTCCGGGGTACGTTGACCCACCGCCAAAGTGCAGTCTTCGTACGTCCCACGGCCGCGACATTCCTTCCTCCGCCGCAGGCGAACGCAGGCGGGGAGGTCTGGACCCGGGTGGCCGCCGATTCAGGGTCGTAGTTTTCAATCCTGGCTGTTGCCCGGGCAGTTTGCTGCCAGGGGACGATTCCGGACAGCACCCCGGTGGCGTGCCCCGTAAGCGTCACGGTGGCATATCCGCCGGACAAGTCGACGGACACAGCCACGCGGCCGCCCGCCAGCCGGGTGGCGGTATCGGCGGCCTGGGCCGAGGACTCGCCCCGGGCAAGGGCCCTGGCACCGGCCCGCGCGCCTTCCTCGAGGCGCAGTTGCAAAGTGGCCGCCGCGGCCGTGAGCAGCAGCAGCGCCAGCAGCGCCGTGACAGCGGGGAGCACCACGGCCAGCTCGGCTGTCACGGAACCTCGTGCGGAGCCCACTGCGGGAACCCGCACCGTGCCGTCTGAACACCACCCCCTAACGGCGCCCCCTGTCCCTCTGCGTTGGCCACGCGTGCTCAGTGCCATTGCTTGCACGTCCTCTTCCATCCGTCTCGACCTGGCCCCGACCTGGCGCTGAATTCCCTTGGGCTAAAAGCTCAGGGCAGTGCGGATGATGTTCAGCAGGAATCCCCGCACCTCGTCACTTTTGAGGATCACCACCAGCAGGCCGGCGAAGCCGACGGCCGCGAGTGTTGCGATCGCGTACTCTGCAGTCGCCATGCCTGCTTCCAGGCCCAGGCCCCGCAGTGCGGTGGTGCGCCTCCGGTTGGCGACGGGGGCCATTTCCATGGCACCGGGGAAGATCTCCCGCACGTTGTCCTGCCCGGGCGCCTCCGAGCCTGCCGGCGCCGTTCCACCGAGATATCCGTTGCTGTACATGTCAACTCCTGGTGCTTCGTAGTGATTCTGATTTGTTGGTTGAAGGCGTGTCCCCGTTTTGGGGACTGCCGCCGCATCAGCTGGGTTCCACATTTGCCGTTCCCGGGGACGCATGAAAGCCCCTCCGGGCGATCCGTGGATGCGCGGCTGTCCAGCTCCCCTTGTGGAGGAGCCAAAGGCGCAAATGGCGCGTGCTTCACGCTGCGGCCGGTTCATAATGACGGGACCATGGCCACCACGACCGGCACGATCCCAAGGCAGACGAAGGCCGGGAGGGAGCACAGTCCCAGGGGCACGACAAGTTTCACGCCCAGGGCCGCCGCGCGCTTTTCCGCATCCCGCTGTTGCTGCCGGCGGCGCTGCCTGGCTTCGGCGAACAGCAAGGGTGCCGCCGGGGCGCCTGTGAGCGCGGCAAAGCTCAATGCTTCCTGGATCTGTTCTGCCTGACGCACACCGCCTGCGCCTTCCCAGGCGTGCTCCCACGAGGCCCCCATTTGAAGCCCCGCCACGACCTTGTCCAAGGCCTCGCGAATGGGTTCCGAAGCGACACCGGCGACCAGCCTCAGTGCCCAGGGAATGGGTAGACCCGCGTCAAGGGCTGCGGCCAGCAATTCAAGCAGCAGCGGCACGTCCGCCAGTCCCTGGCCGTGCCGGCCAGCTGACGCCACGGCCTCCAACCCAGGGCCCCGCGGGCTGGGACCACCGAAGCGGCCACCGCGGGGCCATGAGCTTCGGCCCGGGATGCCAAACAAAATGGTCACGGCAAGTATCAACAGCACGAAGATTGCCACTGAGGTCATCGTGCTGCCCCTCCCCCGATTCCCGTGCCACCCCGGCGCGCCAAGACGCGGCCTCGACGTGGTGCGGCACCCGGTTCCCGGGCTGCCGTGGCGATCAAGTGGGTCGACCACCATTTCCCGACCGCCACCAGCGCCAGGCCACTGACCAGGCAGGCCCAGCCCAAGGGCCCACCCAGCAGGACACCCACCGGGTCCACCCCCATGGCCATGCCAAGTCCAAGCCCGATGAACGGCAGCCACGTCAACAGGCGGACGGTGGCCCTCGGACCTGCCAGGGCTGTCTCCCGCATTGCAGCGGCGTCAGCATCAGCATCCAGGCGGTCGGCGAGCCGGGCCAGGACTGCCGCCACCGGCGCACCGCTCGCCTCACATATTTCCAGGCAGGCAGCCAATTCCAACCAGGTTTGCCGCTCTTCGTTCGTCAGCCCCGAGTTCCTGCCAAAGCTGCCCCGGCTGGCATCGTCACCGCCCGTCCGGGCTGGAGCCACCGGCCCCGGATGTGGCGGGTCCGTCCCCGGATGGTCCCCACCCTCCCGGCAGGCCAATCTCAGGGCGTCTGCCGCCGGCAGCCCCAGTATGGCGGCACGTTGTATGGCCAGTACCACCTGGATGGTTCCCTGCCCGGGCAGCCTACCGCGATCCGGGCGCAGGGCCGGGGTTCCCCGGGAAACTCGCACGGAACCCGCGCGTGGGGGCGTCCCACCGCTGTCGGCTATGCCATATTCGGCCGCGAGAACGCCTGCGAGCGCCGCCCACAAGGGCGGTCCACTGCGTCCTGTGGACATCAGGGCGGAGAGTTGGCGCACCAGCCTTGGCATGGCAGCCCCCGGCTTTCCGCGAGCAGGCCGCCACCACGGGGCCGGACGGTCAAACACCCCGGCAGCCCCGTGCTGTTGTCCCGGCCACGGGCGTTTCCGCAGAAAGTACAGGATGCACGCGCCGGCAGTGAACAGAAAAACCACTGCGGCGTTCATGCTGCCACCGCCACCAGGCCGGGATCGAGACCCAGGCGCCGGGCCAGCCCCGGCCAAGCTGGGCCCGCGTCCAGTACCATCGCCGCACGGCGGGCACCCTGTCCCCCGGTGCTGTGCGCCCGCCCGCCATCGGACATGCCTGCTCCGTCCCCCACGTGCAGTGCCGGCACCACCTGCAGCCGGCCCCCTTGAAGTTCCACCACGCCAAGTTGAGATACCACCCGGCCCGAGGCCGTCCTGTCCAGGTGGATGACCGCGTCAAGCGCGCTTGCCGCCTGCAACGCAACGGCATCCGTGGACATGCCGGCAAGTACTCCGAGCGCGGCAAGCCTTGCCGGGACGTCGGTGGCACTGTTTGCATGGATGGTGCCACCGCCGCCGCTGTGCCCTGTGTTCAGCGCCATGAGCAGTTCCCGCACCTCCAGCCCGCGGCACTCGCCCACGATCAGCCGTCCTGGGTTCATGCGCAGGGCCTGGCGGACCAATTCCTCCAGGTCAATGGCGCCGGCGCCTTCAGTATTGGCGTGGCGGGCTTCAAGGGTCAGGACGTGTGGGTGGTCCGGTTCGAGCTCCGCCGCATCCTCAATCAGCACCAGTCGTTCGGCGGGGTCGCACAGCCCCAGCAACGTGGAGAGCAGGGTGGTCTTGCCGGCACCGGTGGCGCCGCTGACCAGAAAGCTCAGCCGGGCGCTGATGACCTTGCGCAGCACAACGGCCATGACGGGGTGCACACAGCCGGCAGCCTGAAGTTCGTCAATGGTGAAAACTTGCCGCCGCTTGATCCGGATGGAGAGCAGCGTGCCGCTGGAGGAGATCGGCGGAAGCACGGCGTGGACCCGGTACCCCTGGGCAATCTTCACGTCCACGCACGGCGAACTGTCGTCCAGGCGCCGCCCCCCGGCTGCGATGAGGCGCACGGCCAGCGCCCGCAGGGAGCCTTCACCGTCAAAGTCCACGGCCGCCCGTTCCGGGCCAGCTCCGCGGTCCAGCCAGACGGAGTTGGGTGCATTGACGAAGATGTCTGTCACCTCGGGGTCAAGGGCCAGGTGCTGCAGCGGACCCAGCCCGTTGAGTTCGGCGGCAATCCTGTCCATGGCCGCCAGGGAACCGGCAGCACCCAGCAGCCGCCCGCTGTCCCGCACAGCCGTGGCCACCCGCAGGTCCGTCACCGGGCCGGATTCGGCCAGCACGGAGCGGCGGACGGTATCCAGCAACACCGGGTCCATCTGCCCCGGCCGCCCATCGCGAAACCGCTCCACGCCGGTCGGACCCTGACCGGGCTGGGCCGGAAAAGGCCGTGCCGCGTGCCGGGTCATGGTCTGGGCCTGCGGCCGTCGGCACGGGGACCGACCGGGGCATCCGCACCATAAACCCAGCCGAGCACCGGTTCGACAATGGCGCGGACCTTTCGGCGGCGTGCCACCTCGGCACCCCTTCCTGATTCCAGGGTGTCAGCAATGCCCTTCACGTGCGGCATGACCCCCAGGCACGGGAATCCCACGGCGTCCGCCACCAGCCGTGCGTCCACGCCGTCCCCCAACGGACCCCTGGCCACCACGCCAACGGGTGCAGGCGGCAGCTCCCGAAGCACGCACTCAGCGGCTGCCGCCGCACGGAGGCGCCCGGGCACCACCACGACAAAACCGTCGCATTGGGCACCCAAGGCAGCCACCGACTCGGCTGAGCGGCCTAAATCAACCACCACCAGCCCGTAGGCATCCCGCGCTGCACGCAGCACCTCGGCTGCGGCCGCCAGCGCCCGCAGATTTGCAAAAGCACTTCCGGCACCGTGTTCCCTCCCCCACGACAGCAGGGACATTCCGCCGCTTTGCGGCAGGGAAGCCGCCAGCTGCTCCGGATTGATGGCGCCCGATGCATTGAGCAGATCCGGCCAGCGCAGTCCGGGAATGCCGTCACCGGCCACGGCCAGGTCCAGCCCGCCTCCCCACTCGTCCCCGTCCACCAGCAAAGTCTGGGTGGTGCGCAGCGACGACCCTGCCGCAACCAGCGTGGCGAGGGTCGACGCCCCTGCCCCGCCACAGCCGCCGATGACGCCGAGGACACCCGCCCCCTCCCGGGGATCTCGCAGCCGGGTCAGGTAATTGGCCAGCCATTGCGCCGAGTCCGGCAACACGGCAACCCTGTCTGCGCCCAGCCTGGAGGCCTGCTGCCACATGGAGGCCGAGTCCTGCGAGGTGCCCACCACCACGGTTGGGCCGCGCCAGCCGGGCAGGCCCCCGGCAACGTCGCTGCCAATCAGTATGGCTGCCACATCGTCCCACCGCCCGCCGCTCTGCTCCACGGAGTCCACCATGACCAGGCCGACGGCGGCTGCCGCGCTCACCCGGCCCACCTCACCCTGCAGTGCCGGGGAGGCGGTGATTACCATCACCGACGTGCCAGGCCCGGGGAGCCAGGGCGCCCTGCCGGCTTCCCTGCCCGGCGCGCCAGCAACGTCCGGCAAGGGACTGCCGTTCGGTACGTGCCGGGCACTGTTTCGCGTAGTCATGGATTCACTCTTGGCGACGGCGGGCGCCCCCGCCAGCCGCTGCACCCAAAATGTGGACAACCCCTGCGTAGGTGCCACGTGTGGAGGACGCAATAGCCCAGGTGCCGCCGCTGGAGCCGGCCAGGCGAAGATTTTCAGGCACAAACAGCCCCAAATATTCGAATCTTTGTTCGCACAGTGGAGAATGGAAGCATGTATGCGCTATTGGCCCAGGCCCCGGAAGGCCACGCCGCCTCCGTCCAGCTGTGGGCCGACGACGGAACCCCGGCGGAACCTGCCCGGACTGTGGTGCACACTGGCCTGGCCGCCGTCGTTCTCGAAATCGAGCGCGAGCACCAGCCGAGGTGGGTCTGGGACAGGGCACAACACTGGTACCCCGAATTGCTGGCGGCCGGGGTACGGGTGGAACGCTGCCACGACCTGGCCCTGTGCCAAAACATCCTGGTCCACTCCGAATTTTCCGCAAGCACCGGATACCGGCAGCTCGCCACCATCCTGCCGCCGGAAACGGCCCCGGATCCCGCCGCCGACCAGGCCCAGGAAAGCCTATTTGACGGACCTGCCGCGCTCCGCGGATGGGAGCTGCAGCTGGTCGCCGCCGAGCTGAAAGCGCAAAAATCGGCCATTGCCTCCTCCACACACCCTGCCAGGCTCACACTTCTCCTCAGTGCCGAATCTGCGTGCGCATTGGTGGCTGCGGAGATGCAGAATGTAGGCATCCCTTGGCGTGAGGACCTGCACAGGAGGTTGCTGAATGAACTGCTTGGACCTGAACCGGCCGGCTATGCCCGCCCCGAAAAGATGGACGCGCTCGCCGCCGTGCTCCGGACAGCCCTTGACGCGCCCGGGCTGAACCCTGATTCGCCGCAGGAACTGGTGAAGGCCCTGCACCGGGCTGGAATCGACGCGAAATCCACCAGGTCGTGGGAGCTGAAGGAAATCAAGCACCCGGCGATCGAACCGCTCCTGGCCTACCGGAAGCTCAGCCGGCTGTTCACCACCAATGGCTGGGCCTGGCTGCGCCAGTGGGTCACCGACGGGCGGTTCCATTCCGAATACCTGGTGGGCGGGGTGGTGTCTGGCCGCTGGGCGTCCCGCGGCGGAGGAGCCATGCAAATTCCGAAGCAGATCCGCGGTGCCGCGCGCGCCGAGCCCGGGCACAAGTTCATCGTGGCGGATGCCGCCCAGCTGGAACCCCGTGTGCTGGCAGCGCTGGCGCAGGATTCGGCGATGGCTGCGGCCGGCCGGGACAAGGACCTGTACGCGGGCATTGCCGCCCAGGGCTTCGGCGGTGAACGGGCCATGGCCAAGGTGGCCCTGCTGGGCGCCATCTACGGCTCGACGACGGGCGAGTCCGGCCGCCTGATGCCGCAGCTGGCCCGGATGTATCCGAAGGCGGTTGGGTTTGTCGAGGAGGCTGCCAGGGCCGGTGAACGCGGCGAACAGGTGTCCACGTGGTTGGGCCGCAGCACGCCGCCGGTGTCTGCCCAGTGGCGGGAAGGCCAGCGCAGCAGCACGGCCGAGGAGCAGCGCCGCGCGGAGTCGGCGGCGAGGTCGCGAGGGAGGTTCACCCGGAACTTTGTGGTCCAGGGCACGGCCGCGGAGTGGGCGTGCTGCTGGCTCGCCGAACTCCGCCGCCGGCTGCGGGCCCTGCCGCCCATCCCGGAGGGGAGGCCCGAGCTGGTGTTTTTCCTGCACGACGAGGTGATGGTGCACTGCCCGGACCCGCTGGTGGACGCCGTGACGGAGATTGTCCACGAGTCGTCGCGGGCGGCCACCCGGCTGTTGTTTGGTGAGATTCCCTTGGCATTCCCCGTCAATGCCACCGTGGTGGAGAACTACGCCGACGCGAAGTGAGGCGCAGCCTGGGCCGCGGCCTGGGCTGCAGCCTGAAGTGTACCGACCCCGGCTGCGACACGGACATTCGCTAGATGGGTGCCGGTATTTCCCGGGTCTCGTCCCAGGGCACCGACCAGCCCAGTTCGTCAAAGACATGAGAGAGGATGCCGGCCGTAAAGCCCCACACCACAACGCCGTTGACCTGGAACGCCGGGCTCCGGTAGGTGACACCACCCCTGGCAAGGGTGGCCGTGACGCGGTTCCCGGGGGCCAGCAGGTCCCTGACGGGAACGCGGAACACCTGGGCGGACTCGCCATAGTCCACCACATCCACGGGGGTCTGGCTGGCCCACCAGCCCAGCACGGGCGTGACGATGAAGTTGCTCACCGGCAGTGGCACATCGGGCAGCACTCCCAGGATTTCCACCCCCGCCGGATCCAGGCCCGTTTCCTCCCGGGCCTCGCGAAGGGCTGCGGCCGGCACGGAATCGTCATCCGCATCCACGCCGCCGCCGGGAAAGGCCACCTGTCCCGGATGGTCCGTCAGTGTGGCGGCACGTTCCACGAGCAACAAGTCCAGGTCGGCGGACACCAATGGCATGGCGGAAGTGGCCGGCTCGCCGTCCAAGGCACCAAACAGCAGCAGCACGGCAGCGGGCCGGGCGGTGTTTTCGTCCATCGGCACGTTCCAGCGGTCGGGCGGCCTGACCATGAATCCGCCGGTGCGGGCCCGTTCCGCCAGGCCCTGCAGGTCCGTGTAGGCACTCATGCGCCGGACCCCACTTCGGCTTCCCGGGCCACAAGCTCAGGCAGGGGCACGCCCGTTCGGGCGGCCCGCTGCGACTGCTGCCGGAAGTGCGCGGCCCGGCCGGTGTCGGCCAGCATTCGGGCCAACAGTTTTTCCTGCCCCGGCGCCATCTCGTACTTCAGCAGCTTCGCCGCCTTGGCCGGATCCACTTCGCCCTCACCGTAGGCCGGGCACAAGTGGGCCACGGGGCAGGCGCCGCAGGCCGGATTGCGGGCATGGCAGATGCGCCGGCCGTGGAAAACCACGCGGTGGGAGACCATGGTCCAGTCGCGGCGTTCAAACAGTGCCGCGACGTCAGCCTCGATGCGAACGGGGTCCTCGGAGCGCGTCCAGCCAAAACGGCGGGCCAGGCGGATGAAGTGCGTGTCGATCGTGATGCCGGGGACGCCGAAGGCATTGCCCAGCACCACGTTGGCAGTCTTCCGCCCAACCCCGGGGAGCGTGACGAGGGCCGCCAGTGTCCCCGGCACGTCGCCGTCGTACTCGTCAACGATCCGGGTGGCCAGGGCCACGAGGTTGGCCGCCTTCGCCCGGTAAAACCCCGTGGAATGGATCATTTCCTCCAATTCCGCCGGCTGGGCTTCGGACAGCGCCAGGGCGTCCGGGTAGCGGGCAAACAGGGCCGGCGTCGTGGCATTGACGCGCACGTCCGTTGTTTGCGCGGACAGCACGGTGGCCACGAGCAGCTCGAAGGGGTTCCGAAAATCAAGCTCGGCGTGCGCGTACGGGTACAGTTCCGCCAGTTCCCGATTGATTTTCCGAGCGCGCCTTTTCAGTGCCAGCGGCGACTCCCCCTCCACGGCTTTCAACGCCTAGTTGCCCTCCGGTGCCCGTTCAATCCCGACCAAATCCAGCAGCACACCAGTCTTTCCGTGGCTGTCCTGCACCAGGAAGCTGCTTCCACGGTCCTCCAGGGCCAGAATCCAGGACCCCGGCGCGAGCTTGAACACAAACTGGCGGGTGTGCTCGTCCACCACGTTTTGCGGGCGGTCAACGGCAAACCAGAACGGGGTGGAGGCCGCTGCGGCCTTCGGGTCCACCGTGGCGCCAATGCTTTCCGCTGCGGCCGGAGCCGTCGTTTCAGCCCCGCCGGCCACCACTTTCGGGTTCAACATGGTGGCGGGTGCCTCCGCGGCGGCCTGTTCCGTCCCAGGCACGACGCCGGAGCTTGCCCCGGTGCCAGACGATGCTGCCGCTGCGCTTGCGTTGGGGGACGCCGCCCCGGCCTGGGCGGCAGGCTCGGCGTGCAGGGCAGACCCGGAGTGGGCTGCCGGCTCGGCATGCAGGGCAGACCCGGACTGCGTGGCAGGCTGCGCCTGCGTGGCGGGCTGCGACTGCGTGGCGGCCTGCCCTGGCGCGGAAGCTTCGGCCGGGACGGCCGGCTGTGCCTGTGTGGCAGGCTCGGCATGCGAAGGGGATCCGGGCTGGGCGGCCGCACCGGCAGCGCCGGCAGCAGCGGCACTTCGCGTCGTTGTTGTCTCAGTGGCGGGGGTGAAAATCGCCCCGACCGGGGCGGCCGCGGTGGCCTGCGCGCCCGCGTTCCAACCATGCGACTGTTGGCCCTGAACAGGCTGGCTCACTCCAGGCTGGCCGGGCTGGCCTTGCTGCCCAGGCTGGGCCTGGGCGGGGGCGTAGGGACCGGCCCGGCCCGGCTGCCGTCCGGCAGCACCCGGGCCGGCCGGCAGGGCGAGCGCGGGCTTGGGCTTGGCGGGACGGGCGGCGGCGGGTTCGGCGTCGCGCGCCACCACGTGCGCGGAAGCGTCGGCGCGTCCCCTGAAGTCGGCGGCGAAAATGGGAATCCACTGGGCCAGCACGGTCGCCGAAAGCAGCACCAGTGCACCGATCAATCCCACCAGATAAGGGATGTGGAAGTTGGTGACTGTGCCAATGAAGAAATATGCCGTGGCGAAGGCGGCCACGACGGAGGCAAACTGGTCGGCTGACAGGGACCCGAAGCGGGGCTTGAGGGCGGGGCTCAGCCGGCGCACGGCAAACAGCACGCCAACAGCCAGTGGCAGCAGCATTCCAATGCCGATGAAGAAGAGCCCGCTGAGGCTCCACAGGTTGGCGGTAAGTCCGCTGCCAATGGCCAGCGGCAGCAACGAGGCCACGAATATGACCAGCACGGCGGCCAGCGCTGTTATGTCACGCACGGTCAGCGGACCAAGGACGGCCTTGCTGATGTCCGGGCTCTTGCGCGTTGAGGCCACTTGGGCGGTTGACGCATTATGCTCTGTCATTGGCTAACTCCTTGAGTGTCGCGATTCCTGTCCAGCCTAGTGACCGCAGGGAGCCAAGACTAGCCAGCCACAGCCCCTTGGCCGCAAAAACTGCGCCAATGGGGAGCTCTGCCCATATCGCAAAATAGCGGCTGCGGGTGCATTTGAGCGCAGATATGACCCCGCTTGGCCCGTATTGTTGTGACCGCAAACACGTTAAACCCCGGCAGGCGATACAGTAAAAGCTGGAACACGACGTTGTGCCGCCACCACCACAACCGGGCACTTCCACCGTGCCGGAACCCATGGTGCGCAGCATCCGTATAGAAGGAATGAAGGGGTTAGAAGATGTCCGAGGACACCACCACAGCGGCAGAATCCAATGGCGACGCGCTGGAAAATCTCCTGACGGAGAACCGCCAGTTTCCGCCCAGCGCCGATTTCGCCGCCAATGCAGTCGTCAAGGCCGGGGAGTATGAGGCAGCCAACGCCGACCGCGCGGCCTTTTGGGGCAAGCAGGCCCGCGAACTGCTTTCCTGGACCAAGGACTTCACGAAGACGCTGGACTGGAGCAACCCGCCGTTCGCCACCTGGTTCGACGACGGCGAGCTCAACGCCTCCTACAACGCCCTGGACCGCCACGTGGAAGCCGGCAACGGCGACCGCGTCGCCATCTACTTTGAGGGCGAGCCCGGCGACACCCGCACGTACACGTATGCGCAGCTCACCGAAGAGGTCAAAAAGGCCACCAACGCCTTCGAGGCCCTGGGAGTGTCCCGCGGCGACCGCGTGGCCGTTTACCTGCCCATGATCCCCGAGGCGGTCATCACCCTGCTGGCCTGCGCCCGGATCGGCGCCATCCACTCGGTGGTCTTCGGCGGCTTCTCCGCCGAAGCACTGCGCAGCCGCATTGACGACGCCGAGGCCAAGCTCGTGGTCACCGCAGACGGCACCTTCCGCCGCGGCAAGCCCAGCTCCCTCAAGCCCGCCGTGGACGAAGCCCTCACCGCCCCCGGGCACACCGTAGAGCACGTTGTGGTGGTCAAACGCAACGGCGAGGACGTCAACTGGGTTGAAGGCCGCGACCTCTGGTGGGACGACACCGTCAGCACGGCATCCACCGAACACACCGCCGTCGGGCATCCCGCCGAGCACCCGCTGTTTATCCTCTACACCTCCGGGACCACCGGCAAGCCCAAGGGCATCCTGCACACCACCGGCGGCTACCTGACCCAGACGGCCTACACCCACAAGGCGGTCTTTGACCTGCACCCCGAGACGGATGTTTTCTGGTGCACGGCCGACGTCGGATGGGTCACCGGCCACTCTTACGTCACCTACGCGCCCCTCGTCAACGGCGCCACCCAGGTCATCTACGAGGGCACCCCGGATTCCCCGCACCAGGGCCGCTTCTGGGAGATTGTGGAAAAGTACAAGGTCTCCATCCTGTACACGGCACCCACGGCGATCCGCACCTTCATGAAGTGGGGCGAGGACATCCCCGCCAAGTACGACCTCTCCTCGATCCGTGTCCTTGGTTCGGTGGGCGAGCCCATCAACCCCGAGGCGTGGATGTGGTACCGCCGCGTGATTGGTGCGGACAAGGCCCCCGTGGTGGACACCTGGTGGCAGACCGAAACCGGCGCCATCATGATCGCCCCGCTGCCCGGCGTCACCTCCGCCAAGCCCGGCTCCGCCCAGACGCCGCTGCCAGGCATCGCCGTGGACGTGGTGGATGAGCTCGGCGCCTCGGTGCCCGACGGCCACGGCGGCTACCTGGTGATCCGCGAGCCCTGGCCCGCCATGCTGCGCGGCATCTGGGGGGACAACGAACGCTACAAGTCCACCTACTGGGCCCGCTTCGACGACATGTACTTTGCCGGCGACGGCGCCAAGAAGGACGCCGACGGCGACGTCTGGCTCCTGGGCCGCGTGGACGATGTCATGAACGTTTCCGGCCACCGCCTCTCCACCACCGAGATCGAGTCGGCCCTGGTGAGCCACCCGTCCGTCGCGGAGGCCGCCGTGGTCGGTGCCGCGGACGAGACCACCGGCCAGGCCGTCGTGGCGTTTGTGATCCTGCGCGGCTCGGCCGTGGACGACCCTGACATTGTCACCACCCTGCGCAACCACGTGGGCCACGAGATCGGCCCGATCGCCAAGCCCAAGACCATCCTGGTGGTCCCGGAACTGCCCAAGACGCGTTCCGGGAAGATCATGCGCCGCCTGCTCAAGGACATTGCCGAGGGCCGCGAGGCCGGGGATTCCTCGACGCTGGCGGACAACACCGTGATGAACCAGATCTCGGACTCGCTAAAGGCCTAACCCTTAAAAAGTTGTGGCGCGGTGGTCGCTGAATGTCAGCAACCACCGCGCCACAGTTTGTTAAAGCCGGCTTAGGGGCAGCCGCAGGAGCGGCGCACCACCAGCACCGAGGGGATGACAATGTGGGCGGGCCCGGCTGGGTCACGCTGACCCACCAGCGCGCCGACCGCGGCCGCTGCCATTTCGCGGACAGGCTGCTTGACGGTGGACAGCGGGGGCCAGCAGTACTCGGCATCGGTGGATCCGTCAAAGGAAACCATGGCCATCTCCCCCGGTACCGCCACGCCTGCCTCATTGAGCGCCCGCAGGATGCCGACGGCCTGCATGTCCGAGCTGGCAAAGACGGCTGTGGGCTGGCCGGCCGAGGCAAGCAGCCGCTTCCCGGCCGCATAGCCGCCGTCGCGCGTGAACAGGCTGCGGACAATGGGTCCTTCCGGCAGCCCGGCCGCAGCCAGCGCATCAAGCCAGCCAAGTTCGCGCCCGTCGGTGTCCCCCGATACATTGCTCCCCATTGCCAGGGCAATGCTGGTGTGGCCGTGGCCGATGAGGTGTTCGACGGCGGCCCTGGCGCCCGCCCGCAGATCCGTGCCCACCGTCGCGAACCCAGCCGCGTGCCTGGTTGTGTTCAGCAGCACCGCTGGTATGGACGCGGCCTGGAGTTCACCCAGGTCAGGGTCAAACAGGTTGCTGGCCAGCAACACCCCGTCCACCTGCCGGGCGGCCAGGTTGCGGATGTGGGCGCGTTCCCTGTCCATGGTGCCGTCCGAGTTGGTCATCAGGACCGCGTACCCCAAAGCCCTGGCTTCCTCTTCGACGGCGTGGGCCAGCTCGGTGAAGAACGGGTTCCTGGTGTCGGGCACCACCAGGCCCAGGAGGCGGCTGGAGCCCAGCTTCAACGCCCTGGCCGCGGCATTGGGGCGGTAGCCAAGCACGGAAATGGCCTCCCGCACGCGGGCCTCGGTGGCCGGTGAAACGTTCTTCGGCCCCCTGTTGACCACATAACTGACGACGGCGGCGCTGACGCCCGCGTAGCGTGCCACATCCTTGCGTGTCACCGCTGTGTGCGGGGGTCGCGCCGCCGATTCAGTCATGGTGCCAATGCTAGCTACAATTGCGCCGGCGCAGCGCCAAAGTCGTTGATCGGCAGGCGCTCACCTCCACGCAGGGCTGATTCGTGGGCCACGATGCCGGGCAGGGTGAAGCGCGCCGCCACCCAGGCATTGACAGGGGGCAGCGTGCCATTCTTCACGGCGGTGACGAAGTCATCCGCCAGGAAGTGGTGGCTGCCTTCATGGCCGTTGGGTGCACCGGCGTATTCGCCGGGCAGCCTGGACACATCATGCACCTGTGCGTGGCCGGACATGAACGCGTCCCTCAGGGCGGGGGCAACATGGGCCAGGGAGGCGTCGTCGGCCTCCATGGTGGCGTGGGTGGCCAGGTCCGCGGAAATGTCCGTAACGGATTCCTTGTCCTGCCAGACGCTGACTTCCGCCAGCTGCTCCAGGCTGGCCTCGGTGCCGAAATAGCGGAAGCGCGATTCGCGGATGTGGCAGGGGTAGCCCACGCGCCGCATTTCGTTGATACGCATGGCGCCGCCGTCGTTCAGTTCAAACAGCGCCGTGGCGTTGGAGAAGTCATTGTTGAACTGGCTGACGTCCTTGTCGAAGACGCCGTCGCCGCGCTCGTCGACCACCCCGATCGCCGAGACGCTCGTGGCGTACGTCTGCCAGGCGCCGAGCACCCCGCCC
>Ga0157370_10002958_pt1 | contig 20221 bp, 20 predicted proteins | sample C35metaG_FD_113463 | JGI IMG/M metagenome (GOLD analysis project Ga0157370, IMG submission 113463) | Corn rhizosphere microbial communities from Kellogg Biological Station, Michigan, USA - C3-5 metaG | ecosystem: Host-associated > Plants > Roots > Rhizosphere > Soil | place: USA: Michigan...
ATGTTGATGATCCCTAGTACAGTATTTACCGCGATCATGATGCCTTTTGTCGGAAAGATGATGGAAAAAGGTGTGCCCTTCCGGTACCTGATCACCTCGGGAATGATCATTTTCTTTATTTATAGTATGATGGCCTATAAAGTGCTGACGCCGAACACGGGAAGCGACGCATTCTTCTGGATACTAGTCATCCGGGGAATTGGGCTGGGATTGCTTTCTATTCCAATTACCACCCTTTCACTTTCTACATTGCAAGGCGCTGCAATCGGTCAGGGCGCGGCGCTTTCCGGAATGTTGCGACAACTTGGAGGTTCATTTGGCGTAGCAATTATTTCTACCTATCTCATCCGTGATAATCAGCTTCACCGAAGCACTCTTTTGATGCATCTGGATGTTACCGATCCAACAGTGCAGCAAAGGGTGGAAGCACTCAGCCGCGGTTTCCAGAGCAAAGGAATGCCCTGGGACATTGCACGGAAAACGGCCATTTCGATACAGGAAAGATTGGTGGATGTTCAGGCCACTGTACTTTCTTATATGGATGTGTTTTTATGGATTGGCGTCATGTTCCTTGTATGTGTTCCGTTTGTGATCATCTTTGTAAAAAAATCAAAACAAAAAGTTGAAATGGCCCATGTAGGAGAATGAGCAATTGGCTTGTGATTTAACTAATAAACCTGACTTGGACATGAGAGATCCGCAGAAAACTTACTATAAATTTTCCAGCACAGATTTTATCAAATTAACTCCGGAATTGATTGGAAAACTTTATTATCTCCCATTAAAATTTCTGACAACGACAGCCTTTTGGTAGACAATCCCGAATGCTTTAAAAGGTGCGGAAGCTTTATTCACCCAGTTGCGCCCAACACCTGGAAAGCTTATCCCAGATTGCAGCTAATCGCTCCTGAATTTCATTTCCCCTGAGTTCCAGAATGTTACATTTGCAGTCAATCATTTTTGTATATTAGCATTTGCAAAATAAGAACTGGCGGTTTCAATTAATCACTTTCTCTTTCATTATCAATTTTATTGTGGCATAAAATCAAAGAAAGAATGTGCTTTTGGATTTTAATTATCATCTTCAATAATTCGAAATAATATGCCGGAAATGATCTCAAACCAAAAAGAAAGTATTTATGTAAATATGCATGAACAAAAGAGAAACCAGCGCAATGCAGTATTAGCTGGCTTTCTTGGTTGGACATTAGATGCATTTGATTTTTTCATTCTCACGTTTGCACTTGCAGCAGTTGCCAAAGATTTTAATGTATCGATTGCTGACATGGCCCTTACCTTAACGGCAAGTTTGGTAATGCGCCCAGTTGGCGCATTCATTTTTGGATTGATGGCCGACCGGTATGGAAGAAAAGGGCCACTGATGATCTCCATTATTTTTTATTCCATCATGGAAATCTTTTCAGGCCTTGCTCCTACCTACACTACTTTTTTGACATTGCGTTTATTGTATGGTATCGGAATGGGTGGCGAATGGGGCGTTGGCGCTTCATTGGTGATGGAATCAGTTCCGGTAAAAAGGCGCGGATTTTTATCTGGACTTTTGCAGGAAGGTTATGCATTTGGATTTCTGCTGGCTGCTGCCGCTTATTATTTTATATTTCCTCACTTTGGCTGGCGGGCAATGTTTTTCGTAGGTGGTTTACCGGCATTGCTCACCTTATTTATCCGTTCAAAAGTAAAAGAAACGGCCGCATGGAAAGCCGCTAAAACCCATGACTGGAAGGAATATGGAACTGCTGTGAAGAAGAACTGGAAATTGTTTTTGTACCTCATCCTTTTGATGTCCATGATGAACTTAATTTCTCACGGTACGCAGGATCTGTATCCTACCTTTTTGCAACAACAACGTCATTTTAGTCCACATACAACTGCTCTGATTACCATGGTTTCTATGGTTGGCGCTATTTTGGGCGGATTGCTCTTTGGGCATTTATCAGATCTGTATGGAAGGAAAAAAATGATGGCGATAGCAGTTGTGCTGGCAATTATTTTAATTCCACTCTGGCTTTTTGCAGGCGGAAGTCTTTTGATAGCTGTCGGTGCATTCGGAATGCAATTTATGGTTCAGGGCGCATGGGGAGTCATTCCTGCACACATCAATGAATTATCGCCAGGTTCTTTAAGGGGATTTTTTCCGGGATTTGCTTACCAGTTAGGCGTTTTAATTGCTTCAACCATTGTTTATATTGAAGCGGTTCTGGCTGAGCATTTAAGTTATTCGACGGCGATGGGAATTTTAGCCGGATCGGTGCTTTTCTTAGGCGCCATAGTAATTCTGGCCGGACCGGAAGCCAAAGGAATTCATTTTCATCCTGTTGAAAAGCAGGTAGAGGAAAATGTGTTAATGAACTAATTTGAAAATGTGAAAATGTTTTGCAGCAAAATCACTAACTGCAAATACTTTTTTTAAATAAAGACGAAAAATTGCAATTATTTCCTCATCAACATAAACTTCAATCAAATTTCTTTTACTAAAGCTTCTACTGCCAGTAAATAGCTTTTCAATCCAAAGCCAGCAATAGTGCCGACACATTTTGAGGAGATGTGAGAATACTTTCGGAATTCTTCTCTTGCCTGTATGTTGGAAATATGAACTTCGACAACCGGAATTCTGATGGCGGCAATTGCATCACCAATAGCAAGAGAAGTGTGGGTATAAGCACCGGCGTTTAAAATAATTGCATCCATATTTTCACCGGCTTTTTGAATTTCATTGATCAGTTCCCCCTCAACATTACTTTGAACATAATCAAAGTCAACAGCTTCAAATTCCTTGCGGAGTTTCTGAAAATAATGTTCAAAAGTTTCAGAACCATAAATACCCGGTTCTCTTGTACCAACAAGATTTAAATTAGGCCCGTTGATGATCGCTATTCTCATATTACAAAATTAAAGAAAATTAATCCGAGTTTTTTGGAGAATATTTTTGGAAAGAAGTAATTAAAAAATAAAATCAAGGCTTGCCTCCCACTACGATCACAATTTCCCCCTTAACAGTTTTTTCATTAAAATAATCATGCACTTCCTGTAAAGTTCCGCGTTTATTTTCTTCAAAAACTTTCGTCAGTTCACGGTTTACACAACATTGTCTTTCCGGTCCAAAATATGCTATAAAATCTTTCAATGTTTTTATCAAACGCATTGGGCTTTCATAAAAAACCATTGTGCGTTCTTCTTCAGCCATCTTTTTTAAAAATGTTTGTCGTCCTTTTTTTAATGGCAAAAATCCTTCAAAACAAAAACTGTTCATTGGTAATCCACTGTTTACTAATGCCGGAACAAATGCAGTTGCGCCCGGAAGACACTCCACTTTAATATCATTTTTGATGCATTCACGAACCAGTAAAAAAGCCGGGTCGCTAACGCCTGGTGTTCCTGCATCGGTAATCAAAGCCATTATTTTTCCTGAAGACAACTGGCTGATCAAATGATCGAGAATCTTATGTTCATTGTGCTGATGATAAGAAGTTACAGGCCTATCAATCTGATAAAAACGAAGTAGTGTGGAAGAAGTTCTGGTATCTTCAGCAAGAATTAAATCAACCGACTTTAAAACTTCAACGGATCTGAAAGTAATATCGCCGAGATTGCCTATTGGAGATGGAACGAGATAAAGCATTTTAATTTGAAAATGTGAAAATTATAAAATGTAAAAATTAACACCGACCCACTTGCGGGAAATTTTCGCATTTGCTAATTTATTAGCTAATTGTTATCGTAAACTCCTCCATCACCGGGTTTGCCAATAATTTTTCAGCAGCTTCCTGTGCGATTGATTTGGCTTGTTCTGCAGATGCAGCTTCCACATTCAACTGAATATGCTTTCCAATTCTTACATCATTCACACTTTTAATTCCTAAATTGGCAAGCCCACCCAGCACTGCTTTTCCCTGCGGGTCAAGCAATTCCTTTAAAGGCATAATTTTTATTTCGGCTACAAAATTCATCTAACTTTTTTTTGGGTTAATGATAATAAAACATAAATAATAAAGACAACAGGCACGGCGATCCAATGCAAAAATAACGCAGCAATTATTGCAACAGTCAATAAAATAACTTTCGGTAAATTATTTCTTAGAGTATAATCAGAAAATTTCAAAGCCATCATCCGGTGATTGCTCACCATCAGGTAACTCAAGACAATAATTGACAAATACAAAAACCATTTATTTATGATCAGGCTATTGACAGCCGGCATAAAATCAAAATGCAAAATGAGCGGAAAAGAGGCAATCAATAAACCGGCAGCAGGAACAGGAACTCCTTTGAAAGAATATTGCTGATCAGTATCTAAATTAAATTTGGCGAGACGATAAGCGGCAGCACAGGCAAGAATAAATGCGGGAACTAAAAGCCAAATAGAAATGTCGAGGCCATTCTCTTCTCTTGCAAAACTAAATCTCAATAATTGGTAAAGAATTACTGCAGGAGCCACACCAAAGCTTACCAAATCACTTAATGAATCCAGTTGTTTTCCCATCTCACTTGTTGCTTTTAATAACCGGGCAACAAAGCCATCAAGGAAATCTATGACAGCAGCAATAATGATACAAACGGCCGCCCAGCTTATCTTTTCAGGAATATTAAAACTGCTCGTATATTGATCATTCAAATAAAAAATGACACTGTTTGTTTGCAAAGCAAATACAACAGCGACGCAGCCAAAGAATAAATTTAGAAGAGTGAAGAGGTTCGGGATTTGTTTTTTCATAAGAATAATTAACGGCTTTTCATCAACGATTCAATCTCTTCAACTGTTTTTGGAATATTGCTCATCAAATCTTTATTCCCATTTTTTGTTATCCAGTAGTTGTCTTCAATCCTGATTCCCATTTGTTCTTCTTCAATATAAATTCCCGGTTCAATTGTGAAAAGCATTCCTGCCTTTACCGGTTCATTTTTTGTTCCCAGATCATGCACATCTATGCCAAGATGGTGAGAAATTCCATGATACAAATATTTTCTGTATGCGCGATTATCAGGATCTTCATTTTTAATATCGGATTTTTTCAACAACCCAATTTTTTGAAAAAGTTCAGTTGCTCTATCACCCACTTTTTCTGTATACTCATTGATGCTAATCCCCGGTTTTAAAATTGAAGCACAATAATAATGCAAATCAAGACAGGCATTATAAACCGCTTTCTGTCTCTTTGAAAATTTACCACTTACAGGAACTGTTCTTGTTAAATCAGCAGCATAATTTCCATAACGGGCTCCAAAATCCATCAATATCAGTTCACCCTCTTTACATTCCTGGTTATTGTTTACATAATGCAACGTTCTTGCGCGATCACCACTTGCAATAATACTACCATAAGCCGTTCCTGAAGCACGCTGGGATAAAAATGAATGCCATATTTCGGCTTCAATTTCATACTCCATTACGCCCGGTTTTATAAATTTTAATAACCGTCTGAAAGTATTATCAGTAATATCAATTGCTTTTTGAACCACTTCAATTTCCAGCGGCGTCTTGATAGCACGCAATTCTTTTAAAATTCTTGCACTGCGTTTATAATTATGCAAAGGATAACGCTGACGCATGTAGGCTGCATAACGGTAATCGCGAACAGGAACTTCATTGGCTTTGCGATCATTTTCATTAGTGTTCAAATAAATCGTATCAGATAGATGAATCCATTGTTGCAATAAACCTTCCAACTCGTCCAACCACACAATTGTTTTCATTCCTGAAATTTCCTGCGCTTCCTTTTTTCTAAACTGATGACCATTCCATTTTTCTTTCAATTCATTTGGACGGACCAAAACCAATACTTCCCTGTATTTTAAATCAGGATTATCAGGATATAAAATCACCATCGTTTCTTCCTGCTCAATGCCGGAAAGCCAGAACAGATCCGAATTTTGTGCAAAAGGATGTAACGCATCACCATTATAAGGAAGCTCATCATTGCTGTTGAAAATGGCTATAGAATTTTTATCCATTTTAGCAACAAATCTTTTTCTGTTTTGAATAAAAATTTCCGGATTTAATGGTAAATATTTCATGTTTTTATTTTTTATTTTAAAAAATATTCTTCAGAATCAATGTAGAAAAACGTTCAGCAATTTTCAAGAGAGTTATGTTTTGCTTTTATAATTATTTGCTTTCGCAATATACACGAATAAAATATTTTATTTTTTTGAAACTTAACATTTGTGTAAACGCTACACAATAAAAAAAAGAAGTTTTTATTGTTTTTAATGATTTCCAAAAACCAGTGTCATTTCATTTAACTATTGTTGAATTTTATTAAAGATTGAATGATGCTAAAGAATAACTGTAAGATATAAGCAAGGCAAAATCCGCCTTTATGGAAAGCACGGAAATTTTGAATAATTAACTTTGCCGGATAAATCAAAAAAGGTTTCATGTCAGTACCTACAATGTTTGCAGTGCCACGCAATATGTTATTTTCTTTAGGATTGCCTTCGGCCGAGAACACTTATTATCAGCTTTCCCCGCAGGAATTAATTGATCAGTGTCTTCAAAGAAATGAAGGCGTTCTAAGTGATACAGGGGCACTGGTAATAAACACAGGAAAATTTTGTGGCCGCTGCCCAAAAGATCGTTTTATTGTAAAAGACAAGATTACCGAAAACATTGTTGATTGGAATGAAATTAACCAGCCAATTGAAGCAAAATATTTCGATTCTCTTTATAGAAAAATGGTGGATCATTTAGGAAAAAAAGAAATATGGATAAGAGATTCCTATGCATGTGCCGATGAGGAATATAAACTGAATATCAGAAATATCAATGAAGATCCATCGAGCAATTTATTTGCATACAATATGTTTTTGCGGCCAACAAAAAAGGAACTCGACAATTTTAACCCTGACTGGTACATTATTCATGCACCAACATTTTATGCTGACCCAAAAGTTGATGGCACAAGACAAGAAAATTTTACCATCATTCATTTTACAAAAAAAGTAATTCTGATTGCAGGATCCGCCTACACAGGTGAAATCAAAAAAGGTATTTTTTCAATATTAAATTTTGTGTTGCCCCATGACAGAAATGTATTAAGCATGCATTGCTCTGCAAACGTTGGAAAAGAGCATGATACTGCAATATTTTTTGGCTTAAGCGGAACGGGTAAAACCACTCTCAGCACAGATCCCGGAAGAAAATTAATTGGTGATGATGAGCATGGCTGGACAAACAATTCAGTGTTTAATTTTGAAGGTGGATGTTATGCAAAAACAATTGATCTGAGTGAAGAAAACGAACCTGAAATTTACCATGCTATTCGTGCCGGAGCATTGGTGGAAAATGTAACTTTTTTCCCAGGGACAAACAAAATAGATTTTTCCAGCAGTAAGATCACCGAAAATACCAGAGTGAGTTATCCGCTTAGTTTTATCAGTAATGCCCTGCATCCATCAATTGGTGATATTCCAAAAAATATTTTTCTTCTTACCGCTGATGCATATGGAATTTTACCTCCAATTTCAAGACTTACACCAGGTCAGGCAATGTACCAGTTTATCAGTGGTTACACGGCAAAAATCGCAGGAACAGAAGATGGAATAAATGAGCCGAAACCAGTATTCAGTGCATGTTTCGCTTCACCATTCATCCCATTACACCCGGCAAAATATGCAGAAATGCTCGGTAAAAAAATGAAAGAACATCAGGTGAATGTCTGGATGGTAAACACCGGATGGAGTGGCGGCCCGTTCGGAGTAGGAAAACGGATGAAATTATCTTTTACCAGAGCAATTATTACCGCTGCCCTTGAAGGAAAACTCGAAGACGTTGAATATGAAACCCATCCTGTTTTTGGAATGCTGATGCCCAAAAATTGCCCGGGTGTTCCATCAGAAATATTGAATCCGCGTAACACCTGGAAAAATAAAGATGAGTACGACCTCAGGGCAAATGAACTTGCAAAAAAGTTTATTGAAAATTTCAAAAAATTCAGTGACCAGGCCAATGAAGAAACTTTGAGGGGAGCGCCTGTTGTTATTTGTTAAGCGCGATTTTCCTTCAGAACCTAAAATAATCCATACAATTGTGCATCAATTTGATTGATGATGATACCGAGATCTTCTTCATTTTCTGCAAATTTATTTTTGTCTGCATCTACGATCAATAAAGGACCTTCCTTATAATTTTCGATCCATTTATTATAATATTCATTAAGTTTTTTCAGATAATCGAGCCGGATATTTTCTTCATATTCCCGACCACGTTTTTGAATTTGTGCAACCAACGTTGGAACAGAAGCATTCAGATAAATTAAAAGATCTGGTGGCTGAACCATTGTTTTTAATGTTTCAAAAAAAGAATAATAATTGGTAAAATCTCTTTTCGTCATCAAGCCCATATCATGAAGATTGGGCGCAAAAATATTCGCATCTTCATAAATCGTCCTGTCCTGGATTACCGTTTCCGTTCCGCGTTGAATTTCCAACAATTGATTCAATCTGCTATTTAAAAAGAATATTTGAAGATTAAAACTCCAGCGTGGCATTTCATCATAAAAATCATTGAGGTAAGGATTGTGGTCTACATCTTCAAACTGCGGGATCCATTTGTAATGCTTGCTCAACAATTCTGTCAAAGTAGTTTTTCCCGCGCCAATATTTCCAGCAACCGCAATGTGTTTTGGTTTTTTTGATTTTGCCATTTATGATTTTTTTTCTGATTTTATTTTGAAACTTTTACAATGCAGTTTTTAAAAGTAAATATAAAAATCAATAGAATAAATCTTTGAATTACCTTTTTTGATGACTGAGAAATAAAATCCTTGTACTAATCCTCCTAAACCAACTGATTAAAATAATTCAATCCCATAGCGTCTCTCACTTTCTGCATTGTAATTTCTGCATTGGCTACTGATTTTTCAGCACCCTGTTTCATTACTTTATTGAGATAGCCTTCATCTTTTAATATGGTATTTATTTTTTCCCGAATCGGTGAAATAAATTGAGCCATATCTTCTGCAAGTTGTTTTTTCATATCTCCGTAACGAATGGAACAGTTCTTGAATTTTTCTTCGAAGAAGTCTATTGTCTCTTTGCTGCTAACTAATTTCATCAGCAAAAACAGGTTCTCAATATAATCAGGTTTTACGGAATTTTTTTCTGCAGGGCCGGCATCAGTCCTGGCCTTCATGATTTTTTTGCGGATCGCTTCATCTTCATCAGAAAGGAAAATCGTTGCCATTCCATTTTCACTTTTACTCATCTTCCCTGTTCCGTCCAGAGACGGAACTTTTATCAAATCATCATTAAAATTAAATGCGTAAGGCTCCGGAAAAACTTCTCCGTAACGATGATTAAAACGGTTCACATAATTTCTTGCAATCTCCAGATGTTGTTCCTGGTCTTTTCCAACGGGAACATATTTAGCGCGATGAATTAAAATATCTGCAGCCATCAAAACAGGATAGGTCAGTAAACCGGCGTTGACATTATCAGGATGCTGGCGAACTTTATCTTTAAATGTGGCAGTTTTTTCGAGCTCGCCTTTATAGGCAAGCATGTTCAGATAAAGATACAATTCTGCAGTTTGATATAAATGACTTTGGCAATACAAAGCCACTTTTTCCGGATCAAGTCCGCAGGCGATATTTTCCGCCAAAACCCGGTGAACATTATCTTTCAAGCCTTTTGTGTCTGGATGCGTTGTTAATGAATGTAAATCAGCCACCATGAAATAACATTCGAAATCGTCCTGCATTTTCACATAATTTCTGATCGCACCGAAATAATTTCCAAGGTGTAAAAAGCCTGTTGGCCTTATGCCGCTCATTACTATTTCTTTCTCCTTTTTCATAAGTCGGCGAAGATAATCAGATTTTAGTTTTACTTACAAAGCTGAAAGGTTTTTAAACGTCGTTTTAATTTAGATCCGGGACACAAACCTTCCAGGTTTTATAAAAAAGTGATAAACGGAATAATGCGCTTGTCAGTGACAAATGGTAAAAGGATAAAGCAGTTATATTTGCCCAATGAACGTAAATGATATATTAATTGAGAAACTTGCCAATTTATCAAGACTTGAATTTGGGGAAGAAGAAAAAGCAGAAATAAAAAATGATCTTGAAAAAATGATCGGCTTTATTGATAAATTAAATGAACTTGATACAACAGGTGTGGAACCATTACTCCACATGAGTGACAATGTTAATATTTTTCGAAAAGATGAGGTAACAGGAGAAATAAGCAGAAAAGATGTTTTCAAAAATGCACCTCTTCATGACGATGCATTTTTCAAAGTACCGAAGGTGATAAAAAAATAATTTAAAAATTCGAAAGTGTGAAAAATAACTACAAACTAAGAACTAATTATGGCTTCAATAATTGAATTAGAAAACATCCAGAAAAGTTATTACCCCGGCAAACAGGAATTAAAAGTTTTGAAAGGCATCAGTCTGGGAATTTTTAAGAATGAATATGTAGCGTTAATGGGACCGAGCGGAAGCGGAAAATCTACTTTAATGAACATTCTTGGATGCCTCGACTCCCCTACTGCCGGAAGATACATTTTAAATGGCGAGGATGTAAGTAAGATGCCCGATGATGATCTCGCCGATGTCCGCAACAAAGAGATCGGTTTTGTGTTTCAACAATTTAATTTATTGCCCCGTTTGACTGCTGCAGAAAATGTAGCGCTTCCATTAATTTACAATGGGACGGCAAAAAAAGTGCGCACTGAACAGGCGCTTGAGATGCTTGATAAGGTTGGCCTGGCAGATAGAAGCCATCACAAACCAAATGAATTATCAGGCGGACAAAATCAACGTGTGGCAATTGCAAGGGCCCTGGTCAATAATCCTTCCATCATACTCGCCGATGAACCTACAGGAAATCTCGATTCAAAAACATCTGTTGAGATCATGCACATTTTTGACAAGATTCAGGCAGATGGAAACACTGTAATATTAGTAACGCATGAAGAAGATATTGCTGAATATGCACACCGGATTATTCGTTTAAGAGATGGTATTATTGAAAGCGACCATTTGAATGAAAAGAAAGCCGTCACCGTTTAATAAATCTGGCAAAAAATTCCATTGTACTTTTATATCAAATTTAATGAAAGTAAACTGATATAACTATGGCAATGAAAATTTATACAAAAACAGGCGATACGGGAAAGACAAGCCTTATAGGAGGAACAAAAGTTTTAAAAAGTGACCCAAGAATTGATGCTTATGGAACTATAGATGAATTAAATTCAAGCATCGGGCTGGTTTCAGATTTTTGTAATGATCAATATGCAAAAAATATCTTAAAAGAAATTCAGGATCGCCTTTTCACTATTGGTTCAGAGCTTGCCTGTGATCCGAATAAAAAAATCAACATGGCTATCCCCGATCTTCATGAAAGCGATATAGAATTGCTGGAAAAAGAAATGGATCAAATGGATGCAGAATTACCCAGGATGAAAAATTTTATTTTACCCGGCGGACTTCCGTCTGTTTCTTTTATGCATGTTGCCCGTTGCGTTTGCCGTCGCGCAGAAAGATGTTCTGTAAACCTGCAGGAAAATGAAGGAAATGTAAATCCATTAATTATAAAATACCTCAACCGTCTTAGCGATTATTTATTTATGCTTGCCCGATATACCGGGATGAAAAATAATGCACCGGAAATAATTTGGAAAGCACGTGTATAAATCGGTTAAAAATTAAAAAAAGTTACTATTAGATCCCCTTCCATTATATGACGAATCTCATGAAAAATTCAGGATTTAGCATCCCATTTTTCACTAAATTTGCACTTCTCAAATAACAATCAATGAAAACTTCCAGCATAATTATTTTAGTTGTTATTGCGGCTGCAATCGGCGCACTATTAATGTATTCTGTAGATTTTTCCACTTATGATACTATCGGTTCTGCAAAACAAAAACAAGGAGAATATGTACACCTGATTGCAAAACTTGATAAATCCAAACCGATCCAATATGATGCTTTAAAAGATCCTAATTATCTTTCCTTTTATGCTGTGGACAGCCTCGGCAACAGTACTCAGGTGATTTACAGGAATACAAAACCTGCCGAACTCGAACAAAGTGAACGTGTGGTTCTGAAAGGAAAAATGGAAGGAAATGTTTTTGAGTGCAATGACATTTTGCTGAAATGCCCCTCCAAATACAAGGACGATAAACAACAATTAGAAAAAACGGTTTCGAAATATTAAGACTGCATCATGACTTTTGAGAATGAACATTTGCTACCCGGACAGGTAGGACATTTTTTTGTACTACTTGCGTTTGTTGCATCTATCGTTTCCGCTATCGCTTATTTTACGGCTTCAAAAACCCAGCTTGAAAATGAAAAACAATCATGGATTCGTTTCGGCCGCGGAGCTTTTTTTATAGAAGTTTTTTCATTGTTGGCGGTCTTTGCCTGCATCTTTTATATTTGCTCCCAGCATTATTTTGAATACCTCTATGCTTACAAGCATGCTTCCAAAGAATTAGAGTCCAGGTATTTACTGGCGTGCATTTGGGAAGGACAGGAAGGGAGCTTTTTATTATGGGCTTTATGGCATTGCGGTCTGGGAACCGTCTTGATTTTTACTTCGAAAAAAAGAGAAGCTCCAATCATGAGCATCGTAAATACAGCTCAGTTCTTTTTGGTTTTAATGATTCTGGGATTGTACCTGTTTAATGTAAAAATTGGTAGCAGTCCTTTTGTTCTTACCAGAAATGAATTAATGGGACCGATCTTTTCGCAACCGGATTATCTTACGTATATAAAAGACGGAATTGGATTAAACCCTTTATTAAGGAATTATTGGATGGTAATTCATCCGCCGATCTTGTTTTTAGGTTTTGCAAGTACCATAGTTCCAATTGCATTTGCTTATTCGTCTTTGATTTCAAAAGATTGGGGCGGATGGGTAAAAGCAGCCCTGCCATGGACGTTATTCAGTGCCTGTGTTTTGGGAACCGGAATTATGATGGGCGGAAAATGGGCTTATGAATCTCTTTCATTTGGCGGATACTGGGCTTGGGACCCTGTTGAAAATGCAGCATTTGTCCCGTGGTTAATTCTTGTCGCCGGTTTACATTGCATGGCCATTTTTAATTCAACAAAAAATGCTTTGCGTGCTTCTTACTTTTTTATCATTCTCACTTATTTATTCATTCTCTATTCCACTTTTTTAACAAGAACAGGAATTCTCGGAGATACTTCTGTACACTCTTTTACAGAAGCGGGAACAGCAATGAACATTCTGATCGGAATTTATGTTTTAGCCATATCGATTCCCGTATTTTATTTGTTCTTCAAAAATTATAAAAGCATTCCAACCATTCAAAAAGAGGAGGATATGTCCTCAAGAGAATTCTGGATGTTCATCGGAGCATTGATCCTTTTCCTTTCAGCATTGTTTATAATTTCCATCACTTCTTTGCCGGTTTATAATAAGATTTTTGGAACCAATTTAGCTGATCCTGCCGATCGCGAGTTTGCTTACAACAAAGTGCTGGTGCTGGTTGCAGTGATCGTTGGTTTATTAACCGGAGTTTCTCAATTCTTAAAATATAGAAACACTCCGAAGAAATACCTGATGCAAAAAATCGGTTGGCCGTTAGGAATTGCGGTTGCCGGAACTGTTTTACTTGCCATATTTTATCCAATTGATTATACGAAAAAAGGACCGGGATTTTTACTGGCGATCCATCTTGCTTTATTCGCTTCTGTTTTCTCCGTTTTAGCTAATGGATATTATCTGAAATCTGTTTTAAAATGGAATTTAAAAGCAGGTGGGGCCGCTATTGCTCATCTTGGTTTTGCTTTAATGATCTCAGGAATGTTGATCGCCTCAGGCAATAGAAAAGTGATCAGTGATAACAGTAAAACGGGTTTATTTATTCCGTTTGATAAAGATCCAACAGGAAGAGGGACTGAAAACCCAATGGAAAACCTTACCCTTCTCAAAGAAGTTCCTACCCAGATGGGGAAATACACTGTAACATATATGAATGATTCTGCCTCAAATGAAAAAGACAGAACATTTTATAATCTTCATTTTCAAAAAATTGACAGCACCACGGGAAAAGTTCAGGAAGACTTTGTTTTATCACCGGATGCATACAGAATGAAAGACAATAATCTTACTTCCAATCCCGGAACGAAGCATTATTTAACGCATGATATTTTCACTTACATTTCTACTATTTCAGTTCATAATACTCAAACAGATACCGCTACTTTTAAACCTCATGAATTAAGTATCGGCGACTCAGTATTTTACTCAAAAGGATATTACGTTTTAAACAATATTCTTAAAAATCCTGATAACGAAAGATTTCATTTCTCTCCTACAGATACCGCTTTGGTTGCCAACATTACCGTTTACGGACAGGACGGAACGAGTCATAAAGCTTACCCGGCCCTTATCATTCACAACCAGGAAATTAATTTTATCGATGATACAGTTTTTGCACAAAACCTTTACCTGAATTTTGCAGGAATTTCAGCAAATAAAAAATTTAAGATCAACTCAAAAGAAACCGATAAGCTCACCGATTTCATTACACTAAAAGCTTATTATTTCCCCTACATCAATTTAGTTTGGCTGGGACTTGTAATTATGTCAACAGGATTTGTTGTTTCATTGGTTAGTCGCCTCAGAGCAGAAAAAATGTGGGCTTATATAGTTGTTGGAATGGTGTTGGTTTTCTTATTTTACATGTTCCTGCTGGCGAATAATTAAAAAAATCAAGACTTTTTCAATAAAGCTCTTCAAAATGTTTTATTTTTTTGATAAAACATTTACAAAACAACTTTGTTTTTGGTTATTTAAATTCTAAATTTACAACGCAATGCGTACCAAAAATAAAATAGCTCCATTACAACTTCCCCTGTTGATGTTGGTGTTTTTATTTATTGCCCCTGGTGCCAGTTCTCAGGTACCGGCCAATCAAAAAGCAGACGGGCCAATTTTCGCCCAACATGGAATATCTGATACAATTATTTGCTCTGCAGTTGTTTATGAAGGCGATACCATTGAAGCAAAAATTCTTGCTGGTGTTTATGTTTGGGGAAAAAGAGATCCACGTGCACGTGAAGAATGGACAAGATTGAGAAATGCAATCTACGTTACTTATCCCTATGCAAAGCGCGCCGGCTGGGTTTTTACAGACATTGAAAATCATATCGCGCATAATCCAAACAAGCAGCAGGTTTCTAAATATATCAACAGCCGCGAAAAAGAATTAAAAAAAGAATTTACAGAGCCATTAAAAAATTTATCAGTTTACCAGGGAAAAGTTTTAATGAAACTGATCAATCGCGAAACAGGTGGTACGGATTGTTACAGCATTCTAAAAGAATTTAAAGGGGGATTTACTGCACGTTTTTGGCAAACTGTCGCTTTTGTTTTTGGAAGCGATTTAAAACAACCATATGACGCAAAAGGCAAAGATGCTGAAATGGAATCAATCGTAAAAGAAGTCCAAAGAATGTATGGATATTCAGGATAATTCTTCCCCATCCTATTCCCATTACTACACCTGTATGAAATCATAAAACTCAAAAAACATCCTTCCTTTAATGTACCTTCGCGCTATTGTTTATCCAAACTTTCCTGGTTCGAAATTATAGATTTAAAATGAAGTTAGACCTTTTAGCCTTTGGCGTTCATCCTGATGATATAGAATTAAGTTGTGCTGGCACGTTGTTGACAGAAAAAAGAAAAGGCAAAAAAGTTGGAATTATCGACCTTACCAGGGGTGAATTAGGAACAAGGGGTACAGCTCAAACCAGAGAAGAAGAAGCAGAAAATTCAGCGAAAATTTTAGGAGTTAATATTAGGGAAAACCTGGATATGGCTGATGCATTTTTTAAAAATGACGAAGAAAATCAACGGAAAATAATCACAGTTCTTAGAAAATATAAACCGGAAATTGTTTTGTGTAATGCGCCTGATGATCGCCATCCGGATCACGGACGTTCTGCAAAATTAGTAGCCGATGCCTGTTTCTTATCAGGATTAAGAAAAATTGAAACTTTTGATGGACAAAACAAACAGGAAGTGTGGAAACCATCTTACGTTTTTAATTATATTCAGGATCAATATTTCACACCCGGTTTTGTAATTGATATTTCAGATGTTATTGATCAAAAGGTTGAAGCAATAAAAGCATTTAAAACACAGTTTTTTTCAAATGGTGAAAATGACAAAGAACCACAAACTTATATTTCAACTCCCGAATTTTTAGAAAGTGTGATTAATCGTTCCAAGATGTTTGGAAAAATGATCGGCGTAAAACATGCAGAGGGATTTATCTCAAAAAAAATGATCGGATTTAATTCTTTTGATGCTTTGATCCAAAATGTTACCTAACGCTTATTAGAAAAATAAATTTAAAGTTCAAAATCAAAAAAAATAATGTCAACACCCAAATTCATGCAGGGCAGAGGAGATTTTCACATGGTCTTGAAAGCCCGTGTCAATCAATATTTTGCTGAGCACCAACGTCCAATTACAGGCAATTTCGCCTTGCTTTTTAAAGCCGTGCTTTTCACCGCTTTATATTTAGTAGTATATGTCCATCTCGTATTTTTCACTCCTGGTGTATGGATAGCAGTTCCAGAATGTATTTTCTTTGGATTATTAACAGCTGCCATTGGTTTCAATGTGATGCACGACGGCGCTCATGGCAGTTTTAGTAAATATAATTTTTTAAATAAAGCCGCCGGAGCTTCTCTGAATTTCCTTGGCGGAAGTGCTATCATGTGGAATATGAAACACAATATTATTCATCACACCTATACAAACATTGATGGAATTGATGATGATATTGAAGCACGTCCGTGGCTTAGGTTTGCTTCGACTCAAAAGAAAATGAAACTGCATAAATTCCAGCAATATTATTTCTGGTTTTTATATGCATTTCTTCATTTGATCTGGATATTTATGACAGATTATCAAAAATATTTTAAACGTAAAATCGGCACCGTTCCTTTAAGAAAAATGACTGCATATGAACATTTTTCATTTTGGGCTGCAAAAGCGATCTATACTTTTATGTTTGTTGTTTTGCCAATTATGTTATTGGGATTTACTCAATGGATGGTTGGGTTTTTATTGATCACTATGGTTACAGGATTAGCGATCAGTATTGTATTTCAGCTTGCTCACACTGTTGAACATACAGAATTTCCGATCCCAAGTGAAACATCCGGGAAAATTGAGAATGAATGGGCAATACATCAGATTCATACAACCGCCAATTTTGCAACTAAAAGCAAAACAATTTCATGGTTGTTGGGCGGATTAAATTTCCAGATCGAACATCATTTATTTCCAAGAATTTCTCACGTGCACTACCCTGCCATCAGTAAAATAATTAAGAAAACATGTGGCGAATATGGAATCAATTATATTGAGTTTCCAAAAATGACACAGGCAATTGTTTCACATATTCATTATTTAAAAAGACTCGGCCAATTAGCTTAAACTTTTTAGTTAATACTTTTATTCAAATCCTCAAGCAAAAAATTTGAGGATTTTTTTATAGTTGGCAAGAAAATTGCAAAATCAAAAAGTAATTTTCAATCTGAAAAAGATTAAAATTCTTTCACCATTTCTTCTTACTATAGATTTCGATTTTTAAATTTACAAGTATGAACATTCATTTTCAAGACCTGATTCCTGAAGACTTTGATGATAATTCAAGAGTTTGGGTTTATCAATCCAACCGCATCTTTACCATTTCTGAAGCATTGCAACTTGAAGAACAATTAGAAAATTTCAGTAAAGAATGGAACAGTCATGGAAGCGCTGTAAAATCCTATGCTAATTTATTTTTTGGACAGTTCATCATTCTTATGGCTGATGAAAGCAATGTAAAAATTGGCGGATGCAGTACAGATTCTTCTTTAAGATTTATAAAAAATATCCAGCAGGATTATAATGTGCAATTACTCGACAGGCAAATGCTGGCATTCATTATAAAAGAAAAAGTGCAGTTATTACCGCTGTCACAGGTAAATTATTCTATTGAAAATGATTTCATCACTGCAAATACCCTTTATTTCAACAATACTATTCTTACGAAAAAAGAATTGATGAACAATTGGATCATTCCATTAAAAGATAGCTGGCTGGCATCAAGAATTCCATCAAGTTATTTTGCTGAGCCTGTGAAAGAGAATAAATAGAATCAGAATTTATTTCTTCAATACATTATCAAAATCAGCCCACCCCCATTTGTTTTGAATGACAGGGCCATGCATCAGATAAATTTCAGGATTCACTCTTGCCGCTGTTTTAAAGGCGGTAGCATCCAGACTGAAAACCGGAAGATTATAATTATTTTGTTGATTGAAAAAAATATCAGCGGCTTTCAATTCAGGAGTAACAACATAAATCATCCGGTTATTCTTTTTTGCATAATCGTTTATCTTTATAAAATCATCCAGCCAATAATCTGTCCTGTCAAATCCTTTCACGAAAAATAAATAATAAGTGGCATCAAGGCTTAAAACCGCCCCGGTAGTATCACTCCCTGATAAAGTAGTCAGATTAAAATCTTTGATCGGCGGCTCATTATTTTTTCCTTTCTCAATAATAAAATCTTCCCTACTTACAAAACTCCAGGTAGAATCAGGAAGGTTATTAATCGTAAAGTTTTCTTTCTTTCCGTTTTTCTCATAAACAAACCGGTACTCTTTTTTATCAGGTACCGCATCAGCAGGCATCTTGCGAAGTTGTAAAACATTGCCTCCTTTTTTAAATGGCAGACAATCCACCGTTGGCAAATGACGCAGCACATACCATTGATAAAACAGAACAAGTGCACATGAAACGATTAAAAGTAAAATACTGATCGCCGTAGTGAAGACGGGAATGATATATCTTCTTCCAAAAAAAAGAATCAACACAAGCACAAATAAAACCAAATCTTTTATAAAAGACTGCATGGAAGTTAAGGGAATGCAGTCACCAAAACATCCACAGGTCGCTATTTTTCCCGAAAGCGCAGCATAGCCAGTCAGGAATCCAAAGAAGATAATGAGCAGTAGAATAAGCCACGTAAAAAATTTTCTCCAGACACCTAAAAGAATTCCAACGCCAACCATTATTTCAAGTGTGATCATGATTATAGCGAATGGAAAAGCATTATCAGTGAGCCAATGCATCAAATTTGCAAGTGAACTATTAGTAGCCCATACTTCATAAAATTCCTGCATTTTATAAGCAAGACCATTTGGATCCATTGCTTTTACCAGTCCGGAAAAAATAAAAAGTACGCCAACAATTACACGCGAAATATTTACTAAAAGTTTCATTTTGGTATATTTAAAAAAACAATGAATTTAAACTATTCTGATAATATCAGCGCAAAGGCGGCATAATTTAATATGTCAAAGAAATTTGCATCAATCCCTTCGCTCATTAAAGTTTTTCCTTCGTTTTGTATGATCTGTTTTATCCTTAAAATTTTGGCAAGGATCAAATCAACAAAGCTTTCCTGGCTCATTTCACGCCACGCTTCGCCATAATCGTGATTTTTATTTTGCATTAAATTTTTTGCACTTAAAATAATGCCGTCATAATAATCCAATGTTTTTTCAACAGATAATTCTTCATCCCGATCCATATCGGGATCATCATCATGAATTTGTCTTTGAATTAAACCAATAACTGCATAATTTAAAATCCCTTTAAACTCTCCTCTTACATCGTCATCAATTTTTTGAATTCCTTTCTCCTGAATATTACGGATCCGTTTAGCTTTGATATAAATTTGATCTGCAACAGAAATAGGGCGATATACACGCCAGGAAGTACCATAATCTTTTGTCTTTTTAAAAAAAATTTCTCTGCATTGATTCACTGCATTATCGAATTGCAGATCGGTATTAACTTGATTAACTTGCGCCATAATTATTGCCAAATTTAAACTTAAAATCATAATGTTTTCATTGAATTGCAAAGGGAAATTAATTTTAATAGAAAGGCCCTTGGTAATGGGAATTCTGAATCTGACAGAGGATTCATTTTATGCAGGAAGCAGGATCAGAAGCCTTGAAGGAATAAAAAATAAAGCAGCCCAGATGACAGATGAAGGCGCAGATATTTTAGATTTGGGCGCGCAAAGCACAAGACCCGCCAGTACGCGTATTTCAGCGGATGAGGAATTGAAAAAATTATTGCCTGCGATCGAAATGCTGATAAAAAATTTTCCTGAAATCATTCTTTCAATTGATACATA
>Ga0157370_10002960_pt1 | contig 20211 bp, 17 predicted proteins | sample C35metaG_FD_113463 | JGI IMG/M metagenome (GOLD analysis project Ga0157370, IMG submission 113463) | Corn rhizosphere microbial communities from Kellogg Biological Station, Michigan, USA - C3-5 metaG | ecosystem: Host-associated > Plants > Roots > Rhizosphere > Soil | place: USA: Michigan...
CTCAGCGCGGTTTCGGCATGGACGGCGGAAGGCCGCCCAGCATGCAGCGTCGCCGACGCGGTGGAAGCCGCTCTTCGCAATCACGTTCAAATCGATGCCGTTGCCGAGCGCGAAGCCGTGCGCGAGCGCGGCTATGCCGAAGACAACGAGGAACAGGAAGACGGGCTGCTTTGCATTGCCGTCCCGGCATTCGACCGGTTTGGCCACGTCGTCGCCGGGCTCTCGATTTCGTTTCCGACCATGCGCTGCGGCGCCGATACGAAGGCGCATTACGTTGCGCTGCTGAAAGAGGCCGGGCGAGCGATTTCGGAAAGAATGGGCTATCACGAGCCGACGGCGGGATAAGCGGCAGCAGCGGCCGGTACGGATTTAATAGGGCACGGGCTACCGCCTGCGAGACGTGTAAACTGCTGCCTTTTTGCTATTTCGGCATGGCGCACGTTCCCGGGCGCAAGGCCCTCAGCGGCCCGGCGCTTATCCGCTTACTCGCTCGTCTGACCGACGCCGGCCTGCCCGAGTCCGGGCGGCCGCTCGCCGACCAGTTGGGCCAGTGGCTCGTCTGGACCGACGCGGTTGCATTGTCCGCGGCGCTCGGCGGCCACGCGCCCGTCGGTGCCTCGCACGGCCTCGCGCCCGATCCCGCGCACGAGGCGCTATGCATGCGCGTGCGCTCTTCGCTGACCGAGGCCATCACCCGCGCTGCCATGCTCGTGCCGCAGCGGCTCGTTCATCCCGCGCGCAATCGCCCGGATCAGGCCGGATCCGATACGGCGCCGGATTACGCGGCCTTTCGCCGATGCTATCTATCGCTGCAGGAAGAGATGGAAAGCGCAATCGGCAATCTGCGTACGCTGCTGCGCGAGAAGCTCGCGGCGCGCGCGCCCGCGATGTCGCGCCTCGCATCGGTCGATGCCGTGATGGAGCGCGTCCTGGGCATGCGCGAACACAATGCGCTCGCCGCCGTACCTGGGCTGCTGGCGGCCCATTTCGAACGACTGCGCGATGCCGAGGCGGCGACATGCGAGCGGGCGCACGCCGGGCTGCTCGACGCCACGCAACCCGCAACGCCTGCGGCGACGCGCGCGGCGAATTCACCGGCGCCGAAGGATGGCCCTTGGCTCGACGCGTTCCGCAAGGACATGCAGAGCGTGCTCTTTGCCGAACTCGAGATTCGTTTTCAACCGGTCGAGGGGCTGCGCGCAGCCCTTCGCGCCAGCTAACCGGGACCCCATGTCCAGATACCGTTATCGCCTCAACGTCGTGGTCTTCCTCGCCGGGCTCGCCGTCGTCTGCTGGATCGGCGCCGGCTATGTCCGCTCGAATCCGCTTGCGCTCGCCGTCACGCTGCTGATCGGCGTTGGCTATGTCGCCGGCGCGCTCGAACTACGTCGCTACCATCAGGACACGTCGAACCTCGTTGAGGCCGTCGCCGATCTGTCCGCGCCACCCGCCAGCCTCGACGCGTGGCTCGAGCGTTTGCATCCCGCATTGCGCGGTACGGTGCGGCTACGCGTGGAAGGCGCGCGCGCCGCGCTGCCCGGCCCATCGCTGACACCGTATCTGGTCGGGCTGCTCGTGCTGCTCGGCATGCTGGGCACTTTGCTCGGCATGGTGACGACACTGCGCGGCACCGGTGCCGCGCTCGATAGCGCAACGGATCTCGCCGCTATCCGCGCGTCGCTCGCGGCACCGATCAAGGGTTTGAGCTTCGCGTTCGGCACCTCGATCGCGGGCGTCGCGACCTCCGCGATGCTCGGGCTGATGTCGGCGTTGTGCCGGCACGGACGGCTCGATGCCGCACACCGACTCGATGACCGCATTGCCACGACCCTGCGCACCTACACGCAAACCTGGCGGCGCGAGGAAAGCTTTCGGTTGATGCAGCGCCAAGCCGATGCCCTGCCGGCACTGATGGAGCGCATGCACGCGATGATGAGCGCGATCGAGCGTCACAGCATCGCGGCGCACGAACAACAACGCTCGAACCAGCAGGCGCTGCACACTAGCATCGAGCATGCGTACAACGGCCTTGCATCGTCGGTAGGCCAGTCGCTGCGGAACAGCGCGGCCGACAGTGCGCGAGCCGCTAACGCCGCGATCCAGCCCGTGGTCCAGGCGGCGATGACGGGGCTCTCGAGCGAGATGACTGCGCTCAGCGCAACCGTCACGAACGCCGTGCAACGGCAGCTTGAGGGCCTGTCGGGCAGCTTCGAGGCGAGCACGGCAACCGTAGCCAAGCTATGGACCCAAGCGCTCGACGAACATCGGCACGCCGGCGCTGCGCTCGTCGAACAGTTGCGCATCGCGCTGGAACGCTTCACGAACACCGTCGAACAACGGTCGTCGGCGTTGCTCGAGGGCGTGTCGGCGCGGGTCGATGCCGGCGTGGGCAGCGTCTCGGCCGCATGGAACGCGGCCTTGACGCAGCAGGAACGCGCGAGCGCGGCCCAGGCGGCTCGCCACGAGCAGGCGCTTGCCGCGGCGGTCGACACCTTCGGGCAGCACGCCGCGGCGCTGCTGCGCACGCTCGATGAATCGCATGCCGAGCTGCAGGAGCAACTCGCGGCACGCGACGAAACGCGACTGCGTGCATGGACGGACACGCTCGATGCAACCGCGACGTCGCTCGGCGACGCGTGGCGGCGGACAGGCCAGGACACCGCAAGCCGCCAACAGGCGATCTGCGATACGCTTGCCCAGACCGGGCGCGACATCTGCGCGCAAACGCAAGCACACGCCGCCGCGACCATCGCGGAGATCGCCCAGCTTGTTCAGGCCGCGTCGGAAGCGCCGCGTGCCGCCGCGGAAGTGGTTGCGCAAATGCGCCGGCAGCTCTCGGACAGCATGGTCCGCGACACCGCCACGCTCGAGGAGCGTGCGCGTCTACTCGAGACGGTCGGCACGCTGCTCGATGCCGTCAACCACGCATCCAGCGAGCAGCGCAGCGCCGTCGATGCACTCGTGTCCACCTCCGCGGATCTGCTCGCACGCATCGGTAGCCAGTTCTCCGACACGATTGATACCGAAACCCGCAAGCTGGACGGAGTCGCCGCGCGGGTCACGAGCGGCGCCATCGAAGTCGCCAGCCTGGGCGATGCATTCGGCGCCGCCGTGCAGGCGTTCGGCGCATCGAATGAAGCACTCGTCGTCCATCTGCAGCGAATCGAATCTGCGCTCGACCGCTCGCTCGCACGCAGCGACGAGCAACTGGCGTACTACGTTGCGCAGGCACGCGAGGTGATCGATCTGAGCATGCGCTCGCAGAAACAAATCGTCGAAGACCTGCAGCAACTCGCCGCGCAGCAAGCATCGAGCGGAGCGCAGACCGCATGAACGACGAGATCGACGGCGGCGTCGAGCCGACCGCTCCGGTTTGGGCCGCTTTCGCCGATCTGATGTCGGTGCTGGTGGGCGCGTTCGTGCTGATTCTGGTGGGCGTGATCGGTTTGCAGCTCGAACTGTCGACGCGCCTCGAAGACCAAGTCAAGCAGCGGCAGTTGGAAGTGCAGCGGCGTAAGACGCTCGAGCAGGCGCTCGCGGGTCCACTCGCGGCGGGCCGCGTGACGTTCGTGAACGGCCGCATCGGCATCAGCGGAAGCTTGCTGTTCGCGCTGAACTCCGATCAGTTGCAGCCCCAAGGCCTTGATCTGTTGAAGTCGCTCGCGGGCCCGCTCACCGTGTATCTGCGCTCGCACGATGAAATGGCAATGGTCAGCGGCTTCGCCGACGATCGGCAAGTGCGCGCGGGCAACCGCCGATTCGCGGACAACTGGGAACTGTCCGCGCAGCGCGCGCTGACCGTGACGCGCGCGCTGATCGATGCAGGCGTTCCCGCATCGTCGGTGTTCGCCGCGGCGTTCGGCTCGCAGCAGCCATTGAACTCGAACGCGGACGATGCATCGCGGGCGAAAAACCGCCGTGTCGAAATCGCACCGGTGCCCAAGCGTTCGGGCGCGACGGCGCAGCGCGATGAATAGCGGCGCGAATGACGCCGGCACCGTCACGACGGTCCGCGCGACGCTCGATGCATGGCGCGCAACCGGCACCGACCGCGTGAACCCCGTGCGCTTTCGCTTGATCGATGCATTGGAGCGGCGCGCAGCCGGACAAGAGGGACAAGTGCGGCGCCTGCTCGAGGAGCGGCTGGCGGCATTGATCGCAGATTACGCTAACGAGATCCGACGCGCGCAGGCGCAGGCCAAGACCGATATCGATGCCCCCGCCCCCCACCGCGACCCTCCGGGTAGCATGCCGACGCACAACGCGCCGTGCCGCGGTCCGCTGGGTACGCTCGTCGATCTGTTGGCGAGCCGTGCAATGACCCGGATAGAGCGCGAAGACAGGGCCGCGCACGACGCCCAGCGTGCACATCGACGCGACGGTTCGCCGGACCTACCCCTACTCGACTACTTCCGCGAGACGTGGTCGAGAGTCAGCATCGACAAGCAGTTGCGGCAGTCGCTCGAACAGGTGCCGGATAACGCGGGCCCCCTCAATTCGAACACGCTGGTGCATCGCTCGCTCGCGCTGATGCGGGCGCTGTCGCCCGGTTATCTGCAGCAGTTTCTCTCGTACGTCGAGGCGCTCTCGTGGATGGAGCAGCTAGCCGGGCCGATCGCCGGAGGGGGAGGCGGAGCGCGCGCGGGCGCCGCCACTCCCATCGCGGACGTCCCCCGCGCGGGCGGCGCAAAAAAGCGGGCGCGGGCCAAGACGCGCTAGCGTCCGAAGCACGGGGCCTTGGCGAGCCGGCGCTTTGTTTTCCTGAGCAATCATTCAGACCCGCAGTCGGGCCCGGACCAGCCGCACGGCCCGGCTTCCAGCGAAGTTTTCGCCGCACCACTAGAATCGCTGCTTTGCGGGTAAACACCGCTGGGTTTCGGCAATCGACAATGCACCAAACAACTAGAGCAGCAAAGAACAAGACGGCCTGGGTCCTCCTGGCTTTAGCCGTCGGCGGCTTCGCGATCGGCACCACCGAATTCGCGACGATGAGCGTCTTGCCGCTATTCGCGCAGGGGCTAGGCATCAGTGCCCCTGTGGCCGGTCATGTGATCAGCGCCTACGCGCTCGGCGTGGTCGTCGGCGCGCCCACGCTGGCTGTGCTCGGCGCGCGGCTCGATCGTCGCAACCTGCTCATTGCGCTCATGGCTTTGTTCGTCGCCGGCAATGCGTTGAGCGCGGTCGCGCCGAGCTACCACTGGATGCTCGTCTTTCGTTTCATTAGCGGATTACCGCATGGTGCGTATTTCGGCGTCGCGGCACTCGTCGCCAGTTCGCTCGTGCCCGAGAACCGCCGTACTGTCGCCGTGGGCCGCATGTTCCTCGGCCTCACGGTGGCGACGATCGTCGGCGTACCGTTTGCCAACTGGCTTGGCCATGCGATCGGCTGGCGCTGGAGCTTCGGCTTCGCCGCCTTGATGGGCGCCGTCACGATGACCTGTGTGCGCCAGTGGGCGCCTTCCACGCCTGCGGCAGCCGGCGCCAGCCCACTGCGCGAACTGAGCGCGCTGCGGCGGTCGCAGGTTTGGTACACCCTCGGTATCGGCGCAGTGGGTTTCGGCGGCTTGTTCGCGGTCTATACGTATCTAGCCAATGTGTTGGCCTCGGTCACCCACGCCTCGGTGGGCACCGCGTCCCTCGTGCTCAGCGTTTTCGGAGTCGGGCTCACGGTCGGCAACATCGTCGTCCCGATGTTCGCCGATCGTGCTTTGATGCGCACGGCGGGGCTTCTGCTTGTCTGGAGCGCGGTGACGCTGCTTGCGTTCCCGTTCGCCGCCTCGAATGTCTGGACGATCGCCGTGGATGTCTTCCTGATCGGCATAGGCGGTGCGCTCGGCACCGTATTGCAGACCCGCTTGATGGACGTCGCCGAAGATGCGCAAAGCCTTGCGGCCGCGCTCAATCATGCAGCCTTCAACACGGCCAATGCGCTGGGCCCATTTCTCGGCGGGCTCGCGATCGCAGAGGGGTTCGGCTGGACTTCGCCCGGCTGGGTGGGTGCGTTGCTCGCCGTTGCGGGCCTCGGCGTCTGGGCGATCGCGGGCTTCGCCCAGCGCAGCGCCGAGCGTAAGACGGCGCAATTGCAGCAGTGCACCCGTCTCGAAACGCACGGGCGGTGATAGTGCGAAACACGGGCAGCGTCGCGAGGTCTGCAGCGGAACGCCATTAAAGGCGATAAACGCGCAGCGCATTATCGTGAAACAACGCCTGCCGCTCGTGCGACGAAAAATCCGCCGTGATGCGCTTGAACGCATTGAACACGTCGTTATAGCTGCTGAAGAGTTTGTCGACAGGGAAGTTACTCGCGAACATGCACCGTTCGATACCGAACGCTTCGATCGCATGCAATACGAACGGGCGGATACTGTCGACGGTCCACTTCCAGTCGCCCATTCCGAGCCCGGAAATCTTGCATGAAACGTTCGGCGCGGACGCCAGCAACTTCATGCTCTTCTTCCATCCTTCGATTTCGTCGGGTGCGCGATCGACCGGCATGCCGGTATGGTTTAGCACCATAAGCGTATCGGGAAAATCACGCGCGAGCGCAGCCGCCTCTTCCATCTGCGTGTAATAGAGCTGCAAATCGAACGATAGGCCATAGCGCCCGAGCAGTGCATATCCCCGCCGCCAACGGCTGTCGCTCATCAAATGCGGGTTGTCGATGAATGTCTTCACGGGATCGCGATGGAAGTTCAAGCATTGACGGATGCCTCGCGTGTTCGGAAATTCGCAATGTGCCTCGAGCACGGCTTGCACATCGGCCGAAGCCAGATCCGCGAACGCGACGATACCGTGCGGATACCCGTGCTTGTCCGCCACGCCTTGGAGCCACCGGGTCTCGGCGACGGGATCGTTGTGATCGTATTCGACCTGCAGGTGGACGCTCTTCACAACGTTCTGGTCCTTGATGTCGGCCAGGAAGTGCTCGATGAGGTAGTCGGTGCGTATGGCCGAATAGTCGCCGAAGACGCGTTCGAGCATCGGACCTTGCAGCCACGGATACTTCCCCGTCTTCAGATCGAAAAGATGGTGGTGAGGGTCGATAATGGGCAGGCTGTCCATACAATCTCCAGAGCGCTTCGATGGGTGGCAGGAACTGCGCCGCTCGCGAAACGCGAGCGGCTTGCGATCCGATGGCGTTTCAATAGTCGCCGGCCGAGGGCGGATAGACGCGCTTTAGCTTAGCCTGCGCGTCGGGCCGGTCGATCGTCTCGTGCGTCACCAGCGGCTCTTTCAAAGCGAGCGCCTGAGTCGTCGGCTTATGATTGAGTGCATTGAATACCTGGGTCGTCGCATCGATACCCTGGCCGACGGCTTCTTGCAGGAAGATGCCTTGAATCGAACCGTCGCGCAGTAGATGGATCGTCGTCGGGCTGCCGTCCGCCGTTACGACAGCCACTTTCCCCGTGAGGCCTCTCGTTTGCAACGCCTTGGCCGCGCCAATGGCGGCTTCGTCGTACATGCCGTAAATCGCCTTTACGTCAGGGTGCGCCGTGAGCACGTCGTTGGCTTGGGAAATGGCTTCGTTGACGGTCAATCCGTGCGTCTGCAGCACTTGCACGAGATCGCAACCATCGGCCTTAAATGATTCCTGTGCCCCTTTCATGTACTTTTGCGCATTCTCGCGATCCAATGGCAGTGACAGCATCGCAATTTTGTTGCCGCCGCGCGCCTTCGCCAACTTGCAAACGTATGAGCCCTCGGCCCGCCCGGTTTCGTAGTTGTTTGCGGTAACAGCCGACGTGAAGTCAGTCTGCCCGGACTGCGGCCCGATTCCCGCAAACGCGATAGGTACCGATTTTTCCTTCAATAAGCGCAGGACAGGAGGTGTACTTGTCGAGCTGACCGGACCCATGACGATTGCACTAACGCCGCGCGTCAGCGCGGTATGAACGTTGTCCATCTGCTTTGCCGGGGAGTTCTCGGACGTCATTTCGACATAGTTCATTCCGAGTTCCTGCGCGCGTTGCTTAACGCCATAGGCAACCCACTGCCAGTATGAAATATCCAACGACGGTGCAATATAGGCCACAGTCTGCTTGGACTGGGCGAACGAGGTCGTGGAGGCGATGGCGAGCCCCACGAGTGCGGCGGCCGCAATTGCTTTTTTGAACGGCGTCGCCGATGCGCTAGCCGCTTTAGTCCTGACGATATCCATGCTTGTCTCCTGTAACCTCGTTGATGCGGCTTAGCGCCGTGCCTTAGTGATGCGGTCGAGCAGCACCGCAATGAGAATGACGATCCCAGTGACGGTGCCCTGCCAAAAGCTGTTCACACCGATCAGGTTCGCGCCGTTTTGAATGATTGTGATCATCAGGGCGCCAAGGAGCGCACCGATTGCAGACCCCGTGCCGCCGAACAGGCTCGCGCCGCCGATCACGACCGCAGCAATCGACTGCAGCATGAGGCTAGCGCCCGCCGTCGCTTCCGCGTTGCTGACGTACGAGACGCTGACGATGCCCGCGAAAGATGCCAGCAGCCCCGATAGCAGGTACGCCGTAAGCCGCACGCGGTTGACGGGGATACCGATCACGCGGGCAGACGAACTACTGCTGCCGACGGCATACAACCAGCGGCCGGCTACGACCTTGCGCAGAGAGAACTCGATCCCTACGAGCAGAAGTAAGCACCACAAAAGATAATTGGGCATGCCCGGAATAAGTGTTCCCGAGTCGAGCAGCCAATAATTCGGATCCGAGATCGGCAGGGAATTTCCGTTGGTCACGATGAACGACAGGCTCCCCGCGATCGCGTAGGTGCTCAGTGTGACAACGAACGGCGCCAGTCCCACGAACGTGACGAGCGCGCCGTTCGCCAAGCCGATGACGATGCCTACGGAAAGTCCGGCCATGCTGCTTGCGATCGCGCCGAACCCATGCGCCATGGCGAGCCCCGTGATCATGCCCGTCAATGAAAATACGGAGCCGACAGAAAGATCGATGCCCCCTGTAATGATGACGAGCAGCACCCCGAACGACATGATCACGAGCGGGGCCGCCGCCTGCATGACGTTGGTGAGATTGCCGCCGGAAAGCGCGGCCGGAACCGCCATGCCCACGGCCAATTCGACGATCACCATGGCAATTGCGATCGCCATTTCCGTACGATAGGTCGACAACAAGCGGCGCAGGCCGCCGCCTGGCCGATATCGTTCGCTTGCGAGTGCGGGGGTGATTGACTTCATGCTTGTCTCCGGATCGATTGGGTTGGTCGCACCGCGTGGTAAAAAATCACGCTGCCATGCCTGTTGCGTTGGCCAGTTGAGCCTCATTGACTTCTTCACCGTGCAGCACGCTAGCCGGGCGGCCGTCGAGATCGAACGCAAGCACCCTGTCGCATAGTTCCGCGAGTTCGATGTATTCGGTAGACCACCAGATCACGGCGGTACCCTGGGCCGCCATTTTTCTAATCAATGCGTATATTTCACGCTTGGTGCGGATGTCGACGCCGCGCGTCGGCTCCTCCAGCACCAACAACTTGGGCTTGAGGGCGAGCCAGCGTGCAACCAGCAACTTCTGCTGAGTGCCGCCGCTTAAGGTGGAGGGCAAATCCCACAGCGACCGTACCCGCATATTCAGCGCTTCGATCAGCCCCATACCCTCCATGAGTTCTTCGTTGCGCGCAAAGTAACGTCGCTCGACGATCCGCCGTGCGGCCATCAGGTTGTCGATGATCGGCAGCGTGCCGAGCATGCCCTTGTTGGCGCGGTCACCCGAGACAAAGCCGACCCCGGCACGGGCTGCGGCGGCGCAGTTTGCGTAGATCATCGGCACGCCATTGCATGTCACGTCCCAGACGTGCGCAGCCGCCGCGCCGGTCAACGTTTCGATGAGCGCTATCGGGCCCGTCGGCGCGCCGGCCAGTCCCACGATCGTCCCGGGAGCGACCGTTAGGCTGATGTGCGCGTGCTTGACGACGATCGCCCCGTGCTGCGCCGCGCTCACGTCGCTTCGAGCGGCAGCGCGCGGCGTAGGCGAGCCCGGCTTCGCCGCGCTGTCGTCGGGCACGATGCTCTGCCCCATACACTCGATGATCTCGCTGTCCGTGATGCGATCGAGGCGAACCCGGTCGATCGCAGTCTTGCCATCGCGAATCACCGTGCACACGTCGGCGATCTGCCGGATTTCACGCATCCGGTGCGAAACAAAAAGCACGGCGAGCTCGGTATCGGCGACGAGCCGGCGGATAACGGCAAACAAACGCCCCGTCTCGGCCGCTGTCAGATTCGCCGTGGGTTCATCCAGCAGCAACAACTTGGCCCCCGAGCCGAGCGAACGCGCGATCTCCACGAGTTGCCGCTCGTGCAGCGTTAAGTCGCCCACCCTGCGTCGGACCGATTCGCGTGCAAAACGCGGGTCGATCAGCGAAAGGGCTTCCATTGCAATCGTCTCGGCCACACGCTCGCGGTAGGGACGGGCCGCGCGGCGCAAGCGCGGCATCGCGATGTTTTCCGCGACGGACAAATGCGGCAGTAAGGCCAACTCTTGGTTCACGACCGCGATGGCACCGGCGTCCCGATGCGCGCCGACAGAAGCCCCGAGTGCTTCTCCGTCAAACTCGAGCGTGCCGCCATCGCGTTCGTGCTGACCTGAGATGATCTTGATCAACGTCGACTTACCCGCACCATTACCGCCCAGAAAGGCATGCACTTCGCCCCGTGCGATCGATAGATCGAAGCCCTTCAGGACGCTGGTCGGGCCGAAATGCTTGACGACCGAACGTGCCGACAACAAATACGGCTGTGAACCCGGCTGTGAACCCATTCGATATCTCCAATGATCGAAAGCGCACTTTGGGGGGATTGCCTTGCGCGCGAGAGGGCAACGGGGAACGTGCGCGGAAACGAACCTCGCGCGCTGCGTTTTACTCGCCGCCCCCGCGGCAGTGCCAAGATTTTTTAAGGCCCGGGTTCACACGGGCCAAGCGAAGTGGGGATAATGCATCGATGTCTCCTGCGCGATGGTGCATCGCGTCATGTCTGTTTGATGTCTGGAAGCGATAGGCGCATCCCGCTTGTCCAGGGCCGCGCGATCCTCGCGGGTTCGTTGGCCGTGTGCTGGGTAAGAGCATGGCAGCGCCCACTGAGCCGGAGCAATGCGGTTTCCTTCAACTGCGACTGAAAAGAATTTCACGATGCGTATTCCACCGCTCAAGGCCATCATCGCGTTCGAAAGCGTCGCCAGGACCAAAAGCGTCAATCGCGCGGCCGAGGAACTCGGCCTGACTGCTTCCGCGGTCAGCCATCAGCTCAGCAACCTCGAGTCGATCATCGGCCAACCGTTGTTCCAACGATCGGGGCGCGGCCTCGTGCTAACGCCGACGGGCGATCGCTATCTGTCTGATGTGACCGGCTCGCTGGCCGATCTCAGTCGCGCCACGGAGCGCGCGTGCAGCCGCAAGGAAGTGGACATCTTGCGCGTCCATTCGAGCCCGAGCTTCGGACTGATGTGGCTGCTGCCGCGCCTGTCCTCGTTTCAAGAGGCAAACGGCGACATTCAACTCAATCTCGCCTGTTCATACGAGGACGTATCCTTCTCCAACGGCCATTACGATGTCGACATTCGTCACGGTTATGGCAATTGGAGCAATGTGGAAGTGCGGACGATCCGTGGCGAGTACATCGCCCCACTCGCGTCGCCGGCCTATCTCGAGCGGCACCCCGTGCAAACCCCGGCCGATCTCCTTGCTCATCGTTTGATCTACTCGGAAACGCCGCTCGTCCAGTGGAAGCAATGGTTCGGTAGGACCGGTGTACCGACTGCGCAGAAAACCTTCGATTTTTCGTTCGACCGCTCGTATATGTCGATCGAAACGGCCGCGCTCGGCCTCGGCATTGCGCTCGAAAGCCTGATGCTTGCATCCGTCAGGATCAAGCAAGGGCTATTGGTCCCCGTTTTCGACCCCTCGCATTCAGTCGAGGTCGGCGCACACCATCTCGTTTACCCGAATCAAAACGCCGATCTGCCGCGCGTGGCGCGATTTCTCGCGTGGATGGAGCGCGAGGCCGCCGCGCGCGCTTGATCGAGATGGCGCTGATCTGAATTTTTCTCAATCATTGCTGAGCGTTTCCGCGTTGTTTCGATCGCCCCTTCAGAGAAAACTACGGGCACATCAACACGCAGGAGACAACCGATGTTGCTCGAGAAAAAGGTCATCATGGTCACCGGCGCCGCATCCCCGCGCGGCATCGGGAAAGCAACGGCAAAGACGCTCGCCGCACAAGGCGCACACGTAGTCGTGATCGATTTGCGCACGCAAGAGGCCGAGGCGGCAGCCGCCGACCTCGGCACCGCGCATCTCGGGCTCGCCTGCAATGTGACCGACAAGTCGGCTTGCACAGCCGCCGTCTATGCAACGCTCGAACGGTACGGCAGAATCGACGGCCTCATCAATAACGCCGGCATCACCCAACCGGTGCGGACGCTCGAAATCGGCGGTCAGGATTTCGATGCCATCGTCGATGTCAATCTACGTGGCACGCTCTATATGTCGCAAGCCGTTATTCCGACGATGAGAGAACAGAAGAACGGCAGCATTGTCTGCATGTCGTCCGTCTCCGCGCAACGCGGCGGCGGTATCTTCGGCGGTCCTCACTACAGCGCCGCTAAGGCTGGGGTCCTGGGGCTCGCAAAGGCCATGGCCCGCGAATTCGGCCCTGACCATATCCGCGTCAATTCCATCACGCCCGGACTCATTCAAACCGACATCACGGGTGACAAGCTGACGCCTGAAATGCGTGCGGACATCATCAAGGGTATCCCGCTCGGTCGACTCGGCGATGCCGCCGACGTCGCAAACGCATGCCTGTTCCTCGTGAGCGATCTTTCGACGTACCTGACCGGAATCACGCTCGACGTCAATGGCGGCATGCTGATTCACTAACGACTACGCCGCACCCAGGCGGCGTGGGTTCCAAACGCCCGGGATAACACGGGAATCGGATTGCCGAGGACACCGCGCGCGCTTTACTTAACGTCGCGGTAAGCGCCCCAATAGATACGGCGCCGGCGCCTCAGCACACAGGAGACAACACATGAAATCCACGTACGCGGTATCGACCGCTACCGAGGAGGCGAGCGCCGACAGCGACGCCCTCACATTCGAGGCTAAAACCTACGCGAAGGTCAGCCGCAGAATCATTCCGTTCTTGATGCTGTGCTACCTCGGCGCCTATCTGGACCGCGTGAACGTAGGCTTTGCGAAACTGCAAATGCTGAACGACCTTCGATTCAGTGAAACAATCTACGGAATGGGTGCGGGCATATTCTTTCTCGGCTATTTCCTGTTCGAGGTCCCGAGCAACATCGTCCTTCACAAGGTGGGGGCCCGCACTTGGCTCGCTCGCATCATGCTGACCTGGGCAGTGATATCCGCCAGCTTCATATTCGTGAAATCGCCGACGGCCTTCTACGTGCTTCGCTTTCTGCTGGGTGTCGCAGAAGCCGGCTTCGCGCCGGGTGTCATTCTGTATTTGACCTATTGGTACCCGAGTGCCCGCCGCGCGAAGGCGTTATCGATCTTCTTCATGGCCATTCCCCTCGCCGGTATTCTCGGCGGCCCCTTGTCGGGATGGATCATGCATTCGCTGCAAGGCGCGATGTCGCTGACCGGGTGGAAATGGCTGTTTCTGCTCGAGGCCGTGCCTTCGCTAGTGCTCGGCATCGTGATTCTGCTCTATCTCGACAATGGGATCGCAGCGGCGAAGTGGCTCACGGACGCGGAAAAGAGCCTGCTGGCCCGCAACGTCGACGGGGACAACGCACACAAGAGCGCCCACGGGTCGATCAAAGCCTTCGTCGGAGACAGCCGTTTGTGGCTTCTGGCTGCCATCTATTTCTGCGTCGTTCTCGGTCAGTACGGCCTGACGTTCTGGCTGCCCACGATCATCCGCAAGGCCGGCGTATCGGATCCTCTTTGGGTGGGCCTGTTCACCGCCATTCCCTATCTGTGCGCGATCGTTGCGTTGCCGCTCGTCGGCATGAGCGCGGATCGCCGTCGCGAGCGGCGTTTTCATCTCGCGGTTCCCATGCTCGTGTCGGTAGCCGGCTTCGCCATGCTGCCGCTGCTCGGCAGTGTCGGCGCCTCGATCGTCTGCTTGAGCGTCGCGTCGGCGGGCATTCTCGCGGCCTCGTCTCAGTTCTGGTCGTTGCCCACTGCGCTGCTAGGGGGCGTCTCGGCCGCAGCGGGCATCGCAGCCGTCAACTGCTTCGCCAATCTCGCCGGCTTCTTTTCGCCCGCCATCGTCGGTTGGCTCAATGATGCGACGGGCACATCCACCGCGGGCCTTATCTTCATCTCCCTCGCTGTAACGCTGGGCGCCCTACTCGTTTTTCTCGTTCCGGCGCGCTCGGTCAATCGCTGAGGGGCCCCCACCTCTTTCGTTATCAAAGGAGTCGTGAATGAACGACACAGTCATCACCGAGGACGTCTCGCTCGCCGAACGCGCGTATCGGATACGGAGAAACGCATTGCTCATGGGTGAAGTTCAAGGGCAAGGGTATATCGGGCAGGCGCTCGATATCGCCGATGTGCTGGCGGTCGCCTACTTCGGCGCCATGCGCTATCGCCCACTGGACCCCGAATGGGAAGGCCGCGACCGCTTTCTGCTTTCGAATGGCCACTACGCGATCGCGCTGTATGCGGCCCTTTTCGAAGCGGGGATCCTGCCCGCCGACGAACTCGAAACCTACGGCAGCGACGACAGCCGCCTTCCGATGTCCGGCATGGCCAGCTATACCCCGGGCATGGAAATGTCCGGGGGCTCTCTCGGTCAAGGGCTCACGATCGCCGTGGGCCGTTGCCTTGGCCTCAAACGCAAAGGCTCCGGCGCGTTCGTCTATACGCTGTTCTCCGACGGCGAACTGGACGAAGGCGCGATCTGGGAAGGCATGATGTCCGCCTCGCACTGGAAGCTCGATAACCTCATCGCCATGGTCGACGTCAATAACCAGCAAGCCGACGGCCCGTCCACCCAAATTATGGCGTTCGAGCCGCTCGTGCCCAAGCTGGAAGCATTCGGCTGGTACGCACAGCGCGTGAACGGCAACGACATCGAAGCGGTCAAGCGCGCGTTCGACAACGCGCGCAATCACGACCAGCGGCAACCACGCATCATTGTCTGCGATACGAAGATGGGGTGCGGCGTTCCTTTCCTTGAACAGCGGGAGAAGAACCATTTCATCCGGGTCGATGCGCATGAGTGGCAACTCGCGCTCGAAGCACTCGAACAAGGGAGACAAGCATGAGCACAGTCGAGAAAAAACCCCGCCTGAAGACATCCGCCATGATCGCTTCGATCGCCGCCGAAGGTCAGGCGACACGTTCGGCACCGTTCGGTCACGCACTCGTCCAATTGGCTCGGACCAAGGCAGACGTGATCGGCATGACGGCCGATCTCGGCAAGTACACGGACTTGCATCTATTCGCGCAAGCGTTTCCCGACCGGTACTATCAGATGGGAATGGCCGAGCAATTGCTGATGGGTGCGGCGGCGGGCTTCGCGCACGAAGGCGCGCAACCGTTCGTGACGACGTACGCCGTATTCGCAACGCGACGGGCATACGACTTCATTCATCAAACGATCGCCGAGGATAACCTCGACGTGAAAATCGTCTGCGCCTTGCCGGGTTTGACGACGGGGTATGGCCCGAGCCATCAGGCCGCGGAGGATCTGGCGTTGATGCGCGCGATGCCCAACATGACGGTGATCGATCCATGCGACGCGCTCGACATCGAGCAAATGGTTCCGGCAATTGCCGCCCATCAGGGGCCGGTCTATACGCGGCTGCTGCGCGGGAACGTACCCGCCGTGCTGGACGAATACGGTTACCGGTTCGAACTCGGCAAAGCCAAGGTTCTGCGGGACGGTCGCGACGTGCTCCTGATCTCGTCGGGCATCATGACGATGCGCGCGCTGGAAACCGCGAAAACCCTCGAGGCCGATAACGTGGATGTTGCCGTGCTGCATGTGCCGACCATCAAACCGCTCGATACGGAGACGATTCTGCGCGAGGCGAAGCGGAGCGGCCGCATGGTTGTCGTGGCCGAGAATCATACGGTGATCGGCGGGCTCGGCGAAGCCGTCGCGCGCGAACTCCTGAGCGCGGGGGTTACGCCCGTGTTCCGGCAGATCGCATTACCCGATGAGTTTCTCGACGCGGGCGCGCTGCCCACGCTGCACGCCCGCTATGGCATCGCGACCGACGCAATGTGCGAGCGCATCAAGGGATGGCTTGATTGACCGTATTCACTCGGGGCCCCCGATGCGCGCGCCGCGTACGCCGACATACAGCGCGTACACCGACGTGGTCGCGGCAATGAACAGCCGGTTGCGCATCGGGCCGCCGAAAACGAGATTCGCCACGGTCTCGGGGACGAGAATCTTGCCAAGCCGCGTACCGTCCGGGGCGTAACAGTGAATGCCATCGTCCGCGCTCGTCCATACGTTGCCATGCTCGTCCACGCGCATCCCGTCCGGCACCCCCGGTGCGATTTCGGCGAACACACGCCCGTTGTGCAATCGCCCCTGCGCGTCCACCTCGAACACCCGGATATGATGTGGCCCGCCCTCGGCGTGCGAGGCGCCCGAATCGGCCACATAGAGGCGCGATTCGTCGGGCGAAAACGCGAGGCCGTTGGGTTTGACGAAATCGTCGGCCACACATTGCACCACGCCTGTTTCGGGAGCGACGCGATATACGCTGCAGGCGCCGATTTCGCTCGGCGCCCGATAGCCCTCGTAGTCGCTCAAAATCCCGTAATCCGGATCCGTGAACCAGACCGAGCCGTCCGAATGCACGACCGCATCGTTGGGCGAGTTTAGGCGCCGCCCTTCATAGCGCTCGGCGATAACCGTGAGGCGGCCGTCGTGCTCCGTGCGTGTGACGCGGCGCTCGCCGTGTTCACAGGTGACGAGCCGGCCCTCCCGATCGAGCGTGTTGCCATTGCTGAAGTTGGAATGTGCGCGATACACCCCGGTGCCGATGCCGGGCACCCATCGCAGCATGCGATTGTTGGGAATATCGCTCCACACGAGGAATTGCGCGGCGGGGAACCACACGGGACCTTCGGCCCACATGCAGTCGCCCGCGAGCTTTTCCAACTGGGCGTTCGGCTGAAGCAGCGCGCGAAAGCGCGCATCGTGAATGTCGTATTCGTGCGGGCGCATGATTTTTTTCCTCGTCTCCGTTGGCAAACGCTTCTTGACCGCTCGCTCGAAAGCATACAAGAGCGCGTTAAGAAGCGCCTAGCTCATGCGACCGAGGCATGCGGGCGTGCCGCGGGTTGATCGGGCTCGGCGATCGGCTCGATCCGCCCCATCACGAAGACGAACGAAACGATACCCACCACGAGAATGACACCCGCGATCAGAAACGCGCTGGCAAACGAGTTCGTCGCCCCGACAATGAAGCCCGTGACGATCGGCGCGGCAACGCCCATGAGATTATTGGCGAAATTCATGATGCCGCCGACCGTGCCTACGCCGCCTTTGGGCGCGATGAGCGACGGCAGCGACCAGCCTACCGGGGCCGCCGCGGCCAACCCGCCGAGCGCGATCGAAATCCAGAGGATCGCCCACACGGGGTCGGTCGTCCGTGTCGCGCCGAAAACGGCGAGACCGAACATCATGCCGACGACGAGCACCGTCTTGCGCAGGCGCGTCTCATCCTTGCCGCGCGCGATCAAATGATCGATCAGCCACCCGCCGACAACGAGATCCGACAACGTCGCCACGGCCCATGGAATCGCGGCAAACCCAGCGGATTTAAGAATGCTCATGTGCATCGTCTGCACGAGGTACCCGGGCAGCCACGTGAGAAACAGGTAGAACGAATAGCCGTAGGCAGCGAACCCGATCGTGAGGCCCCACACCTTGGCCTGCCTGAGCAGATAGCCGAGCATGGCGAACGCGCTGGCGCTTGGCGCACCTTCGGGCGTCGCGCCGCCTTCGACGATATAGCGCCGTTCGGCATCGGAAAGCTTCGTGTCTTTGCTCGGATCGCGATAGATGAGGAAGAACGCGACAAAATACGCGAAGCTCAGCAAGGCCGTCGCGGCAAAGCCCCAGCGCCAGCCCAAACCCACGACGACAACGGCGACGAGCGGCACACCGATCACGTTCGAGAACTTGGCGGCCGCATCGAAAATCGCCGTGGCAAGCGCGCGCTCCTTGCGCGGGAACCAGTAGCCGGTTGCCTTCGAGCTGACCGGGAAGCCCGGCGCTTCCGCAATGCCGAGCATGGCACGCGCGGCGAAGATCCCGCCGAAGCCGCCCGCGAACGCCGTCACTGCCGACGCCACGGCCCAGAGAAACGCCCCCCACCGTCCGATGCGGGTCACGCCGAACCGATCGAGAACGATTCCCGCAGGGACTTGCAACAGCGCATACGGCCAGAAAAACGCGCTGAAAAGCAGCCCCATCTCGGCCGGCGACAAGTCGAATGCCGCCTTCAACTGGGGCGCCGCGACCGACAGGTTGATGCGGTCGAAGTAGTTGATGAGCACGCCCACGCCGAGCAATATGCCCATCGCCCAACGCCGATTGGCGCCACGCGGCGCTGCCGTTGATGTCATTGTTCTCTCCTGCAAATGTCCGGTTCGGGCTCTCGAGCTGAAAGATAGCGCTATCTCGTCGAGATCAAAGAAAGGCGGCGCACCGGCCACCTCGATGTTTCCTCAATGCGTGCCGCGCAGCTGCGCCTATAATGCGTACCGATGCGCCGGTCACGGTTGAGACAACGCTATCCTAAAACGTTCATGACAATCCGCACACTGAGGAAAACCCGCGGCACCGGCCGCCCTACGCTGGCGGAAGTCGCACGCCTGGCCGGCGTTAGCCCCATTACGGCCTCGCGCGTGCTGCGCGGCATGACTTCGGTCGGCACCGATTACGTCGAGCGGGTTCAAGAAGCTGCGCGCGAACTCAACTATGTCGCCAACGCCGCGGCCCGTGCGCTCGCGCGCGCGCAAAGCGACACGGTAACCGTGCTCGTGCCCTCCCTGACGAACAACGTATTCACCGATGCCATCGAGGCGGTCCATTCGGTACTGAGCGTACATGGCATCGAGATTCTGATCGGCAATTCGCATTATTCGCGCGATGCGGAGCAGGATCTGATTCGTCATTACCTGGCATCGCCGCCGATGGGGATGATCGTGACCGGCTTCGATCGAAGCGAGGCTGCGCGGCGCCTGATCGATGCGAGCGGTGTGCCCACCGTCTACATGATGGATCTGACCGACGCGCGCGATGTCTATTGCGTTGGGTTCTCGCAGGAGGACGCGGGGCGCGCTGTCGCCGAGCATCTGATGGCGCGCGGCTGCCGCCGCAGCTCGTTCGTCGCCGCGCAGCTCGACCCGAGAATGCTGCAGCGGGGCGAGGGATTCCGGCGCGCGCTGCAGCGCGCGGGCCTGCATGTGCCCGAACTGGAAATACTGACGCCGGCGCCGTCTTCGATTGGGCTGGGCTGCCAGTTGTTCCGCCAGTTGATGACGCATCATCCCGAGATCGACGGCATTTTTTTTGGTAACGACGATCTCGCGCAGGGCGCACTGTTCGAGGCGCGGCGTATGGACATCCGCGTGCCCGACGACGTGGCCGTCATCGGCTTTAACGACTTGGCCGGCGCGGCCGACTGCGTGCCGCGCCTCACGACCGTGCGCACGCCACGTGCGCAGGTCGGGCGGACCGCGGCGCAGTTGCTGCTCTCGCTCATCGGCGGCGAAAGCGTGGCTTCGCCGATGGTCGACCTGGGATTCGAGCTCGTGGTGCGCGAGAGCGCATAGCGGCGCGCGCCTTCAGCGCACGGCCTTCTCGCGGCCATAGAGCATCATCATCACGATGATGACGAGACCGAACACGACTTGGCGAAAGACGTCGGCCGGCAGCTTGATGCCCATTTCCGCGAAATAATCCTGCGGTTGCAGCACGGAAAGGATCGACTGCAGCAGCGTGATGAGAATCACGCCCGCAACCGTGCCGAGGTAAGTGCCGCGGCCGCCGAGCACGTTCGTGCCGCCGAGTACGATGGCGGCGATGGCCGGCAGCAGATAGGGATCCCCCATCGCTTGATAGGACCGGTTAGCCCAGCCGGCCAACAAGATGCCCGCGGCGGCGGCGCAAGCGCCGCAGAGCGCGAAAGCGATCAGCGTGACGCGGCGGCTATCGACACCCGAGAGGAACACGGCGCGCTCGCGATTGCCGATCGCGTA
>Ga0157370_10002962_pt1 | contig 20202 bp, 10 predicted proteins | sample C35metaG_FD_113463 | JGI IMG/M metagenome (GOLD analysis project Ga0157370, IMG submission 113463) | Corn rhizosphere microbial communities from Kellogg Biological Station, Michigan, USA - C3-5 metaG | ecosystem: Host-associated > Plants > Roots > Rhizosphere > Soil | place: USA: Michigan...
CGTTTCATTCACCGCTCTCAATATAACAAGTTTCGAGAAGCAACTCCTCGTCTCTGATTCGCCTTCACCGACTCCAAATGTAGGACGCGGTGTTTTCACTCTCAGTTCCTCGGCTGTGGTCAATGTGGCGGGTTTGCTAACAGATGATCGATCTACCTTATCGAACGTTTCTCCGATTGCCCTTTCCGGTGGATCGGTAACGGTCGCGGCCTATACTGCGGATCTGCAAGCCGGCAGCGTGATGGATGTTTCGGGAGGCTATGTGCTGACTTCAACGGGACAGGGGACTTACGGAAATGGCGGGAGCATTACCATCGAAGCAGGTAAAGATCCGGGGCTGCACACCACGCTGGGCGGCTATCTGAATTTACAAGGCTCACTGAAAGGATACTCCGGTGCCAAAGGAGCGACATTGAGCCTTCAAGCACCGCGTGTGCAGATTGGCGGCACCACTTCGGAAGCAGGCACTCTCCTGCTGCAGCCGGAGTTTTTCAATCAGGGAGGATTTGCCTCCTTCAAACTCACTGGATTGGGAATAGGTTCCAGCATAGGTGTGCTGGTCACTGCGGGCACGGAAGTGGCTCCGATTGTGAAGAGCTATGAAGCGGTCATCACTCCTGCAGGCAGCGGCCAATTGTCGCTGAATGTGATCGAAGATATCGCCAGCAAGCGGACGCCTGTGAGCCTGACCCTCAACTCCGGCATCACGCAGGACCTTTCCATTTACGAAACGGGCGAAGTGGTCGTGGAAGAAGGTGCTGTGATCCGCACGGATGCTGGCGGGAGTGTGACCCTTACAGGCACCACCGTGACGGTGCTGGGTTCCATCATTACGCCGGGTGGAGCCATCTCAGTAGGTGGTGGTAAAACCTCTGGTATCGATCCGACTTCCCTGGCTCCGCTGATCACAACATTCCTGGGTTCCCATGCAGTTCTCTCCACCGCAGGGACCACCATTTATGAGCCGGATGCGTATGGCCGCCGGAAAGGCAAGGTCTGGAATGGCGGGACGATTTCCCTGAGCGGAAATCTTTCCCTCTCCACCGGTGCGCTGGTGGATGTGTCCGGCACGAGTGCGGTTCTGGATGTAGCGGTGGACTCAGCCACCCCGGCAGGCAGTCCTTTGACTTCCGCCAGCGGTGTGACCGATCCGCTGGCCGTGATCAACACGGTGCCGGTAAAGGTGGATAGCGCCGGGGGAAGTATCATTCTCAAGGGAACCGAGGCGCTTTTCACAGATGCCACCTTGCGGGCGAATGCCGGAGGTAATTCCGCAATTGGTGGTTCGCTGGCGGTTTCTTCCGGCACCTACAATCCGACGGCGATTCCTCTTCCTGCCTCTACCGTAAATCTTACCGTGACGCAGTCAGGTGGTGCCTATCATTCCGGCATTGGCAGTGCGCTGGGAGACGGTGGCCACTTCGCAGTCACTTCCTTCACGAATGGAGGATTTGACTCGCTGGCGCTGAATGGTGTGGTCTCCTTCAGCGGGGACGTGGGTGTCACAGTGCGTGGCAATCTATCAGTTGCGTCCGATGGCTTTCTGTATGCGAATGGAAACGTAAACCTCCAGGCCGCCCACGCGACTCTGGGTAAATCCCAACCCGTCGCCGCCACAACGACCGCTCCTTTTACTGCTCTGCCATCTTATGGGTCGGGGAGTCTCGCTGTTAGCGCGGGTTTGATCGATGTGGGGAATCTGTCTCTTCAGCAGATCGGCAAAGCATCGCTGACGGCTGTGAACGGTGATATGCGAGGCAGCGGCACTTTTCAAATCGCAGGTGACCTCACCCTCAAGGCCGGGCAGATCTATCCCAATACGGCCTCAAAGTTGTCCTTCATTGCCTATGATCATGTGAGCGGTGGGATTACACAGCAGAGCCATCTCATGGTCCAGTCCTCGGGCGTGCGGAGCCTGCCTCTTTCAGCAGGTGGCACCCTCAGTCTATATGCTTCCAATATCACGCAGGAAGGCACGCTGCGTGCGCCCTTTGGAACGATTAATCTTGGTTGGGATGGTACTGGCTCCGCTCCAGTGGATCTGCTCGCAGGAAGTTCCAGCAGTGTGCCAATCACGAAAAACCTCACCTTGGCGGCTGGCAGTGTGACATCCGTTTCTGCCATTGATCCGATCACCGGCAAGGCTTTGACCATCCCGTATGGCATCAGCACGGATGGTGAAAACTGGATCGATCCCACGGGAACGAACATCACCACGACGGGTGTGCCGATCAAGACCATCAATCTGGCAGGGGTAAGTGTATCAACCGAAGAAGGTTCCAGCATTGATCTGCGTGGCGGTGGCGATCTTTACGCCTATCGCTGGATCAAAGGGTTGGGCGGGCCGAGCGACATCCTCGATTCCACAACCAGCTTCGCGATCATTCCTTCCTCTGCCTCTGGCTACGCGCCGGTATCCGAGTATAACACAACCGATACTTCGAGCTCAAACCTGATCTCCGGCTACAATGGCTACACCAATGCGAATCTCAACGTAGGTGATCAAATCTATCTGTCGGGCAGTGCCACTCTTCCAGCCGGGTATTATACACTTCTTCCTGCCCGTTATGCCTTGCTTCCGGGAGCCGTCTTGGTCACCCCCAAATCCGGCAGTGGTTCGCAAGCGATTGAAATGCCGGATTCCTCCAGTCTCGTTTCCGGCTATCGTTTCAACAGTCTGAATTCGGAGGTCACTCCATCCACGATCACCAGCCGTTTTGAAGTGGCTTCCTCACAGGTGGTTCGTGCCCGGGCGCAATACGAAGATCATTTGGCGAATCTTTTCTTCAAGAATGTGGCTACGGCCAATGGAGCTGAAGTCACCCCCCTACCGGTAGATTCCGGGCACTTGGTTTTCCAAGCCACGCAGGCGATGGAATTACTGGGTGAGGTGGCCTCCAAGTCTGTAGCCAATGGCCGTGGTGCCATCATTGATATCAGCACATCGCTGGATATCATCATCAGTTCCAATGGGTTTGCTTCCACGCCTGGAACGATCCATCTGGATTCCGATACCCTCAGCTCCTTTGGCGCAGAGAGTTTGTTGATTGGTGGAAAGCGGACCATCTCTCCCGCAGGTTCCACCGTTTCCGTGACATCAGGCAATCTCACGGTGGACAATGCGGGTTCCACTCTGTCCGCCCAGGATCTCATTCTGGGTTCGAAAAACAATCTGACGCTCCAGGATGGATCATCCCTGGCTTCTACCGGAACGCTTTCCGTTTCAGATGATCTGGCATTGACCGGGAATGGCACACTGGTCCGTGTTTCTGCCGATCAGAATGCGAGCATCCTCCGCTCCAACACCACCAGCAGCAGTGCCTTACTGAAAGTGGGCGAGAACGTAAACATCACCGGCGCGGGCATCATTCTGGATTCCTCCTCGCAGGTCTCACTGGCTGGAACAGCGGATCTGATCGCGAAGTCCTACACGTTCGATGCGGCCAACATCGCTCTTCTGCTGGATCATCCAGGCACGGTTGCCAGCGGGAGTGGCTTGGTCATTTCCCATGAGATCCTTCAGGAACTGCAGGCGGCATCCTCGCTCAAGCTGATGAGCTATTCCTCCATAGATCTCTATGGCACAGGCACATTCGGCTCCACCTCCACGCTCTCCAGCCTCACACTCAGTGCGGGCCAGATTCGTGGAGTTAATACCGGCGGCGGCACCGCTTCGATAGCAGCCAAAACGGTGAGGTTGGAAAATCACTCCAATGTCGCCTCTACCATCGGCACTGGCAGCACCAATGGTTCTCTCAACCTTATTGCAGATACGATCGAGCTTGGAAGGAACACGATTGCAGCGAATGGTTTCTCTTCAGTGGTGCTGGATGCTTCCCGTGGTGTCATCGGGCAGGGGGCTGGCGGACTCATTGTTCAAAAGGATCTGACGATCCAGGCTCCCGTCATCGCAGGTGCTGCAGGAGCCGTGCGCACGATTACCGCTGGGGGTGCTGTTTCTCTAACGAATTCAGCACGCGCCGGTTCGAACACGCTGGCTTCAGGCCTCGGCTCCGCACTGACACTTACTGGCGCGAGCGTGAATGTCGATACCGTCATCTCCTTGCCCAGTGGTTCGCTCACTCTCAAGACGACCTCGGGCGACCTAACGGTTCATGATCTGCTGGATGTTTCCGGTACTTCGCAGCGTTTCCACGATGTGACCAAGATCACCAGCGCAGGTAATGTCACTCTGGCGGCGGCTGGTGGAAATGTGATTCTCGGCTCCGATTCCACCCTGAATCTTTCCTCTCCGGCCAGCGGAGGAAATGGTGGCCATCTTTCGATCTCCACCCCCGCAGGCAGCTTGACCTCCGCGGGTGCGACCATTCTTGGATCCGGCGGCAGTGGTGGCACCAATGGCAGCTTTGTGCTGGATGTCCTTTCCCTCTCTTCCCTCAGCGCCTTGAACTCCACGCTGGCCGCAGCGAAGCTGAATGAGAGCCAGTCCATCCGTGCCCGCACCGGGAATGTTATCGTGGATGGCACTGCGTTTGCGCGGAATTTCGAACTCTTCGCAGATCAGGGAAATATCAACGTCACAGGGACAGTGGATGCTTCCGGAGCAACCGGCGGCTCCATTCACTTGAGTGCACATGGAGATCTGACGCTTGCCTCCGGGGCCAAACTCACGGTGGCAGCGCAGGATTTCAGCAGTGCAGGAAAAGGAGGGGATATCACTTTGGAAGCTGGGACTCAGCTGAACGGGGTGGCAGGAACAGGCTGGGTGGATATTCAGACTGGCTCGGTGATTGACTTGTCAGTCACTTCCAAGATCGCAGGTCTGGCCGCTACGGCGGGAACGAGTGCCTACAATGGTGAATTCAGTGGCAAGCTACACCTCCGCGCAGCCCGGAATTCAACTAACAATGATCTGAACGTCCGCGCAATCAACGGGACGATCATCGATGCCTCCAGCATTCTGGTGGAAGGCTACAAGTTGTATTCGGTCACAGGTTCCACGGGTACCATCACGAACCAAGCGACTATTCGAACAGACAGTGAGAATTTCCTGGGGGCTTATTCAACCAGCAAGGCTCTGAGTGAATATGGCAACTATAACAACATCACTGCGCGCCTGCTGGCAAACAACAGTGGTCTGGAATCCGGACTGGTGCTGGCTACGGGTGTGGAAATCGTCAATCCCAATGGTGATCTGACGCTGGGAAGTGCAAACTCCACCATATCCAGTGACTGGAATCTTTCCACCTATCGCTTCGGTGCGAAGGGATCGGCAGGAGTGCTGACGCTGCGGGCATCTGGCGATATTGTATTTTACAATTCCATCAGTGATGGTTTCACCCCGCTTACCAGCGATACCAATAACCCACTGTGGACAGCCCGTCTCATGACCCAGAATGCGCTGCTTCCGGTGAATGAGCAATCGTGGTCCTACCGTTTCACCGCGGGAGCGGATCTCACGGCCTCGGATTTCGGCAGTGTGCTCTCCAAGGATGCGCTGGCTGCAGACAAGGGCTCGCTCAAGCTGGGTAAGGCCAGTACGAACGTGACTACTGCCACCTCGCTCTCCGCCACTACAGCTTCTGTCATCGCTGCTTCGTATCAGGTGATTCGCACAGGCAGTGGCGATATCGATATCAATGCAGGTCGTGACGTTCAGATCCGGAACCAGCTTTCCAGCATCTACACGGCAGGCACGCGGGTGGCGGATTATGTCATGGGAGGGCTGTTCAAACTCCCCAGCCTGACTACCGTGTCTGGCGGCAATTTGGGCTCTGCCCAACAAAGTTACGCCGTGCAGTACACCATGGCGGGAGGGGACGTGAATATCCACGCCGGTGAGGACATCGAGCGTGTGACCTGGAGCAGCACTGCCAATGCTTTTGTCGCTGATTCCCAATTCCAGATGCCGACCAACTGGCTCTATCGCCGGGGTTATGTCGATTCCACCGGAGCATTCGGCATGGATCGTAACAATACTTCCGCGTCCACCAGTTGGTGGGTGGATTTCAGTAACTTCTTCCAGGGAGTCGGTGCCTTGGGTGGTGGTGGGATCACAATGGTGGCAGGGAACAACATCAGCAATGTGGATGCGGTTATTCCCACCAATGCGAGAATGACCGGCTACACCAGCAGTGCTCAAACTCAGAATGCACGTCCGGATGCCAACAACCTGCTGGAACTCGGAGGTGGCGATCTGGTGGTGCGGGCAGGCAACGATATCGATGCGGGTGTCTATTACATCGAACGAGGTCATGCGACTCTTGCCGCAGGCGGGAGCATTCTTACGAATGCCACTCGCTCGGCTGTCAGTAAATCGGATCCTGCTTCTGTTTACACCCAGCTTCCTACGGCACTTTTCCTGGGCAAGGGTGGCTATGACATCAGCGCCAATGGTGATATTCTGCTAGGTCCTGTGGCCAACCCGTTTCTCCTGCCTGGCGGATTTCTCAATAGCTTTTATCACAAGAGCTATTTTTCCACCTATTCGCAGGACAGCTATGTCACTGTGGAGTCTCTGGGGGGTGATGTGACGCTCAGGACATCTGCTGCTTCTACGGGTGGTGCCACAAATCCTCTTCTGGAACTGTGGTATACAAACAAATTACTGCTGACCGTAAGCTCCAGCAATCCGTCCGCATCGGCCAACAAGCCATGGTTGCGCTTGAACGAATCAGGTGTCAGTCCGTTTAATACCCTGTTCTCGTTACTTCCGGGAACGATCACCGCCACTGCCTTCAGCGGAGACATCAATCTGGCGGGAAATCTTCTGCTCTCTCCTTCTCCCACAGGCAATGTGGAGATGTATGCCGGGGGAGCCATCAACGCTCTCCAGCCGAATGGTGTGAAGAATGGCTACACTTCCTGGGGTAACTCACAGATTATCGTTTCGGATGCGAATCCGGATGCAATTCCCGGCATCACCACGCCATTTGGCTACCAGGGAATCGGCGGGACGACTGTTGGCGCTGCGACCACCAGCCTGAACGGATTCCTTTTGTTCGTAGATAATCTGTTCGCTGAATCCGGTGCCACTTTGGGCAGCAATATCTCTCTGCAGACGCAGCAAAAACTGCATGATTCCGGCATCCTCCATCGGGATGATGAAGAGCCTGTGCGTCTGTATGCCAATGAGGGTGATATTTCCGGCCTCACTCTTTTCTCTCCGAAAGAAGCCCGCATCATCGCGGGTCGTGATATTTCGGATATTTCCTTCTATATCCAGAATGTGCACGCATCGGATACGAGCATCGTCGCGGCGGGCCGGGATATTCTCCCCTACATCACATCCAGTGAGCTGAGTCAGCTCATCGTCCGAAACCAAGAGTTGGTACAGGGCCATCCACAGGCTGGAGACATTCAGATCAGTGGCCCCGGTTCTCTACAGGTGTTGGCTGGCAGGGATCTGGATCTGGGAACGGGTTCAAATAATGCGGACGGAACGGGAACCGGAATCACCAGCATCGGAAACACACGGAATCCCTATCTCTCAAATGTCGGTGCGGATCTGGTCGTGGGTGCAGGCATAGGCCTCTCGTCCAGTCTGAGCGGCAGCGATCTGCATGTGGCGGACTTCATCCAAAAATATGTACTGACTGATAGTGGTTCCAAATACTTGGAGGAAATCCAACCAGGGGTCGTCTTTGCCGACCTAACGGAAGAGCAGAAGTCGGCTTTGGCCATCGAGGTATTTTACCGCGTGTTGCGTGACGCAGGCCGTGACTACTCTACGACCGGCAGCTACGAAACCGGCCTGGACGCCATCAAGACTCTGTTCGGTGACGAAGAAACAGCCACATGGAATGGCGATATTCTCGCCCGCTCGCGCGACATTCGAACCTCGAATGGGGGTGACATCAGCCTATTCACACCCGGCGGTGGGATTACATTGGCCAGTTCCACCACGGGCAGCACGCTGGCACCTCCGGGTATCATCACTGCTGCTGGCGGGAACATTTCCATTTTTGCCCACGATGATATCAATATCGGCATTGGCCGGATCTTCACGCTGCGCGGCGGCAACGAAATCATCTGGTCTACCAAGGGGGATATCGCCGCAGGTTCCTCGTCCAAGACAGTGCAGACGGCTTCTCCTACCCGTGTGCGGATCGATCCTATCACAGCTACGGTTCAGACCGACCTTTCAGGTTTGGCTACCGGCGGCGGCATCGGGGTACTCACTTCCGTGAAAGGTGTGAAGCCGGGGAATGTGGATCTCATTGCGCCTGAGGGATCGGTGGATGCGGGTGATGCTGGCATCCGGGTATCCGGAAACCTGAACATCTCCGCAGTGCAAGTCATCAATGCCGGAAACATCAGCGTGGGTGGCAACTCTGCGGGTGTGCCTGCGTCTGTCTCCGCGGGGGCGAATGTGGCTGCACTGACCAGCGCCTCCACCTCAGCCGCAGCCACTACGGCTGCGGAAACGAGCACCTTGCCGACCGCTACCACTACCGCTGCACAGGTGGATGAAGCCCTTTCTATCATCACCGTGGAGGTCATCGGTTACGGTGGCTTCAGTGATGATGAAGATGAGAAAGAAAAGAATACGCTGTGACGTGCTGTTAGCACACATTTTTACCTATACATACCAAACCATCTGAATTCCTTAAATCATTGACGTGCCCAAGCATTGGCGGGCATTCTCGCTTATCCATTTCCGGCAGGGAAATTCCATGCGAGCTCAAATCAGCAGCAGCTTCCCGCCTTTGAATGATCCGTCCACCCTCAACACGGGAGACTCGTGATCGTTACCGGGATTCTTACTTTGTCCCGCCTCAGGATTTCCCGTCCACGGCAGGGCTATTGATTACATCCATTATTGATTCATGAGCCAAAACAATCACTATCCTTCCGGCCTCAGCCTGAGCGCTGAGACCGCGCGTAACCTCGCAAATGCTACCGTCACCCCACCCCAGTGGGATGACATCACACCACGTTGGCTGCACATCCTCCTGCCTTGGGTGGATGTGGATGGCGGCGTCTATCGGGTCAATCGCGTGAAACGCAAGGAGAGCGGCGTAGCCGTGGAACTTCTGACCGTGGATGATGGCGAGCCAAAGCTGCCTACCACTTTCGTGGATTATGAAAACAATCCGGAAGAGTATCACCTCAGCTCCATCCAGACGGTGCTGCACACGCACACCCGCGTGACGGATCTCTACTCGAATGCCGTGGACCAACTCCGCGAGCAGGTGCGCCTTACCGTGGAAGCGGTGAAGGAGCGTGAGGAGGCAGAACTCATCAATCATCCGGAATTCGGCCTCGCCAATGTGGTGGCTCCGTCCCAGACGATCAAGACCCGCAAGGGCACGCCGACCCCTGATGACCTTGATGAGCTCATCAAGCTTGTTTGGAAAAAGCCCGCCTTCTTCCTGGCTCATCCGTATGCCATCGCAGCCTTTGGCCGTGAGGCTACCCGCCGTGGCGTTCCACCTCCGACCGTTACTCTCTTTGGCTCGCCATTCATCACATGGCGCGGCATCCCCCTCATTCCCAGCAACAAGCTGGCGATCGATGAGAACGGGAAAACCAGCATCCTCCTTCTGCGGGTGGGTGAAAAGCAACGCGGCATCGTAGGCCTTCAAAAAGCAGGCGTGACCGGTGAAATCGAGCCAGGCCTTTCCGTCCGCTACATGGGCACGAATGAGCACTCCATCGCCTCCCACCTCGTGACGCGCTATTTCTCCGTGGCCAAGCTCGGGGAAGATGCCATCGCCCGCCTGGACGATGTGTCCATCAACAACTACCACGAGTATGTCTAATTTCCGCCTCGACCCTGGCTTGCCTCAGCAGGCCGATCTGGGGACGGGCGATCCTTTGGGGACAGATCTGATAGCACGGTTGGCGAACGAGATTTTCTCGGGTCGTTCCAGCAATGCGCCGGATCTGGCCGATGCCCCCGTCTCACTTCCCACCACAGTGGCAGGTGCGCCGGGACATGTGCCGGCTTCACCCGTCAGTCCGGATTCATCATCGCCTCCTTCCAATCAGTTGGATCTGTCGGGCGGTTTTCCTTCTACGCATTCTCCAGATGCACCGCCTCCGGTTCATCCGAAGGTGGTGGGAGCGGAGCAGGAGGATATTCCCGGTGGCGATACTCCGCAGGGTGGCCATCTCTATGGTTCGCGGGATTCCCATGAATTCGGTGAGCCGAATTTCTATCAGCAGGCGTTTACCTCTTCTTCTAGAAAGGAAAAAGGTAACGACTTCGGACTTCCCGGCAGTGAGCCACAATTCTACTTCCTACAGGGAGTGGAGAGCGTGGGAGTGCCGAAGAATCTGGGCTTCCAATCGGCGAATGCCGTGGCCCCTCTGGGAACGTTTGATGTGGAGGGCGTCCGCAAGGATTTCCCTGCATTGCATCAGTTGGTGAATGGTCGCCCACTCATCTGGCTGGACAATGCGGCCACCACTCACAAGCCGCAGAGCGTGCTGGATGCCACTTCCAGTTTCTATGGGCGTGACAATTCAAACATCCACCGCGCGGCGCATACTCTCGCCGGGCGTTCTACGGATCTGTTTGAAGCTGGCCGGGAAAAGGTTCGCCAGTTCCTCGGCGCTGCGGATGCGAAGGAGATCGTGTTTGTCCGTGGCACCACGGAGGCCATCAATCTCGTAGCCCAGAGCTATGGAAAGCAGAACATCGGCAAGGATGATGAGATCATTCTGAGCAATCTGGAGCACCACGCAAACATCGTTCCCTGGCAATTGCTGGCGGAGCAGACGGGCGCGAAGATCCGGGTGATCCCTGCAAATGATCGCGGGGAATTGATTCTGGAAGAGGTGCCCAAGCTGTTCAATGCCCGCACCAAGATCGTTTCCGTAACGCATGTTTCCAATGCCTTGGGCACCATCAATCCGGTGGAGGAAATCATCGCCATTGCCCACGGCTACGGTGTTCCGGTGCTGGTGGACGGTGCGCAATCGACTCCCCACATCCCGATCAACGTGCAGGCCATGGATGCGGATTTCTTTGTGTTCTCTGGTCATAAGGTTTTCGGTCCTACCGGCATTGGTGCGCTTTATGGAAAATCGCATCTGCTCGAGTCCATGCCTCCATGGCAGGGCGGGGGACACATGATCAAGGATGTGACGTTTGAACGGACCATCTACAACAGCGCCCCGGAGAAATTCGAGGCAGGCACGCCGGACATTGCCGGTGTGGTCGGCCTGGGTGCTGCGATCGATTACATGTTCAGCATCGGCATTCCGGCTTTGGCGGCGTATGAGCATACCCTGCTGGAGTACGCGACAGCGGCCATGGCTTCCATCCCCGGGATCCGTTCGATTGGCACGGCCCATCATAAGGCCAGCGTCCTCGGGTTTGTGATCCCTGGTATTGAAAATGCGAAGATTGCGAAGCATCTGGATCAACAGGGCATCGCTGTCAGAGCGGGTCATCATTGCGCCATGCCAGCTCTTCGTCACTTCGGTGTGGAAAGCACGGTCCGCCCATCCTTGGCATTCTATAACACATATGCGGAGGTAGATGCGCTGGTGAAAGCCGTGCATCAGATCGCCCGCCGCTGAATCATACGCCATGATTGATATTGATATTCCTGACTTCGGAGCATTTGCGCTCCGGCATCTGGTTCTGGATTATAACGGAACCCTTGCGCTGGACGGGCATCTGTTGCCCGGTGTGCGTGAGGTGCTGGGAGCTCTGGCTCCGTTGTTGGAGATTCATGTCATCACGGCGGATACCTTTGGCCTCGCTGGGAAGTACCTGGCGGGGCTGCCAGCTCACCTCACCATCCTTCCCGGCGGTGCCCTGGCGGATGCCAAGCTGAATTTCATTCATCAGCTTGGTGCGGAAAGTGCGGTGGCCATTGGCAACGGCCGAAATGACCGTAAAATGCTGCAAGCAGCCGCCATTGGTATCGCCCTCATTCAGAAGGAGGGCGGTGCGGTGCAGGCCATTCAACATGCGGATTTGATTTCCACCAATATTCTCGAAGCCCTGGAGCTTCTTCGTTATCCCAAGCGGCTCGTCGCAACCTTAAGATCCTGAATTTACCATTTTTCCTCATGAAAACCATCACTCCAAGGGAGCTTAGTGATCTTCTTGCGAATCAGCCCGGCCTCTCCGTCATCGATGTCCGCACCCCTGTCGAGTTCGAGAGTATCCACGTCGCGGAGGCGCAGAATATTCCGCTGGATACCCTTTCTCCGAAATCCCTGATTACAGGTGGACGCCTTCCCGCGGATGAGCCGATTTACATCCTGTGTCATTCAGGCGGACGCGCTGGCAAGGCGGCGGAGCAATTTGAAAAGGAAGGCTATTCCCACAGCGTGGTGGTCGCAGGTGGTACCCAAGGCTGGCTGGATGCCGGACTTCCGGTGATCGAAGGGAAAAGCAAAAACATCAGCCTTGAGCGCCAGGTTCGCATTGGAGCAGGATCGCTGGTGCTTACCGGAGTTCTGCTGGGATGGTTCTTCAATCCGGCGTTTTTTGGGCTGTCAGGATTTGTCGGTGCGGGCCTCATTTTCGCCGGTATCACGGATTGGTGCGGCATGGGCCTGCTGATTGCGAAGGCACCTTGGAACCAACGCCGCGCATGAGTAATCTACCTGCCTCCCCGGAGACTCCTGAAGTCGTGCCTTTTTCGCAATATGACGAGATCGCACGGAAAATGATGGCGTCCTATCAGAACTTTGGCGGTCTCAATCAGAGCGAATCACTCAATTACCCTTCCAAGCATGCCGTCGGAGAAATTTGCGAGGGGCTTCTCCAATTGTTGTTCCCTGGCTTTCATGACCGGGATGTGGTGAACGTCGGAGCGCTGCCCGAGCTCACTTCCCAGCGGCTGGCGGAGGTCATAGGCAGACTGGAAGATCAGGTCCGGAAAAGTGTAAGAATCGGTGATCCCAGCCGTCCTACCGGCAAGACCACGCCCATCATCCAGAAGTTCTGCAAGGCGCTCCACCTGGTGCGTGAAGTCCTGGTGACGGACATCGAGTCCGCCTACAATAATGACCCCTCGGCACGCAGCCATGAGGAGATCATCCTTTCCTATCCTTTCATCGAGGCCATTTCCATCCAGCGTCTGGCTCATCGGCTTTTCCGTGCCGGTGCTCCCATGATTCCACGGATGATGACGGAGTGGGCTCACAGTCGTACCGGTATCGATATTCATCCGGGTGCCAGCATCGGCGCCCACTTTTTCATCGATCATGGGACCGGGGTCGTCATCGGTGAAACGTGCAAGATCGGTAACCACTGCAAGATCTATCATGGAGTGACGCTGGGTGCGCGCACCTTTACCAAGGACGAGGCAGGGCATGTCATCAAGGGGCTGAAACGGCACCCTAAGCTGGGTGATAATGTCACCATCTATCCGAATTCCACCATTCTTGGAGGCGAGACGGTCATCGGCTCGAATTCCACCATCGGTGCGAACGTTTTCCTCATGCACAGCATTCCGCCGGATTCGCTCGTCATCTATGAGGAAAAAAACCTATCCATCCGCAGCAAGGTCAATCGCGACCAGCCAGACCTCACTTGGTCCATCTAACTTTTTCACCGCATGAGCTATTACGGTCTTGATCATTTTGTCGGAAACACGCCGCTCATCCGGCTGAAAAAACTCTCCGAGCTCACGGGGTGTGAGATTCTGGGTAAAGCCGAGTTCATGAACCCTGGCGGGTCCGTAAAAGATCGGGCCGCCTTGGGAATCATTACTCAGGCGGAGAAAGATGGCCTCCTCTTTCCCGGCTGCACCATTGTGGAAGGCACGGCCGGAAATACCGGTATCGGTCTGACCGTCATCGGGCAGGCGAGGGGATACAAAACAGTCATCATTATCCCCGAGACTCAGGCTCCGGAAAAAATCGCACTGCTCCGTGCGCTGGGTGCGGAAGTGATTCCTGTCCCAGCCAAACCTTACAGCGATCCGGGCAACTACAACCATATCGCCCGCCGCATGGCTGAAGAGAATGGCTGGTTCTGGGCCAATCAATTCGACAATCTGGCCAACCGCCAGGGCCACTACACCAGCACCGGCCCGGAAATCTGGGAACAAACCCATGGCTCTGTGGATGCCTTCGTAGCCGCCATCGGCACGGGTGGAACATTGGCCGGGACCTCGCAGTTCCTGAAAACCAAAAATGCAGGAATCCATACCGTGTGTGCAGATCCCTTCGGAGCTTCCATGTGGGGATGGTTCACCCAGCAGCGGCTGGATCTGGATGATGGGGATTCTTTTGCCGAAGGCATCGGCCAGGGCCGGGTGACCCAAAACATCGAGAACCTGCAGGTGGACAATGCCTACCGGGTGGATGATCAACTTGCCATTTCCATCATTCACCAGTTGCTCCACGAGGAAGGTCTCTTCCTGGGGCTCTCCAGTGGTATCAATATCGGCGGTGCCCTGCGCTACGCCCAGGATCACGGGCCAGGGAAAACAATCGTCACCATCCTGTGTGATACGGGGCAGAAATATCAGTCAAAGCTGTTCAATCCTGAATGGCTGGCGGAAAATGATCTCAATCCGGTTCCTGTTGAGAATCTTCTTTAATCAGGCGTAAGGTCATTGAATTCATGGTGCGCTCGCAGGGCACACCTTGTGTTATCGCTTTCCTAAGCTGCGCAAATACATCAGGGGATCTACGTAACTCGCTAATAAACAATCTTTCATCATCTATTTTTTGGGCTAGTCATTTTCGCATTGCCACTTGTCGGGGACGGGACTAGCCTCCGCCCCCCGCGAACTCATTCCTCATCACCGCGATGTCCAAGCACAACAGTCTCAAGTCAAACGCCACCGTCGGCGGCAAACGTTCCGTCCTTAAGCGCTTCGAGCGTGTGAAACTCCTTAAAGAGCGCGGCGAATGGAAAGCCGGCCGCTCCCCAGTAGGTCTTCCCAAGACCAAGCACGAGGGTTGATCCTCGTCGCTTTCCTACAAGTTTTCTAAAATGCGCGAATCCCACCGGGCTTCGCGCCTTTTTCATTTCATTTCATTTTCATGGCAGCAAAGGAAGGCACCCGCCTCAATAAATACCTCGCTTCCTGCGCGGTCGGTTCCCGTCGTGCATGCGACGAACTGATCCAGGCAGGACGTGTGGAAGTGAATGGCAGTCCTTGCATCAATATGGGTACCCGCATCAGTGCGGGTGATCATGTTCGTGTGGATGGAAAACGCGTCACTCCCCGTGATGTGTCCATCGTCGCCTTTCATAAGCCAAGGGGCTACGTTTGCACCCGTGAGGATGAGCTGGGCCGTGATACGATCTACAGCCTGCTCCCGGCCACGATGCATGCCCTGCATCACGTTGGAAGACTGGATCGTGATTCGGAGGGTCTGCTGATTCTAACGAATGATGGAGATCTTTCCCAGCAGCTGATGCATCCATCGAAATCGGTGGAGAAAGAATATCTGGTGACTTCAGACCAGGCATTCGAAAACCAACACCTGGATCAATTTTTGGAAGGGGTTTACACGGAAGGTGGTAAACTCAAGGCGAAGCACATCGAGCGTCTCTCCGCACGCCGTATCCGGATCGTTCTCGATCACGGGGCGAAGCGCCAGATCCGCGTGATGTTCGAGACATTGGGCTATCAGGTGACCAAGCTTCTGCGCGTCCGCATCGGTGAACTCTGGCTCGGTGATCTGGAGCCTGGGCGCTATGCCCTGCTCAATGAGCGCGAGGTGGAAATGCTGCTGGGGCACAAACCGGAGGAAACGAAAAAGCGTAATTCCTCTGCTCCTGCCCCGCGCAAGAAAAGGCCGTAATCAGTGCTCTGGCTGCTTGCCCTTGTTTCAGTGGCTTAGTAGGTTCTGTGAATCATACGGACAAGATTCCGTAGTTTGATTCCAGAACTCTGCAATGAGCGCCAAAAATCTGAAGACCAGTCACGAAGCAGATGCCGTCCACAAGCCGTCCAAGGAATTTTCCTCCAAGGCGAGAATCCCTTCGATGTCGGCATACAGGAAATTGTATAAGGAATCGATCGAGAAGCCGGAGAAATTCTGGGCACGTGAAGCCAAGGAGCTGACCTGGCAGAAACCATGGTCCAAGGTGCTCGATTGGAGGGCACCTTTTGCCAAGTGGTTCGACGGTGGGAAGTTGAATGTTTGTGAGAACTGTGTGGATCGCCATGCATTGGGCGCCCGCAAGAACAAGGCTGCCATCATTTGGGAGGGGGAGCCGGGCGACAAGCGCACGCTCACCTATGGGCAACTGCACAAGGAGGTATGCCGTTTTGCCAATGTCCTTGAGAAAAAGGGCGTGAAGGCGAAGGACCGGGTGCTCATTTACATGCCCATGGTGCCTGAAGCGGCCATTGCCATGCTGGCGTGTGCCCGCATCGGTGCCGTTCACAATGTGGTATTCGGTGGCTTCGCAGCAGAAGCCATAGTGGATCGTCTGGAAGATTCCAGAGCGACAACCATCATCACGGCTGATGGTGGCTGGCGCCGCGGCAAGGTGGTACCGCTGAAGCCGACGGTGGATGAAGCACTTGGCCGTTTCGAAAAAATCAAGCGGGTGATCGTGCTCAACCGCTGCGGTAACCACGTGGAGATGAAGGAAGGCCGGGACACCTGGTGGCATGACGAAATGGCAGCAGCTTCCGGCAAGCACACCCTGAAGGCCTTCGATTCCGAGCATCCGCTTTTCGTTCTCTACACGTCCGGCTCCACAGGTAAGCCGAAGGGCATCCTCCATACCTCCGGCGGTTATCTCACCGGTGCCTACACCACCTGCAAATACATCTTCGATATGCGGGATGAGGACATCTACTGGTGCACTGCAGATGTCGGTTGGATCACCGGCCACTCCTATATTGTCTATGGACCGCTGGCAAATGGCGTCACGCAGGTGATGTATGAAGGCGCTCCCAATTTTCCGGACTTCGGCCGTTTCTGGAAAATGGTAGAAGAATACGGCGTCACCATTTTCTATACCGCTCCTACGGCGATCCGTGCCTTCATCAAGGCTGGCGATCAGTTCCCGGCCGCCCACGATCTTTCTTCGCTACGCCTGCTGGGTTCCGTGGGTGAGCCGATCAACCCGGAGGCTTGGAATTGGTATCACAAGTGCATCGGCGGTGGTAGATGCCCGATTGTGGATACCTGGTGGCAGACGGAAACGGGTGCCATTCTCATTTCTCCTCTGCCGGGCGCCACACCTTGCAAGCCGGGCACTGCCACCCTGCCGTTCTTTGGCATCGACGCTGCTATCCTGGATGACGAAGGCAAGGAATGTAAGCCGAACCAGGATGGCCGTCTCGTCATCCGTAAACCATGGCCATCCATGACGCGCGCAATCTATGGCGACAAGGCACGCTACAAGAAGACCTATTGGTCCGACTATCCCGGCATCTACACAGCCGGTGATGGCGCCCGCCGTGACAAGGACGGGAATTTCTGGATCATTGGTCGGCTGGATGACGTGTTGAACGTTTCCGGGCACCGTCTGGGCACGGCAGAAATTGAAAGCGCACTGGTGGCACATCCCTCCGTGGCGGAAGCTGCGGTGATCGGTCGCCCTGATGAGATGAAGGGCCAGGCGGTGGTCGCTTTCGTAACTCTTAAGGGTGGCTATGAGGAATCACCTGGACTGCTTGACCAGCTTCGCAGTCATGTAGGTAAAGTCATCGGCGCCATCGCCAAGCCGGACGACATCCATTTTGCTGCGGGTCTTCCCAAAACACGTTCCGGTAAAATCATGCGCCGTTTGCTGAAAGAGCTGGTGACTCACGGAAAAGTCACAGGAAACATCACCACTCTTGAAGACATGAATGTCATCACCAACCTTCAAGAGAAGATCCAAGAGGCGAAGAAAAGCAAATGACTCCCACCCGCTATTACATCGCCCGCCTTAGCCAGTTTTTCGGCATTATCCGCAAAAATCAAAGAATGTCGGATGCTGCGACGGAAGCGCATCTTCTGCGTGATGCAGAGGCGTATCTGGGTGCCGCGGTCTGGGAGAATGCGGAAAATATCGAGCCATTGAGCTCGGAATACTGGACATTGCGAAAGCTTTTCCGGGAAAAGGAAGCCCTTCTGGCAAAAATGGAGGAGTGCCAATCTCAACTGGATCAGGCTCACGATGAAAGGGCCAGTCTGATGACGGCTGCACTGGAGCCCACCCAGAAGTTGTTGAACGAGCGGGCAACCATGATCAGCGAGTTGGAAAAAATGGGTGCCCGGCGAGACAAGATTATCAAGGAAGCCAAGGAGGTGCGGAAGACCTATGAAGGTTTGAAGCTGAAGCTGGAATTCTTATCGGAATCGGACGCCGCTAACCCGGAAATCGATAAGGTAAAAGCCCGCCTTACGGATTTGAAGGGGCGCTTCAACGAACTGAAAGATCAGCGGGACGAGATCGGGCACAAAATTGAGTCGGGGGACAAGGATGTCGAACGATTGGATGAGCAGATCGCCTTTGAAAAAAGCGGACGGAAAGCCGGTGCCTCCGGTGTGCTTCAGACCATCGGGGTCGTGAATAAAAGCTTTACGCTCCTACGTTCCGAACTTGGAACATTGGATTCCCGAATCCATCATTATCAATTGGAGATCGGGCGCTACATCAGCCGGAATGCGTCCATTGACTCCGCTTGTGCAAAGGCGGCTGCCAAGCAGCGCGGATTGGTGTCGATCATGAGGGCGCTGCGTCATTCCATTCAACTGAACCACCGCCTCGCCGGCTTGGATTGAGCAGGCCGGGTGGCAATCGCCCGCCTTTCAATCGGGATCAATGACGAGACGTGCGGGTCGCTTCAGGGGAATGGTTCCCTGATTGGCTCCCAGATCCAAGCTGTCCAGCACGTTGGTGCGTCGGCGGACCAAACCGCTGGCGCTGGAAGTAACGGCAAAGCTGGGAATTTCAGCATGGTAGGGATCATCTCCTACGATGAAGGGCGAGGTTGGGCGGATCGGAATCGCATCCAGTGCGGGGAGATTGGAGATCGCGGTTTCCGGAGAGGTGTTTTCTCCCATGGAGCCGGAATGGATGCTGCAGAAAGGAAGCCGGTCCGTTCCCTGGCGGAAATATTCGGTAAAGGCCGTGGACTTCGAGTGCATCTTGCCAGTCGTCAGGTCCTCCACGTGCTCCTGGCAGAATTGAGTGGCGCGCTGGCCGGAGACCGAGCAGATCGGCACGTCCACGATGTTGTCCGGCTTGGTGATTTCTCCGCCGCCGAAGGATGGGGCGGCCGCATTCATGACGGCCTGCCATACAGGCATGGAGAGATCACGGCTGAAGGCACCGGGATAAATGGCGGCTCCATTGGGCTGGAGGAAGCCGGTCCAAACGCCGCAGGTGACGCGCTTATTGTAGCCGAGGAACCACGTGTCACAGAAATCGTGGGTGCTGCCGCCTTTACCGGCACCCGTGAAAGGCTTTTCGATCAACCCATCGGTGCAGCCGGCCGAGCTACCATGAGCCAGGGAGCCAGCCATCATGTTATGGACCTGCCATACGGTAGAAGGGTCCACCACCTGTGTATGATTGATGAAAGGGCGTGCCTGACGGAAAATCACGCGACCCTGGGAATCTTCAATCCGGTCCAGATAAATCAGTTCCTTCGGTCCGGATTTGCCGCCCAGAGGGAAAACCGAGATGGCACGCACGGCGTCCTTCATATTGATTTCCTCCCATCCCACACTCATGCGGGGAAGCAATTCTGCCTTACCCAGAGGCAGGCCGAATGCCGTGGCGGTATCCCGCACCTGCTGAAGTCCTGCCAGCCCTGCAAAACGGACGGTGGCGGCGATTTTTGATGTTTCCAGAGCACGCCTGGCAGGAATGTTTCCTTCATACACCGGGCTGGGCACTTCCATGCCCCACTCTCCCAGGATGCCTTCCCGGCCACCCACCATCACGGTACGATTGTCCATGGGCTCATCCTCCACCAGAGTGGCGGGGGTGAGGTTGCCACGGAATCCTGCTGCGTAGATGAAAGGAAAGAAGGCGGTGCCCAAGGGGCGCTTGCCGGATTCGATCACATCGTAAGGTGCTTGGGCGTAATCTCGTCCGCCCACGTAGGCCAGAACTTCACCCGTTTCATGATCGATCATCAGTACGGCTCCCTGAAGATATTCCGGGACGCTGTTTCCATTGCGGCGGTAGTCCTTGTAACGCTGGCGGGTGTAGCCAGCATGAGCTTCTGCTTTGGTCAGGCTTTCCTGAAGTGCCTTTTGAGCAGCATTCTGGGCTTCCGCGAGAATGGTGGTGTGGATTTTGAAACCACCTGAGGCCAGGCCGTCTTCTCCCAGCGCCTTGCCCACCGCTTC
>Ga0157370_10002963_pt1 | contig 20196 bp, 24 predicted proteins | sample C35metaG_FD_113463 | JGI IMG/M metagenome (GOLD analysis project Ga0157370, IMG submission 113463) | Corn rhizosphere microbial communities from Kellogg Biological Station, Michigan, USA - C3-5 metaG | ecosystem: Host-associated > Plants > Roots > Rhizosphere > Soil | place: USA: Michigan...
ACTCCGAAACTGCCACCCCTCGGAGAAAACGAAAGAGCCCGACAGCACACAACGTGTTGTCGGACCCTGAGTTGAAGCAAGTTGCCCCTCCTGGGATCGAACCAGGACTCTCCTGATCCAGAGCAAGTCCGGAATCACGCCAGTTTCCTGCAACCTGCAGTCCTCACGCGTGGTTGCGCCGCAGCGTGCGGTGGCTGTGGATGGCCTCTCTGCTTTCCTGCAGGAACGAGTTCAGGGAGAATACGGGGGAGTCATTTGCGTTTTCTAATTTATATTCGTTAAAACATGCTATGCCTACTGACTTCTACCCTGCTCTACCACTTGCCCGCTCAATAGGCGCACCATATCTTGCTACACAAGTAGAAAAAGCAGCGTTGACAGGGACAGCCGAAAAACCCCTGGGGCCGCTCAGGCCCGCATTCTCGCCGAATGCGGGCTTTGTTATTTCTGGAGGCTCCGATGAGCAAGATCGCCATTCAACCGAAAGTTTCTCGCGACGTGTATTTCAAGTTCAAGACGTTTGCTCAAGCGAATGGCGTTCCGATTGAGAAAGCGATCGAAGAACTGATGCGCCAAGCACTCACTCGCGCCGGTATTGAAGTGACCGGTCCGGAACGGGCGGACAAAGCCAGAAAAGCCAGCACTATTGGATAGGATGCCGGGCGCGATGCCCGACTGATTCTTGCAAGACCTCTCTCGTTGATCTCCTCGTCGTCGGCAAAGTAGACCTCCTCGCGAAAGCGAGTCGAATGGTTCTTCCGCCGCACGAGTTGGATTGATAACCGACGGAGCGACCCATGGGGCGATGCCCGCCGCAGGCCTATGACTCGAAGTGCGTCCACGAACCAACACATCATCAACCGATACGTGATGGTGGTTCACACCCCGACCAGATCGGGAGCGTCTTTGCCGATCCCAAGGACGTTGAGCGTCGGCGATGGAACAGGCGTGTTGTTGGGGAGTTTGGACTATTCCTCAGACGATACCGCTGGCACTTGTTCATCTCGATGGACGGACCAACAGATCGTGATCTAACAGCGGAGATGGCTCAAGCGATCGCTCACCGATGGGTGGAATTAGCTGGGAAGGATGTTTATGCCTACGCCGTTTATGAACGCGGGGATATCAAAGACCGAGGCCATTTACACCTACTCGTTGGTGGACCGATTTTCGGTGGCGCGGTTCATCGGATCGGGGACAAGAAGACCGGTCAATGGATGTGGCGATACGCAGATCGAGATTTTCCGATCACGGGTTGGAATTGGGGATTTGGTCGGACAGAAATCGTCGTCAGGCACGTCGATCTCTTTGATCCAAAGAGAGGAGCACCTGAGTACGTCGTAAAGAACGTGGTTGAGCACCCAGAGCACGGATGGTGGATCGGGAAGCCAAGACGGCCGCGGCGACGAAAACGAGGGCGATGACAATACACTCAAGCTGGAGGACGCCAAATGAATGCGAAGAAGAAGGAGGAGCTCGCTCAAGTACGCGATAGCCTGAAGGTCTTTATGCGACGAGAAGCCGAGTTGGCTCAGGAGGTTGGAGAGGCGCCGGCCACCGGCATCCGTGCCAAAGTTCGTGAGCGGGATGAAGACGTGGACCTCTGGGATCGAATGACGCCGGCCGAGCGGACGGAGCTCTACCAGAACGACAAGGAAGAGTGGAAGCGAATTCTTGAGGCGAAGCGAGAGGCTGGAATGCGGAAGCTTCTCCGGTATTGAGGTGGCAATGAGTGAAGGGCAGGACGTCGAACGAGTATCGCCGTCCGAAACCAAGGATCGAGAACTCTCCGTCCGTGAGCGACAAGTCATCACTGAATACGCGACTGGTGAAGACGGAGTCGCCGGGAACATCACTCGCAGCTACCAAAAGATTTTCCCCAACGCGAACTACAACACGGCAAGCGTAGCGGGCAGTGAACTCCTGAAACTTCCCAAGGCGAAAGAGTTCTTAGAAGAACTGCATCGTCAGGCGACAGAGTTGGCCGCGGGTCAACTGATTCCGTGGATCGATCTTCTCCCGCTGGCTCAGGCGGTGATCGTCGCCACAACAAAAGGAAAGCTCCGAAATCGATTGGCCTACGAAGCCGCGGTGTACCTGACGAATAGAGTGATCGGCTCTCCCGTGACTAGCCACGATATCCATATCCGCGACGATGCCCGTATAACAAGAGCCGTGACTGCGTTCGCAAAGAGAATGGACGAAGAACGAAGGGTCGCAGATGGCAGCAACAGTCGGCGCTGACAGAGCCTCTTTCGTCCGGAACGCCGGCAATGTGTCGAGCGTTGTGCATTCGGTGTGTGATGTGGTAGGCGCCCTCCTCCTTCCACCAACTTCGAGATCATGCGTTCAAGGTGCGCTTCTCGCGAGAGAGGCCCGTCAAACGATGAGAGCGGATCCATGATTCCCGACTCATCCAACGACGCATGGCGCCCAGAGAGTGAAGCAGTTCGCGAACTCGCTGAGAGCGGCGCGCTCTGCGAGCGCTGCGGTGGTCTCTGCGTCCCGACGATCGCCGTCGCGATCCTCGTGGTGAACGCAGCTAGGCAGTCCAGCACCAACATCCCTTGGTGTCGCTGCGACGACTGTAAAGTCTGCGGACCCTTCACTGAGGCCGTGCGTCGGAATGCGAACGCGCAACGGAAACCGTCCACTGACGGAGGTATATGGTAACGCACGACGAGCGCGGCACTCCGGCAACGACTGCAGAGCAATCCGCGAGAATGCCAGTCTCTCTGGAGCAACCGCCGCGATCCGACGCAGACCAAGTGGCCCCTCTCTCACGGATGAGCAACGCGGAACGCTACATCGCTGGCCTAGAGATAGAGTTGGGCCGAACCCAGATGAAACTCGACGCGGCGACGCGCCACAAGGAATCGGCGACCGTCGAGGCGCTCAGCTTTCAGTGCGCTCGTATTCGCCAGCGAATCGAATTGGTTCGATCGCTTCGCAGTAACATGGCTCGCCGATGATTGATCGCACGTCCACGCGAGTTGCTGAGTACGAGGCGACTTCACGCCGTTCTCGTGAGTTTCGATTCGGATTTCGTCGCGCGTGATCACTCTTGAACTCGGCGACCTCGCGCGCGGCGAAATGCGGGCGACGACCGGACTAGCCTGCCGAACATTCAGTAAAGTCCAGCCGCGTAACATCGCGCGATCAAAGACAGACGCGCGACCACTGACTGAACATCTCGGGGACGTTGACCGGGAACTCGCCTCTTAGATCGCCGAGCCGGGTGGGCGGCCGAAGGCAAGTTGACGACAGCAGTGGTCGAGGGTTCCTCAGTGACCCGGTGCTTCCCGCTGAAACTGAATTCTCAAGAGCCTCGATGGTCCTCGCGACGTTTCTTCTGAGACGGACGTCGATCCTTTCGCCTTCTCAATCCATCGACTAATCGCCGCAGAACCCATTTCCGAGCGAGTCGATTGTAGCCGAGTGACTCAAGCAGGATTCTGAGAATCGCCTTCTTTCTATCTGTCGGCAGGTTGGTTAGCGCCCAGAGACCGGCGCCAGGAACAAACCTCGGAGCGGTTAGGACACCGGCCCTAACGATCTGACCCTTGTCCTCGCCAAAGTAAGGCCGCTTGCCGGTAGACATCGCGAGAGCGGCCCCGGCGAATTGCTTCGGTTTCTGCATCGCCAGAAAGTCGAGGAGCGCCAAATAGCGGCCCGTCACGGTCGTCATTCCAGCAAACCGTGCTTTCATCATGAACTCCTGCAGGTTTGTTGTGCCATCCATTGGAATCATCTCGAGACGACGGCGAAGAACGTTTTCGAGACTTTCGCCCTCAAGCCGAAACTCACGTAGCCGGAGTTGGATGTCGTAAGGAAGTTGCTCGCGAACGAGTTTTACTCGATCTAGTTGGACCCGGTTTTCGGCTTTCATGCCCGTATAGTAGCGCTCCGCCAGCTTAAACGGAATAAACAGGATTAAACGGAATAAACCATCAAGTCCATGCGGGGGCCGTCGAATCGTTCATTATGACGACAGCGGCGCATCATCGAGCGTCACGCGACCGCAAACAACCTTTTGTGAGGATGCACTCATGAATACTGGCCCTTCATCCGCCCCAGATAGCCCCTTCGTCAGACCGGCCCCGTTGGTGCCCAACTCGGACGTTGTCGACGAGTCGACAACCGTTGATTTCGAGAGAATGCACCCTACGGAAATATGGAATTCGGTGTACACGCGCTCCGTTGCCGTGATGACCGAGACGCTGAAATCGGCGAAACGTGCGGTTGCTCACCTTGACGAGCAGAATGACCGCAGCGGCGACGCCGCAGAGATTCGCGCCTGCGTCTCCGAGATGGAGCAGCAGGTCGCTGACTTCGTTCGAAGGAACGGCCCAGCAGAAATGGCTTCGCCCGACGCCGCCGGCCTGGGCTCGCGGGATAATGAGAACGAAGCTTGGGCGCAGCGCCTGGCGGATCTCTGGGAAGAGATGGAGACAGTCGTGATCGACGATCTGGAAGACGAACTCCGTGACCAACTCGATGACTGGCGCCAAGAACAACTCACCGAGCGCATGGCCGAAGCTGAAGCCGAGATCATCGCCGACTTAACCTCGGAGTTTGAACTCGAACTCAAAACGCGCCTCAATCAGGAAGTGCGGACGCGGCTGAGCGCGCTGATGCATGAAATCGAGGCGCTCGCGCGCAGGGCACGTCCGCGGGCATGAGCGGATCGCATCCGCTCGTTGGCGAATGGCAGCTCAGAGCCGAGAAGTTGATGGCCTGGGGCGCCGTCGAGCTGGCTCGCCTTTGGGTTATCGCCGCGAGTGAACTGGCGGAACATGAGCGCGAGCACTGGCTCGAAGCGTTGACGCTCACGCAGGCTGCGAACGAATCCGGCTACACGCCAGACCACCTGGGCCGTCTGCTGTCAGAGGGAAGGCTGGAGAATGCCGGGGAGAGGAACTCTCCGCGGATTCGGCGTGGCGAGCTGCCGAAGAAGCCGCCGAAGCGGTCCACCGAACCAGATCTGGTTGGTCGCGCACGTCGTCGTCGCGACGATGATCAATAGTTCTGTAAGGGGTTATCAACGATCGGCTTGCGATCTCTCTGAGCACCTTTATGATCGCGCATATTATCGACACAATACTACTTCTTTAATAGAGGTGATTGATCCGATGACGATACACGATTTGGCGCGCGGTCTCGCAGGATTCGTCGAGAACGATCCCGCCTGCGAGCGAGTCCAGAGCTTCGAAGACGCCGGAATCATGTCGAGTGCCGACGGACTCGTCCTCAGCACAGCGGAGGGGGACGAATTTCAAATCATGGTGGTCCAGACGCGGTACGCGCCGCCGCCGCGCCACTTCGACGGCCACGTCTGCCGATGCGCCGACTGAGCGACGGATGGCGACTCCGACGATGAAGCCGCGACTCAAGCTCGTCGGCACCGATGGCAACGCCTTCGCCTTGCTCGGCGCCGCGCTTCGGGCGGCAAAGAAAGCAGGATGGACGACGGAGCAGATGGATGAGTTCAAAGTGCGCGCGACGAAGGGCGACTACGACCATCTGCTCCGCACGTTGCAACAGCACTTCGACGCCGAGTGAGCAATGAGCGCCGACGTGAAGCGATTCCGGCGAAAGAAAAAGAAAGCGTGGTCGCACAGCGAGGGTGAGTACGGGCATCGTATCCGGGTTTTTGAGGACCCAAACTCGGGAATCATCTACGGTGAGATGCGCGATCCCCAGCGACGTGGCCGCTACGTGAGCATGTCGCTCCGGCATCGTGACCGCGACCGCGCGAAGCGATGGGCGAAGGAACAGGTGGCGTCGTGGGTCGATGGTGAGCAGCAAGCGATCAATCAAGTGCCCACCGCTTCGCATGTTTTCGCTCTCTACCTCAAGCATCAGACGCCGACCAAAGTTGAGTCGGAGCAAGATGCTGATGAGCGACGATCGGAGATGTGGGTACGAATCCTCGGTCCGTCCAAGGATCTCTCCAAGCTGACGCTCCGCGAGTGGCAGTGGTTTGTCGAAAGTCGCAGGTCCGGAGCGATTGACTCCAGCGGCGAAGCAGTCCCGACTGAGCGGCGCGAGCCGGTGCGCGAGGGCACGGTCGCTGGCGATCTAGTCTTTCTGCGCAGCGTGCTGAATTGGGCCGCGAAATGGCGGCTCGACGATGGTCGCTATTTGATGAACGAGAATCCGGCCCGCGGCTTCCCAATTCCGAAGGAGAAGAATCCGCGCCGTCCATTGGCGACAGAGGACCGGTTCCAGAAGGTTCTCGCCGCAGCCGCGCACGTCACGATGGCGATCGGGTTTGGCAGAAAGCGGCGAGAAGAGCCGAGTTACCTGCCGGAAATCCTGACCCTGGTGAACGGCACCGGACGGCGAGTACAGCCCGTTCTCGCGCTGAGAGCGGAAGATCTCAGGCCGCCCGCGCCGGGAGCTCCGCACGGCTTCATCTGTTGGCCCGCAACCACGGACAAGATGCGGAAAGAGTGGACGGTTCCGATCTCCCAAGAAGTCCGGAGTGCGATCAGTCGGCTACTTGATCGTCGGGGAATTGGGCCAGGGTATCTCTTTCCTGCCCCGAACCATCCGAACGAACATGTCGCTTATGAAGTCGCGTCGGCGTGGCTGCTAAAAGCGGAGGCGATTGCGAAGGTAGAGAAACAGAAAGGAACGCTATTTCACGCCTATCGGCGGAAATGGGCTACAGAAAGGAAGCATCTCCCCGCCGCCGACGTCGCCGCCGCCGGTGGTTGGTCAGATTTAACGACACTGACGCAGGTCTATCAGCAGGCAGATCAAGAAACCATGTATCGCGTGGTGTCTGAGCCTGCCAATCTCGTGGAGCGGATTTCCTAGGGTTGAGACCCTCGCGATCACTAGTGAAGACTAGTGAGCGCTATTGAGGAGAATCGCCTCGATTCGCCATCCGTCATCATACTTCTTGAAATAGGCCACGCCGCCGACTTGATGTCGGCGTCCGTCCGCGTGGCTTGCGATAGTGCTCGTCGTGAACGTGGCCGACTTCTCGGCGCCCGCGGCGAGAAGCGCTCCGAGGCCATCGCCGGGCCCGTTCGCAACACCAGTGACTTGAACCGGTGGTCGGATGACCTCAGACGGGTCAAAGTCCCCAAGCTCGGGAGTGGCGTGCCATTTTCTCGTGATGTACTCCTTCTTCGCGTCGCTCGCGTGTGCGACGGCAACGACGTCGGCGACTTCCTTGTCCAGCAGGCGTTGAGCCGTTGCCCGATCGAACGGGGAATCCCAAGGACAGCTGAACCCGAGGCTTCCAGCCCACGCAACTGCAACGAAGGCGCGTCGGCAGATTCGTCCAACATGCGATGGGGCCGCGTTTGCGGCTTGGAGGTTAGCCGCCGCAGCACTCTGCCGCATGATTAGTTCAAAAATCATAGACAATCTGCGCCTTCGCTTTCACCGGGCTGCCAGTGGCCGTCGTGCCTGGCCGAAAATGGATCGTCTTCAATGCTTCCTCAAGCTTGAGATTGTATCGGCGGTCCTTCGTCGGCGTGAAATAGGTTAGTGTGGCGTGTCCCTCGGCATCGACTTCGAATTCCGCCACAAGATGAAAGCCGCGGACGGCATCCGGCATAGGGAGCGGCGGTATGAACATCTCGGTCGGTGTCGGTCGGGAAACCACGGTATCAGCCACCGGGTTCTGCGTAGGCGTCCGCGTAGGTTCAACCTCCGAGAAGTAGTCATCGAATGCTTTTGGCTTCAGGTCGCCAAAGACTGCGCGCCCGTTAGTTCCAGACAGCTGAACATCCAGGAAACCCTCGCGGCCATCGTCAGCCTTTAAGATGAACCGAATTGGCTCGAAGTTATACCAGCCGGCGACAATGTTTTTCACCGTGACATGCGCACCGGCGCCGACATAAATGGTCCCCAACTCGTCGGCTTCTTCATCATAGACCGCCAGCTCTGCCTCGCGAAGCCAGAGCGACCTTTCAAGCCACCGCGTGCGGGCATAGTCGAGATCACGAAGCGGTGCAATTCCCTCAACGGAGTTGGCGTCCGCAGCGGCCATTAACTTGGCGCCGTCATCGGTGGTGAAGTGCACGACCGGGACTGAGTCGCGAGTGATACCCGTTACTGTGAGAATCCGCCCCACCCAGTGCTCGTAGGGAAGAACAGGCTTGAACGCGAGATATCCGTATTTCTTAATCGACGCGGGCCTAGGCAGCAGGATGAACTTCTGCCCGACCCACTGGTCGATTTCCAGCGTGCCGAGCTTTGACCCTGGTGGTCTCTCAACTTTGCCGATGTTATTGCTTATGACGTACGGGTTCGTTTGGGCATGCAGCGCTCCGGAGTAGAGCCCTAAGACCACCACCACAGCAGCAATTCGCATCACTACTCCTATCGAGATAAAACAATACGGGTGCGCAACTTAGTGCTACTTCTATGCTGTCGCAAGCATAGTATCATAGAAGTAGCGTGGGCCGCTCATGGCCCAGCACTCGAACGCGGCTCTTCGACGACAAATCGGTCAGCGCCTACGCGAACTTCGCGATCGCGCCGGAATCACATCGCAGGAATCTCTGGCTGAAAAGGCGGGGGTGCACCGCACCTATGTTGGGCGGCTTGAACGCGGAGAGAGCGGCGTTACGGTAGAAGCACTGGCCGCGATCTTAGCGCCATTGGGAGTGAGCCTAGGCGAGTTCTTTGACCCCTTTTCATCAGTCATGCGCACGAGGGCGCCGAGGCGGAGAACGTAGGCGCAGGAAGCAGGTGGACATCCATTGTTTTGCCAGTGCCAACTCAGCGAATTGAAATCTTTAGAAAATCAGACGTGCGAGGTTTTCGTTTGTATAGCCTGATCATGGTCTACGAAGCGGGCGCATGGGACCGAAAGCGGAACGGTATGTCGCTGGAGCGATTTGGCGAGCATACTGTAAAGGGAGTAAAGGCGCAGTTTGAACAGCTCGACGCTCCAGCCCTAGAACGATTGCAGGCGCTGCCAACGGTTCTCGCGTATGAGCGACAACGGGGCCTGCCCGCTCACGTCGCGCGCATCACGAGAATCGCCCATGCGTCCAGGGCAGAGTTGCGATTCGACCATGAGCCGCTGGTGGGTGTGGCGCCCATCACTTCTGATCGACTCGTCGAGCTGGCCTGGGATCTAGACATCTCCGACGTCGAACTGAATCGAACGCACTGGGCCGTTAAGGATGTTGACCTTGCGCGGGTTCTTCAGGAAGCAGGACACTCCGGCGCGGCATTGCTCTCGAGCGCGTTCTCCGATTTTCGAGAGGGTGCGTTCGCCACGTTAGTCGTCCGACCAAGCGTATTCAAAGTGCCGACCATTGCTCGCGAACCGCAGCTGGTCGCAGTAATGATGCCGTTTGAAAAGGAGTTTGACGAGACCTACTCGGCGATCAAAACGACCTGCAAGTCCGAAGGACTAGCATGCGAACGGGCCGACGACGTCTGGAATGATTCAACTATAATGCAGGACGTATTTGAGCTGATCTACCGCAGCGCAATCACGATTGTGGATCTGTCCGGCCGCAATTCCAAGGTTCTTTATGAAACCGGCATAGCACACACGCTGGGCAGAGAGGTAATTCCAATATCACGCGACGTCAGCGAGTTGCCGTTCGATCTGGCGCAACATCGTACCTTGGGCTATCTGCCAAATAACGAGGGGCTTTCGGAGATGCAGGAGAAGCTGGCCCGGCGCCTTCGGACTTTGAAAAGCCGCAAGGGACGCTGACGCACGCTGGCGGGTTTGGCTTCCAGCCGCTACGACATCGGTCTGAGGGCGCTGACATCTCTTCCCAAGAGAAACTGGCCGAGGTGGCCGTCGTGCACCGCACCTACGTAGGACCGTTGGAACGCGGAGAAACCGGAGTTACGGTAGAATCGCTTCGGGCGATCTTGGGGCCATGGACGTAAGGCTGGCGGAGTTCTTTGAGCCGTTCACTGAATCGCAGCGGCCACGAACGCCTCGGGGCAAAGACTGCCGCGGATGACTGGCGAGTACAGATGGAAAGCGGTTGACCTAGACAAGCTTCAACTGACCCTTCGCGGGGGCGAATCTTCGCTCGTTGAGTTCAACCTGCAGTTGCACTCCTTCAATGATCGCGCTGGACCAAACGTCACCTAAGCCGGGAACGCGCTTAGTGACTTCGCGACCCAGGAAAGCCCGTGAGCCCAAATCTCTTGCGTGCCCTTGGAGGCCTTACGTCAGTCGAAGATTATCTGTTCGGAGATTCACCATTTTCGCCTGAGCCATTTAGGCGCGACGAAGCCTGGCACTACACAGGGCACTGCGAAAGCCGCGTACTCGTCGACCCGGCGTGGATTGAGTTTGGCAACCCTTTCGCCACGTTCACACGCCTCAACTTGTTGGTGAACTACGCGCGCAAGGTTAGCACTCCGACCAAGATCGAACTTCTCTTCCCACCGCACCTCAAGCCACCCAGGGCCCGCAAATGGGAGGGCGCCTTTTTCAGCGGTCCGTTCTATCGCGAAGTGGCAGCCCCGAAGGGTCCAACTCGGCAGGATATCTTGGACGCACTGGCGCCAAGCGAGCGTGAATATCGCGCGCGACGAGCAGAATTCGACGCAGACCCACACCTCGAGCGCGCAGAGTCGGAAGTGGATCGACTGATCTACGGTGCGATGCTTTTTGACATTGCAGGGGGCTCAGGCCTTCTGGAACTAGTTGTCGAACACCGCTGTGACTATCTGCTCACTGAAAACCCCTGGATCCTAACTGCCTCCGATGCCCTCAAGAAATCTGGGGTATGGCCGTCTACTGCCGAAGACACGCTCGAACTGCTCCAGCTGTCACTGCGATCCGTCGGAGTGTTCATCGAGGTGGTGAACCCCATCACGGATGAGGACTGGGGTGAACTGGGGCGCCTAAAGGTGGGAATCGAGGGTCTCGGATTCTCTCATTTCTACTCGATGGAGGACCGAGCGCTGAGGGCGTATCAGGGATGGTTCGCTCGACTATTGGAGGCGGCGCAAGACAAACAGCAGCTGATGAGGCATGGACGAGCGGCCTTCTACCATCGTTTCCCGTTCATGCTCTACGCCCACGATCAGCTTCGATACCATTCTCTCTATGCACAGCGGTTTCGGCGCGATAACCGCTACCGCGGCGACCACCGCTTCTTCGTCTCGTATCACCTGAACGCGTTTTATGTGATGCTCGCGGCTCTTCTCGACAACGTCGCTTGGATTTGGAACTACGCGCTCAAGCTTGGCTTCAAGGAGCACGACAAGAGTCGGAGCCAATGCGTTCTAACTCACAAGGAGTTCCGCAAGCGTCTCGGCTCCTTGCGGCCTGATTTTGTCGCATTGCTCGATGAACCCAAAGTTGCCGAGTGGCTTCAGAATCTCACGCTTAAGCGCCACCCAGCAGTCCACCGGGAGCCGTTGTTTCTAACGGAGATTCTTGAAGAAGGAACAGGGAAGGTCCTCTCTGATACCGCTTCGGTGGTGGTCGAGTCGGACAGATGGCTTATGTTCGATCTTCTTGGCGCCGCTAATGCAGATCTCGGGGCCCTCCATCGGTTCCTCGGTTCGATGGAGGAACTTCCGGTCCCAGTGCTCGCAAAATGACGCTCTACAAGTATTTGCAGAAAGAACGAATCGACGTCCTACAGAATCGCGAAATTAGGTTCACTCAAGCAGCCGCGCTGAACGACCCATTTGAAATCAACCCTTATCTCGACACTTTGGTCCGCCGATCCACGTTGACAGCGCGCTTCGCGGCGACCCCACCAGACCCCACGCCTAATCTGATCGAGTGGTACTCACACTTACCGCCGGAACAGAAGAAGCGCCTTCCGCTGGACGATGTGCTGCGGGCCGCGAAGGAATGGATGTCGAGCGCAGAGGGCAAGCGTCAACTTGAGGAACTTATTGGCATAGCGGCAGACGCAATGAAGGAGGTAACTGAGGAAACCCGTGACAGTCTCTTCCGTCGGTTGAGGACGGAAATCGGGATCCTCAGCCTCAGCGAAATCGCTGACGGCGCACTTCTTTGGGCTCACTACGCCTCAGACCATCAAGGCTTCGTGATTGGCTTCGACGAATCCAGCCGCCTCTTGAATTCACCCCGTGCGCCGCAGGACGAGTTCTTTAGGACGCGAAAAGTAAACTACACGACGCCCGTCGAATTTGCGGACCTGGAGGATCTCGCGAATCACAACCTGCTCATTAGCAAAGCGCCAGATTGGGAACACGAGAGAGAATGGCGAGTCCTTGTTCCCATCACCGCAGCTACGAGAACCATCGCGGCTCCAGACCCGATTCATCTGGTAGCCTTCGATCCCTCGGCGATTCAGACAGTCATTCTTGGGACCCGGGCAACAGCTGACTTCGAACTCGCCATTAAACAGGCGCTATCGATCCCAGAGTATTCCCACGTTTCGCTGCGTCGCGCACGATTAGATCGACGCGCCAGCCGCATTGCTATCACCTAGGGGGCCGAAGCTATAGCCGAGCGCCCGACCGCCCGCGCGCTCGAGCTAGGCGACGGGCCGTGGCTGTCGCGGATTATGCAAAGAGGTTCAAGTCGGCATGAGATATCGTCAAATCGTTCTTGAATACGGTCTTGACGAAGAGATCGAGGATCCGCGCGCGTCGTTCCGGAGACCAGGAGCGAACAAATGACGGCGACAGCACAAAGTTCTCACACTCGTTCAGTAGCCGCCGCGAAATCTCAATCTTCTGTGTCTCACCATTCGTTCGCAGCATCGAGTACAGGGCGTGGCGAACCCGGCGTCGGTGTTGCGGGAGATACGACACGAGAACCGATGTGGTCGTCGGTGACCTAGGAAGGACCGTGATGCAAACACCGATGAGAAGATCGCGTCGGTCGGAACCGATCGAGAACAAGCCCGATGCGGCGAGAGTCGGCCTTGCCACTTCAAGCTCAATCAGCTCGTGGTTGATAGCTGAAAAGTTTCGGTCGAGGTACGCTTCATCGTACACGGCCTTGTACATCCACGTCTCATACGCGACCATGAGCCGGTGAGTGGCGAACAAGCCCGTGGGAGTCAGCGTGTTCGACGGGTCGACGCCCACCTCAATTCGCTTTTGATAAGCGAGCTGTGTTGCGGAACCGGCAGCCATTGTCGCGTGGAGTTCGTAGAAGGTCGCCCGATAGGCAAGCAGGAAGCGATGCTCGGGATTTGAGAAGTCAATTGGGCTCTTCTCGATTGGGCTGAAGAGGGCGTCATCGTGTTGAGAGCAGAGGCCTGCGAAAGTCGTAGCCCGGTTGCGACCAACTTCCTTCAGGTCATATTGCGGTCCGCGTTCCACGTCGATCCGGAGTTCCGGTGCTACGACGTGCCCACCTTCTGACAGCAACTCGAGCGTCCAGCCATTCTGGACCGAGTGGGCGCGGATCGCCGGGTTGCCGCAAAAGCTGGGGCGCCCGTTCTCAAGCACGTACCACAGACAGCGGCGAAGCTCGGAGCCTCGCAGCTCATACATGTGTTTGATCAGGGTATTTCGCTGCTCCCGATTCGCCATTTCGCAAAAGGTAGCGGGTGGCCGATTTCGGCGATTTCGTACCTGGCCGACGGCTAAGTCGCTCGCCAGCTTGGGACTCCGGTCAGGCCGTCTCGATGATGCTGCCGTAGTTCTTCAATGCCAATTTGATCCGGTGGATGTAATGCGAGCCGTCCGGATAGCGGCAGTCGGACGCTTTTGGATTGACAAAGAAGTTGAGGCTATCGCCCTCTTGATGCCTTTCCTCGCCCAGATGAACTGACCAGTTCGTGGCCACGAGAAGATTCATGATCTTCCCCGACGATACGCCGTTCCGATCGTATCCTGAGTCGACCTGCGGCAGAATTCCTTCCAGTTCAGGAAGAACACCGGTCGCGACCTGCTCTGCCACATTCGGCGGCAAATTCAGGTCGACGAAAACGTACAGAGGGTGGTCGTGTGCTTTCGGGAGCGCGCGTTCGACTTGACCGGCTATCTGCGCGGCGATCTTGTGCGCAGTTGCCGTGTCTGGAGTTGGCGGAGGTTTGCCAATAGTCGAGCCAAGGATGCCTTCGCGGTGAATGCTCTTGGCCTCGACGGCGATTTGTGTCCCTGAAGTTCGCTCGGTTGCGATGAATTCGGCGTGTTTCCTGGACGAGTCCGACTCATCCTCGAAGGCCAGGTCGAAGCCGGCGCGAATCATTACCGCAGCAACAGCGAGTTCAAACCGCGCGGATTGGAACGTCGTGGGGTCAGTCAATCGCGCGAGAACGGCTTGTTGAAGTGCACGGCTCTTGTCCAGCGTGTACATGTCATACGCGAGGAGCAGAAGCGCCTTGACGCGCCAGTTCAGACCGCCCGGATACTCGGAAATGATACCAGCTCGATCGTATTCGGCCAACAGCGCCGCGAAATCGGACATCCACTGAACGAGGACATGGCGATCGTCGGACGCCTGGCCTTCCTGCGCCCGACTCCATGCGCTCGGCAGCTTCGACGCGAGATACGAAGGAAAGAGGAAGACGGGCGGCTTCTCCGGGTCAACCTCGAACCACTCGCCGCCAAGTTCTACGAATAGCTTCCCGTCGCGTTTAGTCGCGATCCACGGTGGAATGGCGCTTGTCATGTGCTCCATTGGTGAAATCCGACGGCCGTGGCACCGGAATGCCTTGATGCGCGTGGTGCGGAATTGATGCTCCGCCGCGCAGTGCTCGGCACAATGTTCGTTCTTGCGAGCGCAGCAGAGATAAGGCCCCTGCTTGCGGCCAACGGCGAATGGGCTAATTTTCACATTTACCGAACAAAGACCGAAACACGGAACCTCTTGCCTGGACTCACGTTATGCAGCAGATTGAGTGCGTATCGGTATACCCCCAGCAGAGGTACAGTCGGTTGGAGCCTAAACTTGTTGCGCTCAAGCTGTTCTTAGACGCCCTTGGAATCCCGGCCGATATCGACACGGTCGAGGACCGCAAACGAGTCCAGAAGGCAGTCTACCTCGGACAGATTTCTGGCCCCAATCTCGGGTATCGTTTCAATTGGTATCACATGGGCCCTTATAGTCCCGCACTTACTCGGGACTATTATGAGCTGGCCGGTGAACTGGAGAACGATCCCGAGGCAGTTCGGGACAAGTCGTTACGGGAGTCGGCGTTGCAGAGGCTCCGTGAGACCGCGGATCTGCTCAAGCCGCCGCCGACCGTGCCCCTCGATCAACCCGATTGGCTCGAACTTCTGGCGTCGTATCATTTCCTCCGGCAGATAAGCCATTATTCTCGTGCGAAAGCCATCGCGCTCTTGACCGAGCAGAAGGCGCACGTCGCCGACTACGTTGCCAGTGCCGAGGCGGCCCTTAGAGCGGCGCGCCTACTCAATTAAGGCAAGCGAACGTGTGATTCGGCCATGGAAAGGGATTTCCGATCCCGTTCACGGAACGATCGGACTAAGTGAGGTGGAGGCGCGCGTGATTTCAACGCGCGCCTTTCAGCGTCTACGGAATGTGAAGCAGCTCGGCCTGGCTCACATGGTCTTTCCGGCCGCGGACTACTCAAGGTTCTCACACTCGCTCGGCGTATGCCACGTCACGCAGCGTATCATCCGATCGTTGCGTCGCTCAGGACAAGCCATCGAAAGCGATGAGGAACAACGGTACCGACTCGCGGGACTCCTACACGACATCGGGCACTACCCTTTCTCGCACGCGATGGAGGAAGCCGTTCATGATCACTATTCGGAATTGATCACGGTCGATGCGGCGCAGCCTCAAGAGGCTGTGCCAGTAGCTGAGGAAGATCGCGTCCCATGGCTGAACCATGAGGCCGTCGGCAAGGAAGTACTAACGCACGATGAAGAACTACTCAACGTGCTTAACTCAGCCGGAATCCGGCCAGAGGAGATCTTTCAGATCTTCGCCCGCGAGCAACCTCCGCGGTTCGCGAACCTGATCAGCTCCGATCTGGACGCGGATCGGATCGACTATTTGCTGCGAACTGCACACCACACCGGGCTTCCATATGGCGCGGTGGATCTCGGATACCTCCTCGGACAGGTGCGGGTCGACAACAACGGGCAGATCTGCATTCACCCCAAGGCACTCCGAACTGCGGATCACTTCCTGCTCGGTCGATATTTCGACTACCAACAGGTAGCCTTTCACAAGGCCGTCGCGGCAATGGAATGGCTACTGAAGGAGGTGATCAAGCATCTTCTCTCGTCGGGCCGTTTGGACTGTTCGACGCGCGCCACGCGCGAACGAATTGCACAGGGGTCGTGGGGCAGCGTTGATGATCCATATCTTCTCGGCCTGATCAGAGACCTGGCAGTGAACGGCGCCGGCACAGTCAAAGAGATGGCCGAGGCAATCCTTTACCGACGCCCGCCGAAACTACTGGCTCAGCTGGAGTATATCGACCCACGGTCCGTAGGAGCCGGCCGATCTTTTCGCGATCGACGCCGACGGGTCAATGAGTTGGTCGGACGCTGGGCCGAGGAACTCGGCCTTCCACTCGATCGATGGTACGTGCGAGAAGGGTCCCTAACGATGACAAAGGTTGGGGCAAACATTCCCATCTCCGAGCTACCGCAGCTCGATGACGACGAGACCAACCAAGCGATCCGCGTGTTGAATACTCGGACTGGAGCGTCAGAACGGATCATGGCAGACCGACGGTCACTGATGCACGTACTTGCGGATCGCGCGCTCTACTCCCTTCGGATCTACGCGCTGATCCCCGCGAATCGAGAAGCGGAGCTGAATGAAATCCGAGCCCATGTGCACACTGGACTGGACGACGATGAGTGGACGTGATGCACCCGTGGGGAACGACGTCTTCCCCGCTATGGCTCATTCTCTGCGACGTCGAGGTCCGCACTGCGTAGCAAAGGGGCGGCTATGACGGAGACGTTATCACCTGACGGTGCCGGCGACTTGAGTCGACCATGAGTCGCCCCAGTTTCGGGTGCAGGCGAACCCAGTCGGGCGAGTTCGATCTTCGTCACGCACTCGATCCTCGCAATTCTGAGGCGTGTCTCCTGTTCAATCCGAGTTCGGCTTCGCGCGCCCAGCTGCGTGATGGCTTCGCACGCGATCTTCGAGAATGCCTCGAAGCTGGGCTTGGAGAACAGACGCCAAATGCCGTAACACAGAGGAAAGCTCATAACGTAGCTCCGCAAGCGGCTCGTTCGACAACCGTCGCTCGGGGGCGCGGAAAAAAAACCCCCGACTTTTTTTCGTCGGGGGAAAAGCGCAACCACATTTTACCAACGGGAGTGTTTTGCCTGCAATAGCAACGTAACGCATTAACAATCGGTGACTTAGAGAATCCACATCACGAAGCTGATCGCATCGGAGATGCGCCGTCTTGTTGCCCGAACGTTGAAGAAGGAGCACGGTCTGTCATTACCAGATCTAGGCCGTCGAGTTTGCGAAAAGGTGAGCAAAACGTAGTTCGGGATGACAATGCCACGGCTCACTGAGACTCTCGAGGCAAAGGCCGGCTGAATGTCGCATCGGTATCCCCACGTCAAGTTTCATTTCTGACGAATCTCGGGGAGAATATGGGGGAGCGTCCCTTAGAAATGGAAAGGCGAGCCAACCGAACTGGTTGACTCGCCTTTAGTTGCCCCTCCTGGGATCGAACCAGGACTCTCCTGATCCAGAGTCAGGCGTGTTGCCAGTTACACCAAGGGGCAATCGATGTTTTTTCGGGTGTGTCCCGCGCGACGGAACCCATTGATTATAGTTCGGTTAGCAACCTCGATCAACCCCGCGCGCCTTCATCCAACGACTCGCCATTCCGACCGGCGACACCGCTAACCCGCTCAACGATCATCGTTTGCACATCTCGCACGCCACAACGCTGAGCAAGGGTTGCCGCATCGCCGGCGCGGCCGTCCTCGTCGCGTCGGCGCTGGCCTGCAGCGACACACTCCGCGGCGCCGGGCCCAGTCCCGCGCTGGCCGAGACGCACGCGGATCAACTGTTCGACGCCGTCTCGACGCGCTTCAATCAGGTCGAGCTCGCGCCAAAGTACGACACCGCGCGAGTCCGGCTCGCCCAGTCGGCGCTGGTGCCGTCACGCATCTTCGACGACGCAGTGGTTTGGGAGGCCAGGCCGTCGGCCGCGCTGCGGCTGCTCTATGTGAGCGGCACCACGGCGGCGAACGGGCACTATCGGCTCGAGCCGCGACCAACGCTCACACCGCCCGCTCGACCGGGAGACACGCGGCACACGATCGCCCTCGAGCTTCTCTCGCCGTCCGTCTATCGCTGGGACACCAACGTCGAGCTTGGAATCGGCGCGATCAGCGCCGAGGAAGTCAGCGTTCTCTTATCGACGCTGTTTCGTTCGGCTGAGGGACGGACCGAGAAAGAGTTGCGCGACGACTATCGCGCGGCATTTCCACGAGCGACGACCGCGTTCGGCCACGGGTTCTCGATCGACTCCCTGCGCGTAACGCCGAGTGCGGCCGGTGCGACGAGTGTCGTAGTGACAGGCGGCTTTCATCCCGAGCTGATGCGCCCGACTTATCCGGCGCTCGCATCGTACTTGGACAAGTATCTCGGGCCAGCGAAGTATCACTTTGCGCTCGCCGATCGATCAGGCACACCGTTGTTCGACGTCGCCGGCCGCGATCGGTCGATCACGATTCGCTATCGGGTGAGCAAAGGACAGCTCATCAATCTCGCCGGGGCGCCGCGTCCCTGGCCGGACAGCCTGGTGCTGACGTCGGACGTCTCCCTCAAGGTGAAGGTGTTTACCGTTGGCTTCCACCAGTTGGTAACGGACTTCGCGATCTCTAACACGGGTCACGATCGGTCATGGACCGTGGTCGCGCAGAAGGAGCCTGGCTGGGACTTGCCATTGCTCACCGAGCGTCTGCTGCGGGCGCCGCTCAGGCGGCCGTTCGAGGGCGCGGGCTCGATGTTTCGGATTGGTGTGCGTGACAGCGCGGGGATGCAGTCGGTGTTCGTCCGTCGAACGCGGCTCGACGTCCAGGAGAGCGCGATCATGCGCTTCGTCGGGTCGCTCGCGTCGCACGCGGTCGGAGATTTGAACGAGAAGGTCGAGATGGAGGAAGACCGCTTCCTGCACGACGGATTCGCCGCACTTCAGGCGGATACTCGCGCCCTCGGCGGGCGTTGGCGCGCCGAAGGCGAGGGAGGACCGGCGGAAAAACCGGGACAGAAGTAGAAAACGCCACGAGCATGCTCGTGGCGTTCAAGTTTCGGGCGACAGTCTCGCCGGAGCTGCCTCGCGCGCCGTCATTGGAACTCTGCGTCCTACCGAACAGCGGCGGGCAAAACTTCGTTGGCGAGAACTGTGCCTGTAATTTGTCGCAGCGGGGAGCGGTGTTCGTGCCCGATGCTGCAATGGAGCTGACCGGGATCGAACCGGTGACCTCTGCAGTGCGATTGCAGCGCTCTCCCAGCTGAGCTACAGCCCCGCTTCGTCGTTGCGTGCGGCGGCAGGGTTGAAGCCGGCCGTCGCAGCATGGAAAAGGCCCCGCGATTCACGGGGCCGCTCCCGACTCACGTAAATCTAGAGAGCGACTGGTGATACGTCAAGAAGACGCCCCGTGGCGGTCGAGGTAACGTCTCGCGCCAGGCCGCTACATTCTCCCACCATGTTCTCTGATCTAAAGCCAACAGAAATCCTCGCCGCAGCCGACCGAATACGACCGCTCATCAAACGCACGCCGCTCATCAAGAGCAGTGCGCTCAGCGAGATCGCCGGTGGCGATGTCTATCTCAAGCTCGAGAACCAGCAGACCACCGGCTCCTTCAAGTTGCGCGGTGCCTTGAACGTGCTGTCGACGCTGTCGGCCGACGCGCGGAAACGCGGCGTCGTCGCGTCGTCTGCTGGCAACCATGGACTCGGCGTCGCCTACGCGGCGAAGCACTTCGGCGTGCCGGCAACGATCTTCGTTCCCTCGACCGCGCCGCAAGTCAAGCGGGACGGCATCGTCGCACTCGGGGCGACGATCGATACGACGCAGCCGGATTACGACAAAGCGATGGACGCGGCCAAAGCATTCGCGGCGAAGCGCGGAGCGACGTTCATCAATCCCTGCTTGGGCGAGATGCTGCTCGCCGGACAGGGAACGGTCGCCCTCGAGATCCTCGGCGACATCCCAGCGCTAGCGACGCTCGTGGTCAACGTCGGCGGCGGGGGATTGCTTGGCGGATGCGCCAGCCTCGTGCGAGCCGTTGCGCCGCAAGTGAAGATCGTCGGCGCACAGAGTGAGAACACGGCGGCA
>Ga0157370_10002964_pt1 | contig 20193 bp, 13 predicted proteins | sample C35metaG_FD_113463 | JGI IMG/M metagenome (GOLD analysis project Ga0157370, IMG submission 113463) | Corn rhizosphere microbial communities from Kellogg Biological Station, Michigan, USA - C3-5 metaG | ecosystem: Host-associated > Plants > Roots > Rhizosphere > Soil | place: USA: Michigan...
AAATAATGGCAAAAATTTACAACGCATCACCGAGTGGTTTCCCAGGTGATGAAGACCAGGGCGAAATGTCTTCATGGTATGTATTGAGTGCAATTGGATTATATGCTGTTTGCCCGGGCACTGATCAATATGTTATTGGAAGCCCGTTGTTCAACAAAATTACCATTACACTTGAAAACGGAAAGGAATTTATTATTGAAGCCCATAACAACAGCGCTAAAAATGTGTATATCCAATCCGCTAAATTAAATGGTATTCCTTACAAGCATAACTGGATTACTTATAAGGATATTATTAATGGCGGCACGTTGGATTTAGAAATGGGTGAAACAGCAAACACATTAAGAGGTATCGACGATGCCGACAAACCTTTTTCTGTTTCATCAAAAAAATAATTAAGAAATAATTAAGATAGATAGCGGTTTAAAAAACATTGCGTGACTATACTTTAATAACGAATATATGAGAAAAGTCTTTTTTACTACTTTATTAATAACTGTTTGTTTTTTTATTGCCTGCAAAAAACAAAGCTTTCTTGATAAAACAACTACAACGGATCTGACCGAAAAAGCCGTCTTTTCTGACAGTGCCCGTTCAATGGATTTTCTTACAAATATCTATGCAAATGTTGGTTTTAGTTTTAGTTTATCTAGATTTGGAAGTGCTGCCGGCCTTGATGCCTGCTCTGATGAAGCAGAAGGTCCTTTGTCTGCCTCAGTTACAACCTACAATCAGTTTGCATCCGCTTCTGTAAGTTCTTTTAATATTGCTAATGACGCATGGAATATCTCTTATAGCCAGATAAGAGCGGTTAATCAATTTTTAAAACATCTACCCGTTATTCCGTTCAACAATATTTTAAGAAACAGAACAAAAGGCGAAGCCATTTTTTTACGTGTATGGTATTATTCAATTATGCTGAAACATTATGGCGGTATTCCTTTAATAGGAGATTCGGTGTATGAAGAAGGAGATAAGATAAACGCGGTTAGAAATACCTATGAAGAATGTGTCAATTATATTACAGAACAATGTGACGAAGCTGCAGCCATTTTGCCTTTAAGCTATGCAGGACTTGATTATGGAAGAGTTACCAAAGGAGCGGCGCTTGCTTTAAAAGCACGTGTTTTATTGTATGCAGCAAGCCCATTGTTTAATGGAGGAGCAGTAACGGCTGATGCTACATTAAAAGCATTGGTTAGTTATCCGGCATATGATGCAAACCGGTGGAAACTCGCTGCCGATGCAGCTAAAGCTGTAATGGATTTGGGCATCTATAATTTATATGTTGATAACGCTACAAAATCTGGTTATGGTTTTTATGAGTTGTTTCAAAAACGGGTAAACAATGAATATATTTTTGCACAGATGAACCCCGACAATAAAGACCTTGAAAATTTATGGCGTCCTCCATCAAGAGGCGGTAGCTCAACATCCGGATCATTCCCGTATCAGAATTTAGTTGATGCATTTGAAATGAAGAACGGCCTTCCAATATCAGATTCCGCATCTGGTTATGATCCTGCTAATCCTTATGCAGGAAGGGATCCACGGCTTGACTATACAGTTACACATAATCTTTCTCAAATTTATGTTGCCTACGATCAGTTGCGTCCGGTTTATACTTATGATGGCGAACCTAATGGCGATGGCTTTGGTGCAGGGACACCTACCGGCTATTATGGCAATAAAATGTGTAATGATAACGTGATACCCAATTATTTTTTTAATATAACTTCAAGATGTTTACCATTAATAAGGTACGCAGATATTTTACTAATGTATGCGGAAGCAACGAATGAATATTCAGGTCCGTCACAAGAGGTATATGATGCAGTTGAACAAATAAGACAGCGTGCAGGCCTCAATCCCTACCAGCTAAAAACAGGGCTAACAAAGGATGAAATGCGTACTGTAATCCAACATGAAAGAAGAGTAGAACTGGCATTTGAAGAATCAAGATTCTGGGACGTAAGAAGATGGAAAATTGCAGAACAAACAGACGCACAAACTATGACCGGTATGCGTGTAAAAAAAGATGCGAATGGCAATTTTACTTACATAATAGAAACTGTTCGTAAACGCAACTTTAGAAAAGCAATGTATTTGTGGCCGATACCACAAAGTGAAACGGCAAAATCATCTGATCTTTTGCAAAACCCCGATTATTAATTATAGGAAAATTCAATAATAGTATATGTTAGTGCGAAAAATATTTTTAACTTTTATCGTTTTTGGAATGGCGATATCCTGCACCAAAAAAATGGAAGTGTTTAATGAGCCGGTAAAAGACCTAAAGGCTGTATGGCGCATCCAGAATATTACAAGGAATTCGGTTGACATCACTCAATTTATAGATTCTGCAGGGTTCAGGCTTTCTCTTTCTGATGATAGCAGTTATACGCTTCAGGGAAACAATATACCTTTTCTGGTAAACAGTCCAAGCGGCAAATGGTCAACTGATGATCCAAAATATCCTTACAACATCACTTTTAGTCCAAATGATAGTACGAAATCGTTTAAGGGAAGCATTGCTACACCTGTGTCAAAAGGAGAGCGGGTACTCAGTATAACCTTCAGTCCAGGCTGCCAATCCAATACCTATATATACACATTTGAAAAAGTTAATCCATAATATGCAGCCAAAATCAAAAAATAAAAAACCTTACAGAAGATTTGTTTACTTGTTACTGTTTCTTTCTTTTGCAGGTCTGATTATTACTGCCTGTGTATCTACCCTTACCATTGTAAGTCAGGATCCATTGGTAACGCCAGGCGATTCAACGCACATGGTTATTGCCCTGCAATGGACACAAACAAATTACGATCGTACAGATAGGCAAGTGGTGGCAATATGTGTACCAAAGGTGTGGAAAGCGGCGCTGAATACGACTATGACCTATAAAAGTGATGTGGGAGATGGTAAAATGGTACTGATACCGGATGGTATTGCTGAGCCTTCCAGCAAATTGTCTTATCCCGCAGCTATATTGAAAAAATTTGGCATTGGACCAAATTATATTAACGACCTTGAATGGGTAGTGTTTTGGACAGACAACAAATTATCGGTTGCCAATCAAACAACAGTGAATGGAAAAATTTATATCAGTATAAAAACGTCACCTGACTATTTAAGCTTTAGACCCGGCTATGCCATGTGTGAAGATGAAGACGGTTTATCTGATGCAAATTCTGGTTATTATCAAAGCCAGTTCGGAACCTGTATGGAAGTTGTTGGTAACAATCCTGATGAAGACGTGCAGGATTTTTGTAACCCTCAAATTGGTATTGGCGAACCCTCCAGTGCAACCGAGAATGATATTGTTACCATTAAATACAATGGCAGCCTTGATACTTCTTCTCTAAAAAATAAGTCAAATATTTACTTCTGCGCAAAGGCCTTTAAAACAAATGGCGATAGTGTACAAATATGCCAGCCAACTGCAAAAACAAAACTTACAAACTACGGCTTTCAACAGTGGCGCATAGATTTCTGGCCTAAGAAATTTTTTAACCTGCAAAACGGTGAAGGTCTCAAACAGATACAATATTATTTCACTGACGAAACAGGAACGATTAAAACAGGTTATGGTAATACAGTCGATCCATTCAAATATACTTTTAAATGTAAATAAATAATTCCTGTGAAAATATACATAACCACTATCGCTAAAACATATTATGTTATGAAAACATTTTTAGCACTGATATTTTTTACAACTTGCTTTTGCGTAAAATCAATGGCACAACAATTTACCGTCACCGGCAATATTGTTGATGAATATGGCCATGCACTTTCAGGCGTTACCGTTCAATCGAAAAAATCTGCTGCCACCTCCTCTTCTGATAGTAATGGTACATTTAAAATACAGGCTCAATCAAAAGACGTATTGCTCTTTAGGGATACAAACTATGAAACAACTTCAGCTACAGTTAAAGATGCATCTACCATAATCTTTGTGAAGCTTATTCCCAATTTCTTTGCAGCTCCCGATACAATAAATGTTTTGTACGAAACAAAAAATAAACAAAAAATATTGGGTTCGGTTGCTACTATTTACACCAATCAGTTAACAACAACACCGGCTCCATTATACGCATATCCATTAACAGGCCGTTTACCCGGCTTGTATACACAACAAACGCGTGGCTGGGAAGGAACCAATAACTCAGGTTTGGGTTCAGTAGATGTGAACGGTTTGTATTACCCTAACAGGAAGGGCTTAAATGGACCAAATGATAACACGGAGCTTACACTGACCTTACGTGGACAGCAACCAGTAACAATTGTAGATGGTGTGCAAAGAGATATTTACACAATTGATCCGGAAAATATTGAATCGGTTTCAGTATTAAAAGATGGGCTTTCAACCATTTTACTCGGACAAAGAAGTTCCAGAGGCGTTATTCTTGTTACTACAAAGAAGCCTGTTTCCGGCAAACCACATATTTCTCTTACAGCCCAATCCGGAATTCAAACGCCGCTAGGGTTGCCTGATCCTTTGCCGGCTTATCAATATGCATATTTATACAATGAAGGACAATACAATGAGCAAAAACCACTCTCCTATACTGAAGCGGATTTTCAGGCTTATAAAAATCATTCGGATATTTATGGCCACCCTGATGTGAACTGGTTTAATACTCTTTTTAAAAAGAATTCAATTATGAACCGGTATAGTCTGAATGTAACAGGTGGAGGCGCTGCGGCGCGCTATACTATTGGTTTAAGTTATCTTGATGACAATGCTTTATTTAAGGGAAGCAATCCTGATTATGAAACCAATGCAACTATAAAACGCTATACGGTTAATTCAAATATTGATGTGGATGTAACAAAAGAATTTAAGGTAAAGCTTCAGATGTTTGCACGTGTGCAGGAAGATAATCAACCAGGGGCTGGTACAGATGCGATTATCAGCCAGATGTTTACAACGCCAAATAATGCCTATCCTGTTTTTAACCCTGATGGTTCTTTTGGTGGTACACAATCGTATCCTAAAAACCTATATGCACAGCTCACACAATCCGGCTACATACAGGATTATGAAAGAGATATTTTTTCAAATCTTGAGATGAATTATAATTTCGATAGATTCGTGCCCGGCTTATGGGCAAAGGTTCAGAGCAATATTTCTGTTTTTGCATCCAACTCAACCAACAGAAGCGCAGCGGTACCATCTTTTAAGTTTGCTGTAAGCGGAAGCGATACAACTTACAATCGTTATGGTTCCTTCGCTGATCAGGCTAATGCATTCAATCTTACCTATAGTGCCCAGTTTTGGTATTTGCAAAGCGCAATAGGCTATACACGTTCTATTAAAAAGAATAACTTTACTGCAAAAGCTTTTTACGACCGGAATGAAAGCATCTTCAATTACGATTTGCCGGAAACAAATCAGAATCTTGCCATAGCCGGTTCGTATGATTTTGATGGGAAATATTTTGCAGAAGCCACGGTAAATTATAGCGGTAACGATCGCTATCCACCCGGCAAACAATTTGGATTATTTTATGCTGGCGGAATCGGTTGGAATATCACCAAAGAAAATTTTTTTAAAAACAGCAGTGCACTTCAGTGGGTAAATAATTTGAAGCTGCGTGCTACTTATGGTAAGACAGGCAATGATAATGTTGGTTATTTTACCTGGCGCGAATCCTATCAGTTAAATGTTGTTAATCCAACTTATCCTATTGGTATCAGCAGGGCATCGCAGGCTGTAACGCAACAAACCACTTTAGCTAACCCAAATGTAACATGGGAAAAAGGGGATAAGTTTAATGCTGGTATTGATGCAGCCTTCTTTAAAAACAGATTATTGTTGACAGCCGATTTTTATAACGATAGATATTATGATTTGCTGCAGCTCCGCGGCAAACAAACGTCATTAATAGGCATTGGATATCCGCTTGAAAATCTTGGTATCAATAATTATTCAGGTATTGAGTTGCAAACTACGTATCAGAACAATTACAAAGATTTTAATTATGCTCTTTCCGGCAATATTTCTTTTGAGAAATCAAAAGTCATTTACAGTGATGAAGTAGTAGAAAAATATCCATGGAATGTAAGTACCGGACAACCTGTTGGAGTAACCTTTGGCTACATTGCACAGGGACTGATACAAACACAACAGGAAGCAGAAACAAGTCCCCATCCTGCGGGTTATATTTTACAGCCTGGCGATATAAAGTATGCAGATCTAAATGGTGATGGATTGATAAACCAATATGATCAAACAGCTATTGGAGAAACAAAACCGCTGGTATTTTACGGTGTTACCGGCAATTTGAGCTATAAAGGTTTTGATATAAATATTTTACTGCAGGGCGTTACCAACCGAAAATACATTATGAATGATAACTCTTTTGGTTCTGGTACACAACAGGGATACAGTTATATAATCGGAAGATGGACCCCAGAAACCAGCACTGCTTCAACGTTTCCAAGGCTCACGCCCGGCATCAATGCAAACAATGATGTTACAAGCACTTTCTGGCAACGTTCAGGTAATTATTTCCGGCTAAAAAATGCAGAGGTAGGCTATTCATTGCCTTACCCTTTAATTAACCGTCTCCATTTTACATCTATACGTGTTTTTGCAAACGGCCTTAATCTTTTTACACAAGCAGCTTTTTCGCGGGTTGATCCGGAAGTTAACGGATATACGTACCCAATTCAGAGGGTAATAAATTTCGGAATTAATATTAAGTTCTAAGTAACGATTATGAAAAAATACATAACCATATTCTTATTTGTTGCAGGCTATTTAATGGTATTAAGTTCTTGCAGAAAATATGAAGCTGTTCCTGTTGAAACAGTAACGCAAGATTATATTTTCGATACAAAAGATTCTAATGGCATTTATGCAAGCCAGTATCTTTTCTCTATTTATTCATCCTTACCGGACATAGCTGGTAACCGGATAGGCAGGGATCTTTTAGCTGCCGGCTCTGACGATGCGGTTACATCACAGTCAACCGCTGCGCCCGTGACCCTTCTTGCCACAAATGGTATCACCATTTTTAATAATCCTGATGATGCGTGGTCAAGAAGTTATAATGGCATAAGAATGGCAACTAATTTCCTCAATAATTTTAGTGTAGTGCCATTAAAGAATGCAAATGAAAAGCGCTCCTGGTTTGGAGAAGCAAGAGCGATGCGCGCATTTTTTTATTGGGAACTGGTAAGGCGTTATGGAGGTGTTCCCTTATTGGGCGATTCTCTAAAAACGCTTAAAGACAATATTCAAATTCCACGTAGTTCATTTGGAACATGCGTTAATTATATAGTAAGTGAATGTAACCAGGCAATAGATAGTTTACGTGATGATCCTGTTATTGATGCTAATTATGGAAGGTTTTCAAAAGATGGCGCACGTGCCTTAAAAGCTCGTGTATTGCTATTTGCAGCAAGCCCTCTATACAATGGCGGAAATACCGGCGATTCGTTGAATGGTTATACAAGCTATGATGCTAATCGTTGGAAATTGGCAGCTGATGCGGCAAAAGAGATTATCAGCCAGGATGTTTATCATCTTGAACCAAACTTTATTGATATATTTATTATCCAACGTAGCAATGAAGTAATTTTTGCAAAAACCAATACGCTTGGCAGGCCTATTGAAACAAATAATGGTCCCATTAATTTTGCTACAGCACCAGGTGCAGGTAATACAAGCCCAACTCAAGAATTAGTGAATGCTTTTGGCATGAGCAATGGTTTGGAAATTAACGATCCCGGATCTGGTTATGATAGCACTAATCCATATGCTAACAGAGATCCCCGTTTAAGTTATACCGTTTTATACAACGGCGCGCAATGGTTAAGCACAGCTATTCAGACTTTTAACGGTGGGATAAACAGGCCAGGTGGTTCAACAGTGCAAACACAAACCGGTTATTACCTCCGTAAGTTTATGGGCGATTTTAAAGATCAAACAAGTTACCAGGATCATTACCATGATGCGATATATTTCCGGTATGCTGAAGTGTTATTAAATTATGCTGAAGCGATGAATGAATACAGTGGTCCATCGGAAGAAATATTTACTGCAGTTGAAAGTATCCGAAAAAGAGCTGGCCTGAATCCTTACACATTAGATCATTCTATTTCAAAAGATTCTTTACGAACAATTATACATAATGAAAGGCGTAAAGAGTTTGCATTTGAAGAACAGCGTTATTGGGATATACGGCGCTGGAAAATTGCCGGGAAAGTATATAACAGCGGACCGTTGCACGGCATCAGCATTACACCCACAATCAATGGTCTTTTATACAATGTAGTGCCCGTACTTCAATCCTCTTTTGATGAATCTAAAATGTATTTCTATCCAATACCGAATACGGAAGTAGTTACCAATGCTAAAATGCGACAGAATCCGGGTTGGTAAAAAAAATATTTGAAAAATGAATACTATCAACAAGGTATATAAACGAATAAACATGAAAAGAATCTTTTTATTTATATCTTTCCTGCTTCTTTATATGTGTTTTACCTGCCATTTAATTGCGCAAACGGTTAAAGGAACTGTTAAGGATGCTTCAGGTCCATTGGCCTCAGTTTCCGTTATCGAAAAAGGCGTAAAAAACAACGGTACGGCTACGGATAAAAACGGCAATTTCACGATAACGCTAAAAGGTAATTCCAAAACGCTTGCTGTAACAAGAGTTGGTTATGCAGAGCAGGATGTGAAAGTGGATAACCCTTCCAAAGCGCTAAGCGTTATATTACAACCAAATGAGCAGGGGCTTGACCAGGTTGTTGTAGTAGGTTACGGTACAAAAAAACGTGTTACTAATACAGGAGCTGTGAGTACAATTTCCGGAGAGACTATAAGGCGTATTCCAACTTCAGCGGTGCAAAATACATTGCAGGGTAGAGTACCCGGAGTTTTTTCGGTGCAGCGTAGCGGACAACCAGGTAAAGATGCATCTGATTTTTTTATTCGTGGTATCAGTTCATTAAACCCTGATGGTAATAAACCTTTGATCATTGTTGATGATATTGAATATACATATGAACAGCTTTCGCAGATAAACGTTAACGAAATTGAAAGCATTTCTATTTTAAAAGATGCATCCACTACTGCCGTTTACGGTATTAAAGGCGCCAATGGCGTGTTAATCGTGAAGACCCGGCGTGGTTCTTCAGGTGCACCACAAGTAAATGTGCGGGTAGAAACAGGTGCCAACTCGCCGACAAAAGTTCCTAAATTTCTCGACGCTTATCAATCTGCTTCCCTTGCAAACGAAGCGCTAATCAATGATGGGTTGCAACCCCAATTTACACAATCTCAATTGGATCATTACAAATCACATGATGATCCTTATGTATATCCTGATGTAAACTGGTACGATGTCGTTTTTAAAAAAGCGTCTTTGCAGGCTAATACAAATATTGATATTTCGGGAGGAACTGATAATGTGAAATATTTCATATCAGCTGGCGCTTTTACACAAAACGGGAACCTTAAAAATTTTTCTGATCCGCGCAATCAAGGGGTTGATAACGATTATTTCTATCACCGCTATAATTTCAGAAGTAATTTGGATATACAAGCTACCAGTTCTACAAAACTACGGTTAGATGTTTCCGGCAGATTTGGGCAAATCAATCAACCATTATTTTATCCATATACAACCGCCAACAGCATTATGTCTGAAATATATAATTATCAGATTATAACTCCTTATGCTGCCCCCGTTTTAAATCCCAACGGCACTTATGCTTACGCCTTTGGCTCTAATCTTTCCAATGTACCGACTATTAATGCAAGGCTTGCTACCATGGGTTATACAAAAAATAGCAGAGCAGATTTTAATGTGCTGTTCGATGTAACACAAAGGTTTGATTTTATAACAAAAGGATTATCTGCGGATGCACGTGTAGCTTATGCCGGAACGAACGATATTACAAGGACACAATCACGTACAAATAATCCACCTGCTTTCCATTACGATTCTACCGGCAACTACACCCTTGATAAAAACGGCTTATATCAATTAGCGCCATTTGCCTTAACAGGAAGTAATGATTTGTTTGATAGGCGTATAAATCTGCAGGGTTTCATTAATTATGATAGAATATTTGGTAACAGCCATTTTTCAGGACTGGCTTTGTTTAACCAGGAAACGTATGTTTCAAAGAACGGAGGCGCTTTGGACGTTCCCCAAAAATTGCGGGGCTTCACTATGAAACTCGATTATGATTATCAGCAAAAATATCTTTTTGATTTTAATGCAGCATATAACGGCTCTGATCGCTTTGGTGCAGGTCATCGTTATGGTTTCTTTCCTGCTGGAAGTGTGGGGTGGAACCTTGCAAAAGAAGATTTTTTCAAGAACACATTTCCGGTTTTTGAGCTGTTTAAACTTCGCGCATCTTACGGTTTAGTAGGTTCTGATGCAGTAATTGATAACCGCTATTTATATCAGCAGGTTTATGCACGAGGCGGTTATTATTACTTTGGAACAAACAGCAATACTACACAGGGAATTTATGAAGGTAGCTTGGGTAATCCTGATGTTACCTGGGAAAAAGCCAGAAAAACTGATGTTGGGCTGGATATAAATATGCTAAAGGATAAAATAGCCATTTCATTTGATTATTTCAATGAATTCAGGTACGACCAACTATTTTATCCAGGTTCAATACCAAATATTATTGGCATTGGTTTGGCAAGGCAAAACCTTGCAAGCGTACGAAACCATGGCGTAGAAGGTTCTATAAAATTTCAAAGCAGAGTAGGTAATGTTGGTTATGACATAACAGGTGTATTCTCTTACGCGAAGAACAGGATTGTTTATGAAAATGAACCCACCCAGGTTTACCCCTGGCTCGCGAGAACGGGCCATTCGATCAATCAGCCATTTGGTTATACGTGGATTGGTTTTTATACAAGCCAGTCTGATATAGATAAAAGTGCAAAACCGAATATTGATCCCGGTACTATTAAACCAGGTGATCTAAAATATAAAGATTTAAATGGTGACGGTATAATTGATGAGCGTGATGAGGGACCAATTGGTAAACCCAATATTCCTAACCTCAGTGCAGGTGTCACCTTAGGCCTGCATTATAAAGGGCTTGATCTGAGCATTTTATTCCAGGGAGCATTTGATTATAGTTTCCAGGTTACTGGTATTGGCATTCAACCTTTTCAAAGCCAGTGGCAACCTATACATGAATTGAGATGGACAGAAGCAAATGCCGAAAATGCGAAATTTCCAAGACTTAGTTCAGATGCTTCATCTGAAAGCAGCCCAACAGCATATCCTTCAGATTTCTGGTTAGTGAACGCAATGTACGTCCGCATGAAAACAGTGGAGTTGGGTTACCAGTTCCCGAAGAAATGGCTGCCACTCAAAATTAATAACGCAAGATTTTATTTCAGTGGATATAATTTGTTAACCTGGACAAACTTTAAATTATACCAGCAGGATCCGGAAGTTGCTTCTAATACTGTCGGTGATGCATATTTGAACCAGAGGGTACTGAATATTGGGTTGCAGATAGGATTGTAAGGACGAGTATTTAATTTGGGACTTCTCTCTCTCTTCCTTCCCGGTAATCAAATCATACGAGGTTATCTGTACTATTGTGATACACCCAATATCCCGGTTCTTCGGTTACTTCATCGACTATCTTTTTGCAGCCTTCAGTTTTTTTGAAAAGGTTTTACTTAGCAACAACAATTCCTCTGTGTAGTTCTAATTTCTCTATGGTTTTTACATTTTAGATAACACAACAAAATAATAGGGCATTGGCTTCAAAGCGCTTCCTCCTAAAGTTTTCCAGTGTCATACAATATAAGACATGGAAACTTTCACCACTTTAATCTATGCTTTATCCGTGTTTTATCCATACTTTAGCAACGAAGGATGAATGCAGTATCCATATAGTATCAATAGTCTCTGTCTAGTCCTAAAGGTGAAACTGTTATTATTTTCAGATACCTTTTGCGGCATAAAATGGCCAAAGCGGCGTGGTGATTTGATTGTGTTATTTTGGTTCATTATTTTAGTGTAAAAAATTATGATCAAAAAACAAGGCTTTCCTGCATGTATAATAAGCGGTGCTATCGGTAAAAAGATAATTAAACAATACCCGGAAGGAACTGTGATCAGCAGGTATCCTGACATGACACGCATCATTGCTTCGGACCGCCAGCGTGAATGCAGAAACTTATTTAAAGCAGTCGCATTTGCAAAGGCAATCAATAATGATCCGGAGAAGAAAGAGGCATACCAAAGAAAAATTAAGAAAGGTAATTCCGTATTTCGCAGTGCCATTAAAGAATATATGGCCAATCAAAGAGCGGTTTTGAAGGACGAATAAATCTTTGAGTGTCCAATTTCAGATGTCAAATAACGTCTTCTCGAAAAAGAGGATTTAACTTGTATCTCTTTGCTAAAAAAATTTATAGAATAAGGCGTTTAAGGCGTAAAGAATACATTCCTAATGTTCCGCCTGGTGAGCACACCGACCAGGGAATGAATTTTAAAGATCAGTAATACCTTGTTAGTAATGTCATAGGGGTTTGCTTCCCATAAATAACGGGTTTATTATGGATTTGTTGCGCTTATTATTCGCTCTCGGAAAGCGAATTAGCAGCGAATAACAACCGAATAAGAAGCGAATTAAAGACGAATCACATGTGGCAGAGATCCATGGGAGGTAAAAGTAATATTTGCTAAAGCGGAATGATGAACGCGGGTAAAAGAAGAAATGAGGAGTTTTTGTAATTCCGAAATGAATTATTGAAAAATAGGTTTTATTAAAAAATAACAGAATAAAGCGTTTGAGTCGTAAGAGGAGCGTCCCACGACAACAATCTAATTTAGTCGTGCGCCAAATTGAAATGCTCAAATCGTCACGATTTAAACGACTAATTCTATAAATTTAATGAAGAAATTGCAGTTAACCTGATTGCAATTGATGACAAAGCAGAGGTTGATAATTTTCAGGCAAAGTATTGAAATAACTCAATTCGACATTCAACACCACCCCTTGAACTAAGGCTTTGTTTAACTGGAAGGTCTGATTATTTTAAAATTACATTTTGTTACTCACGTTTAATTAAATCACATGAAATCCAAAAGCGTAAGGGTCATCATTCCTGTCGATGGATATAGTGTTGTATCCGTAAATCCTTGCCCAACCTTCTATTGACGGACGTATGGCAGGTTTTCCTGCGACAGTTAACTCTTCTTCAATACGCCCAATAAACTTACTGCCAATAATACTCTCATGGATAAACTCATCACCTTTTTTTAGTTTCCCTTTCGCATACCACTGGGCCATACGGGCACTGGTTCCTGTTCCACAGGGTGAACGGTCAATCGCTTTATCACCATAAAAAACTGCGTTTCGTGCTGTTGAGTTTTTATCTAAAGCTTTTCCGGTCCATAGAATATGCGAACAGGAGTTTATAGTAGGGTTTTCCGGATGAATAAATTCATTTTTTTTATTAATTTTTTTCCTCATTTCCCTGCTCCAGGCTATTAATTGGCCGGCAGAATAATGCTCAATTCCCTGAAAATTTTCCTGCACATCTACAATAGCATAATAATTTCCACCATAAGAAACATCTACTTTCAATTTTCCTAAACCAGGACATTCTACTTCAATATTTTCAGCAGCAAGAAATGAAGGAACGTTTGTTAATCTTACTGAAGAAACTTTTTTGCCTTTTCGTTTATAGGTTACTGTTACTAAGCCTGCAGGGGTTTCCATCAGGACAATCCCGGGGGTTTTTGGCTGAATTAATTCCTCCTCAATGGCAATTGTAATCGTTCCAATGGTACCATGGCCACACATGGGCAGGCAACCACTTGTTTCGATAAACAAAACGCCCATATCGTTTTTGGGATCACATGGAGGGTATAAAATACTTCCACTCATCATATCATGACCGCGTGGTTCAAACATCAATCCTTTTCTTATCCAATCGTATTCACTTAAAAAATGCTGCCGTCTTTCACTCATGGTTTTTCCTTCAAGCGCCGGCCCGCCATCCGCCACCAGCCGCACAGGATTGCCACAGGTATGAGCATCTATGCAATGAAAGACCGGGCCGCTAAATCTTTTTAAAGTAGCGTCAGGATATTTTTTGGTGATGGGATTCGATAACATTGAATGTGATTGTAACTTAAAGAACATTTGCAAGAATGCTTTTGTGGTCAAATGATAATTACAGTAAATCCTTCTTGAGGCATTTTTCTATATTGATGAAATTCATTCCACACATCTTTCATTGCTTTATTCATTCCACCTGAAGTAGTATCTGTAAACATCTTCTCATTTTTATGAATTAAACAACATCTTCTTTTAAATCTTTTTTTAAATAATCAGGAAGTTCCGGTCGTGATGTAATTCCCTGGGTAATAATTTTTATGATCTTCTCACGCTCCTCACCAATTAAAGTAAGCCGGGGCGCCCGTACTGCTTCACTTCCAATACCTTCCAGTTCTTCTGCCAGTTTGATATATTGTACCAGTTTTGGATGAATATCCATTTCGAGCAATGGCATAAACCAGCGATATATTTTAGCAGCTTCTTTCAATTTCCCGGCTTTCACCAAACGGTAGATAGCGACCGTTTCCTTTGGGAACGCGCACACCAAACCTGCTACCCAGCCATCCGCGCCGAGGCAAAGTTCCTCCATTGCTAATGTATCTACACCACATAAAATCTTATAGCGGTTTCCAAAGCGATTACGCATGCGGGTTACATTAGTAACATCTCGTGTCGATTCTTTTACCGCCTCAATATTTTTACATTCATTCATTTCATCAAACATATCCAGGGTGATAAGCGTCTTATAATCTATTGGATTATTGTACACAATTATCGGCAGATCTGTTGCATTTGCAATGGTTTTAAACCACTTCACCGTTTCCCGGAGGTCGCTCTTATAACGCATCGGTGGCAAAGCCATCAAACCGTGAGCACCCCAGTTCCTGGCATATTCGACCTGATGTAGCGCTTCACGTGTACAGCCTTCAGCAATATTTAAAATGACCGGAATTTTCCCTTTCACTTTATCGATAGCAAACTTTACTAATTTTTCTTTTTCCTCTGTAGAAAGAACGCTCGATTCCCCCAGCGTTCCACCCAGTATGATCCCATCTATCCCGGCATCCAATTGTGCCTGCAGATTTTTTTCAAAAAGTTGCAAATCCAGTTCATCCCTGGATGTAAATTTTGTGGTGAGTGCAGGATATATTCCCTGCCAGTTGACTTTGATCATTTTTTTTGTTTTCAAAGTTATTTATATGTTCATTAAATTTTCTATCATCTTATTTACGAAATTTTAATCATTGAATGTAGCAAATAATTTATCAGCTTTGTTGATTTTGTGATGATAGAATGCCTGTCCTGTACATCCTTAATTATTTAGAACCTTCCTCTTGCAACTCATCCAAAACAGGATGATTAATTGCCCGGAGTAGATTCATTTCTGGTTTTAATAATTCCAAAACAACAATATCATTTTCTCCTTTTTTAAGCCATTCGGCCGGTAAGTACAGCGTTTGCTGAGGACCTATATGCCAATAGCGTCCGAGGTTGTGGCCATTTATCCAGACAACACCTTTGCCCCATTCGCGCATATCCAGGTATGTGTCTGCAACCTTTGTAAGATTGAAAGCACCTTTACGAAGTATGGGCTCATTTTTCCTGATATTATTTCCTTTAAAACGGATGCTGGAAATATCGCTAAAAGGCAAACCGTACATTTCCCATCCTTTCAATTCTTTTCCCTTAAACCAGATGCTTTTGGTAATACCTTTTTTGTTTTGCAGAAGCTTAGGCCCAAAATTGATCCGGCCCAAATTTTCAACTAAAATATCTAAAGTGTCCTTTCCTTCGGGCAATACAATTTCCATGCTATCTTGCTTAAAGCGCCGGTCAAGAACTCCGGCCTTTTTACCATTTATCATTACGATTGCATAATCTCTTAAACTGTCTAAATACAACATACCTTTTTCTCCTCCCTTCAAAATCGTGCGATAAAGAACAAATCCATAAGCCTGATTCAATGCTTCGAAAGTTAATGGTGCCGGATTTTTAACCGGTTTTGGCAATATATGGCTGACAGAAGTTGCTGCGGTAAATTTTATATCGCCTATTTCCATTGATGACTTTGGTTGCGGAATGGGAGGCAGCACTTCCCCTTTTGGCAGATACTTCTGAATAACCGAACGAAAAACTTTAAACTTTTCTGTTACATTCCCGGCTTCATCTACCGGCGCATCATAATCATAGCTGCTTACCTGTGGTTCATAAGGTGTGTTCTCCTTATCATTTGCGCCATTCATAAAATCCCTGGTTGTACCACCATGAAACATATACATATTGATGGAGATTCCGGCCTTTAAAATTTCGTCTAATTGTTTGGCATAAGCATCCGGAGGCACTGTATGATGTTTTGTTCCCCACCAATCAAACCAGGCGGGATACCATTCTGCAACCATAAAAGGGCCTTTGCCATTGTGATGTTTCCGGATGATTTCTTTTATAGCGGTGGTATCCGACAATCCATTTACTGCAGGCAATAGCCCCGGCAGAGAGCCTTTGTTTAAATCCTTTGGCGGATCGCACGTGTAAAGCAATCCGTCAAACCCTGCATTCCGAAACATCTTTTCATTCATTTGCAGATAAGATTTATCGCTGCCATAAGAACCGTATTCATTTTCTATCTGCACCATCAGGATATTGCCTCCGTGATTGATTTGCAGCGGAGCCAATTGTTTGCCTACTTCGTCTATATACTTTTTATACTCTTCCAGGTATTGCTTTTCCTTGCTGCGTACAACGAGGCCTTTGATATTTTGAAGCCAATATGGATAGCCACCAAATTCCCACTCGGCACATACATAAGGGCTGGGCCTGAGTATTACCCAAAGACCTGCTTTTTGCGCATCTTTTACAAATTGTGCAATATCATTATTTCCACTAAAATCAAATTCTCCTTTTTGAGGTTCGTGTAAATTCCAAAATACATAAGTGCTTATCGTGTTCAATCCCATTGCTTTCGCCATTTTCATTCTCTGTAGCCATGCTTTCCGGGGAATTCTTGGATAATGCATTTCTCCAGAAATTATTTGAAAGGGCTTATTATCGAGGAGAAAAGCCGAATCCCCCAATGCAAAAGTGTGTGGCACTTGTTTTTTATTCTGAGCTGAAGTGAATAAACACAAAGATACCAGGCAAGCGAAAAGTAAAAGTGATAAGGAACGTTTTCTTTTATTCATGTGTGTATTTTGATTGCTTTTTATTGCCAAATGGAATTCCGGATAATCCCGAAAGCTTTCGGGAGATCGCGATTGGTATCAATTGCCCGAAAATTTTTATGCTCCATTTCATTTTTCATAAATTATTTAATCAGATTTTCTTTCTTTTTTAATTCTTTGTAAAAGGATTGAAGAATATAAAAGGCTTCTTTTTTATTTCCATTGTTGTCAAATAATCCTTTGCGGTTCCAGCCCTCCTGATATACAGGGTTGTTTCTTTTAGGTGAACGAAAATCTGCCAATACCCACGGTGACAGGCCAACCCAGTTTTCGGGCATGCGTTTGAACATATTTATTTGTTCGCGGTAATACCATGCCTGGTATTCTTCACTAAACCGGGTAAGAGAGTCTGCATGAAAGCCATATTTGGCTCCGGCACCGGTTTCACTGATAAATAAAGGTTTATCATACAGAGTACTCCAGTTAGCATTGCGGCAGGCGCCGGGTAATCCTCCATACCATCCGAGGTATTCATTAAAAGCCACGAGGTCAACATATTGGCCCAGGGGATCGTTTACAACATGCATTTTCTTATTCGAATTATAGTTTACTTCCAAAGCCGCAGACACCATACGGGTGCTATCGAGTGCTTTTGCTGCCAGGATGAGGTTGCGCATAAATTCAGTACGGACCGGGCTTACCGGGGTTTCATTGCCCACCGACCAGATAATAATGCTGGCGCGGTTTTTATCGCGTGTAATCATCTCCGTTAGTTGCTGCTTTGCTTTTTCATACACTTCATGGTTTCCAAAATCTATCGTCCAGTAAACAGGAATTTCTGACCAAACGAGAAAACCTAAAGAATCTGCCATACGGGTCATGCTTTCGTCGTGAGGATAATGTGCCAGGCGCACCATATTACAACCCAATTCTTTCGCCCAGCCCAACAATTGTGCAGCGTCTTTTTTACTATATGCACGGCGCATTTGCTGTGGTATTTCTTCGTGCATGGCAATGCCTCTCATAAAAATGGGTTTACCATTTAATAATACTTTCTTTCCAAAAGCTTCTACTGTGCGAAAACCGATTTTATCTTCAACTTTATCCTTAGTACTGCTAACAATAACTTTATACAGTTTTGGATTTTCAGGCGACCATAACTTTATCTCCGGAAGTTGAATACTAAAATGCGTTATTGAATCAGTAACCGGAAAACTTTGTTTTACCTTCAATTCAGGAATATCAATAACCACATTTCCTGAACTTTGGCCGTTTAATTTCACCCAACCTTCAATATCTGCATTTTTTGTTGCAGGGGCGGTTCCTGCTTCAGGTTTTTTGAGATGAATTGAAAAGTCCTGAATGAAGGTTTTTGGTACTTCTACGAGATTTACAGAGCGTGTGATGCCGCCATAGTTCCACCAGTCAGTATTTACTGTAGGGACTTCTTCTTTACCTCTTTCGTTATTCACTCTTACTACCAGGAAATTATCTTTAGCTTTTAAAATAGAATCGGGAATTTCAAAATCGAATGGAGTAAATCCGCCAATATGCATTCCCAGTTTTTTACCATTCAGGTAAACGTCTGCCCTATAATTAACCGCCCCAAAATAAATAAAAACCCTGTCAGACGGATTGCGTTTTTGAAAATCAAATGATTTTTTATACCACACAGTTCCTTCATAATAGAGGAATTTCGGTTCCTGGGAATTCCAGTCTTGCGGAACTTTCAAAGTGTATTTATCACTGTAACCATATTCCTTAAGGTCGGTTTTATTTTTTGGTTTATCATTGTTCCAGTAAGCTGATGCGCTATTTTCACTCATTTCTTTATAGCGATAATCATAAAAGCCTGTTTCGTATCGGTCAACAATATATTGCCATTTGCCGTCAAGGCTTATAGCACTACGATTTGGGATGTCAGTTAATAAGTTTAACTGCGCATGTGATAATTGACAAATGAGCATCATCGCCAATATGGCGATTGCAACATGAATGTGTTTTGTTTGAAATGGCATGAGGTGTTTTTTATCTGTTTAAATCAAGTGAATGATCGGGAGCAAGATCCTGGCCGCTCCATGCTTTTACGGATGTCCATGGTATTTCCGGTCCGGACCAGAAAGTATCTGTTGCAGGCAAACCCAGTGGCAAAAATATTTCAGAACACAAATAGAGGCTTCCTGTAGTGATATAAACATCGGCAAGTTCCGGTTGATGTCCGCTCAAACCCATATTCAGCCATCCATTAGTATCAAAACTGCCCGGAGATCCCAATGTTTTTTTAATAACTGCGGTCAATCCACTCCGCACTTGTGCAGGTGGAAGGGAAGAAGGCAATTCTTTTCGCAACGCCATGTCAGCAAGCTGATGAAAAGCGCCGCTGCGGTAAACAATTGAGCGGCCTGTTGCCGGGAAACTACCGTCCGTATTGATCATTCGTTCCTGTATCTCTGCATAACGCTTTCTTATTTTTTCAAATTTCGGGATGAAAAAATTATAAGTATTTCTTCGTTTACTGATAGTTTCCAATACCACCTCAAGGTATGGTTGTATTACATAACTATTATAATAATCCAAATGAAATTGCATCCCGTCGGAAAACATCCCATCACCTACATACCAGTGTTCAGAAAATTCTCTGACGGCATAATCAATTCTTACCGCATCGTAGGGTAGATTATAGTTGCAGAAAAAACTTTCAATCATTGCAGAAAAAAGAAGCCAGTTCGAATAAACAGGAACCGTATTCCGGGTCGTCAAAAACGCGGTAACCACTTGTTTTTGAATTCCAGAATCCAAATGTTTCCAGACCCATGGACAACGTATCAAACCCAATGCTAAAAACGATGCATCCACAAGCGGTTGTCCTCCGTCCCACTTCATATAATCTTTTGACAAGGGATCTACAGCGTGAGCCAGTGCTTTTATAGACCATTGGCGATATTGATTGCG
>Ga0157370_10002965_pt1 | contig 20191 bp, 21 predicted proteins | sample C35metaG_FD_113463 | JGI IMG/M metagenome (GOLD analysis project Ga0157370, IMG submission 113463) | Corn rhizosphere microbial communities from Kellogg Biological Station, Michigan, USA - C3-5 metaG | ecosystem: Host-associated > Plants > Roots > Rhizosphere > Soil | place: USA: Michigan...
CCGATCATTGCCGATGGCGGCATCCGCGACCACGGCGACATCGCCAAGAGCATTCGCTTCGGGGCGTCGATGGTGATGATCGGTTCGCTGTTCGCCGGCCATGAGGAGTCGCCCGGCAAGACGGTCGAGGTCGACGGCGTGCTGTTCAAGGAGTACTACGGCTCGGCCAGCGACTTCAACAAGGGCGAGTACAAGCACGTCGAGGGCAAGCGGATCCTCGAGCCGATCAAGGGCAAGCTGGCCGACACGCTGATCGAGATGGAGCAGGACGTGCAGAGCTCGATCAGCTACTCGGGCGGCAAGAAGCTCATGGACATCCGCAAGGTCAACTACGTCACGCTGGGTGGCGACAACGCGGGCGAACACCTGCTGATGTAAGCGCCCTGCCCCGGGCGCTGTCGTTCAGGCTTCGAGCAGTTGCACCGCGTGGCGGTGCAGCGAGTGGGCCGGATCGGCGAATGCATCGACCACGCCGAAGTGGTCGAGGCCCGGAAGCACCTCGCACACCGGCACGGTGTTGCGCCCCCAGGCGTCGCGGATCATCGCGTTGTGACGGAGGAATTCGGGGCTCTCCTCGCCGCCGGCGACGGTGTAGAGCTGGCCCCGCGGCGGTGCGGGCCAGAGCGCAGGGCTCGCGCGGCGAGCGTCTGCGTCGGTCAGTTTCAGCGTGTTTTCCAGGAACGGTGTTCGCTGCAGCGGGCGCAGGTCGTAGAGGCCCGAGATCGAGAGCGCGTTGCGCACCAACTGTGCGGGCAGATCGGGCGAGACCGCTTTCCAGCCGCACGCCAACAGCGCCGCCGCCATGTGGCCGCCGGCCGAATGACCCGCGACGGTGATGCGCGAGGGGTCGCCGCCATAGGCCGCGACGTGGCGCCAGGTCCACTCGAGCGCACGCACCATCTGCATGAGGATGCCCGGCACGGTGACGGGCGCCTCGACCGGTCCGGGACACAACGCGTAGTTGGGCACGACGACGCAGATGCCGCGGTCGTTGAACGACGGTGCGATGAAGGAATGCTGACTCTTGTCCATCGCACGCCAGTAGCCGCCGTGGATGAAGACCAGGACCGGCGCGTCGGGGATCGGCGCCGGAAAAATGTCGAGCGTTTCGCTCGGGTCCTTGCCGTAGCGAAGGTCGATCCGGCCGGGCAAGGCGTCGCGCACCGCCGCCGATTCGCGCGCCCAACGCTCGAAGTACACGGGGTGGTTTTTCACCCGCGCGAGATTGTTGTACATGCCTTCCAGCCAGGCGGGGTCGTACGAGGCCATGCGATTGCTGCTCTTGGTTTTGCGAGGCGCGAATCTTGGCACGACACAACCTGCGGCGGCACGGGAGTCTGGTTAGAATTTACCCCGTGTTGGGGGGGTAGCTCAGCTGGGAGAGCGCCGCGTTCGCAATGCGGAGGTCGTGAGTTCGATCCTCATCCTCTCCACCAACCGATTCGAAAGGCCTTGGCAACCGCCAGGGCCTTTTCTTTTTGGCGCTCAGGTATCGAGTGTCAAGTGCTGGCCATGCAACGCCGCCGCGGCGGGCGATGCGAGGAAGCCGATGGTCTGCGCCGCGACCGACGTCGACACCCACTCTGCAGGATTGGCATCGGGCATCGCCTGGCGATTCGCCGGCGTGTCCAGCACGCTCGGCGCAACGCTGTTCACGCTGACGCCGTGCGGTGCGGCTTCGGCCGCCATCGCTTCCACCAGGCGTTGCAGCGCGCTCTTCGATGCGATGTACGCGGCCATTGCCGGCACGCCGCGTGCCGCGACCTTCGCCGTCACGGCGACGATGCGGCCGGCCTTGCGCTCAATCATCGAAGGCAGCACGGCCTGCGTCACCGCGACGAACGACCATGCGTTGAGATTCATCATGCGGTCCCAGCTTGCGCGCGACAGGGCATGCGTTGCCTCCCCCATTTCGAAACCGCCGGCGATGTGCACGAGTGCGTCGACCCGGCCAAAAGCCTTGAGCACCTGGCTGGTCAGCTCAGCCATGTCGGGTGCAGAAGTCACGTCGCCTGCGAGCAGCAGGTGCTGCGAGTTGTCGAGCCCCGGAAAAACCTCGGTCAATCGCCCGGCATGGTGATCGACCAGTGCAAGGCGCGCACCCTGGTCAAGGAACTGCTGCGCCACAGCACGACCCAGCGCGCCCGCGGCACCGGTGATCACGACGTGCGGCGTGGTGTTTGCATCGCTCATAAGAAAATGCTCCTGATTGAGGAGGGGCGTGGCCCCGTCGGTGGCGCATCCTAACGCCGCATTTCACAAATTTTTTGGACACCCGAAAATTCTGGGATATACTCGTGGTCTTGCCTGAAAACGCTAGTCGCTTACAGCGCAGGGGCTCTTAGCTCAGTTGGTAGAGCAGCGGACTCTTAATCCGTAGGTCGAGTGTTCGAGTCACTCAGGGCCCACCACCAACATGGCGGAAACGCTGAAAAAGCCTGCTACCTCACCGGTAGCAGGCTTTTTTATTTGTCCAACGGCATCACATGAACCCGCTCAGCCGTTGCGCGCGATCCAGTCGTCGACAAACCGCGTGAGCACGTCGCGCTTCTCCGCGACTTCCGCCATCAGGTACTGTCGTGCATGCGTCTGCGCCAGTTCGTTCGACAAGAACCATTGCTCTCGCTCAGGACTGCCCTGCGGCGGTGGCGCGCCCCAGGCCGTGATGCTCTTACCGAGAAACGCCTCGGTGACTGGCAATCGCCCATCCGTCTTGCCGATGTCCGACAGCACATTGCGCGGCTCGCCGAGCGTGACGCGCACCCGGACGATGTCTGCGTCCACATGAATGGAGGCACCAAGGCCGCCGGCCCGATGCACCTGCCAGAGCTGGTCTGCCGAAGCATGGCGGATCCAGCTTTCGAGCGCGCGGGCCAGGCTCTCAAGGATGATTTCTTGGTTCATATATGCACTATTTCACATTTACAGATGACGACTTCGGTCGACGATGCCCCGTATCCACAAAGTCCGATGCATGACATGGCATCTTGTACCCGCTGTCACACAGCACAACAACCAGGATTTCAGGGACATCACATCGAAGCAAAAAAGCTCGTTGAACCCGCTTCGGCGGGTTATTTTTTGCCCTCCTGCATCCAGCGCGATCGGCGATGTCCGACGACAACACAATCCACGCCCGGGCAAAGTGATTTCCGGCCTGCGCTATATTTCTTCCCATGGAAAAGGCTTCCGACATAGGCAAACCCACCGTCCCCATCGACCTGATCGGGCCGGAACACTGGGGTCGCTCCAGGCGCGGCAATGGTCGGGTCACCAAAGTGCTCTGCATCATCGTCGGTGGCATTGCGGCTGCCGGGGTGATTGCCTATCGCTTCTTCGGCGTCGGGCGCTGAACGCCCCATCCGCACAATACAAAGCCCGCCGTCCGAAGACAGCGGGCTTTTTTCTTGAGGGTCGAGCCAATGCACAGCAGCGCCCCCTTTCACTGAAGCCGCGAGCCCTTGGGAAGCCGCCTCGCCAGCCACTCGTGCACGTCTGCGCGGATGTTGCGGCCTTCGAGCAGGAAGTTCTCGAAGCGGCTCGGCACGTAGGGCAGATAGACCAGCGGCATGCCGGCTTCCTCCGGCGTGCGCGCGGCCTTCCTGTTGTTGCAGGCGGCGCACGCACTCACCAAGTTGGTCCAGGTCCACGGACCGCCGCGCGATTCGGGCAGGACGTGCTCGCATTGCAGGTCGCGCTCGTGGAACACGCCCGCGCAGTACGCGCAGGTGTAGCGGTCGCGACGCACCAGCTTGCCCTTGGTGACGCCGGGCACCACGTCGAACAGGTTGATCTTCGAGGCTCCGCGCAGCGCGATGATGGGCGCCACGTCGATGCGCGACTGCGCACCGCGCGCCACGTTGAAGCCGCCGCGTAGCGTGGCCAGCGGCAGGACGCCGTCTTCCCACGCGACCGAGCCGGTGGCGTAGTGCAGCACCGCCTGCTCCAGAGAAATCCAGGCTTGCGGCGTGCCCTGAATATCGAGTTGCAGGACGTGAGGGTGCATGGTGGCTCGCCTCCTTTCGCGGCGATAGGTGAATGGGTTGAAGAAGAAGTAAAAGAAAGCGATGGGGTGCACGAACGGAATCGAACCGTCGTCAGCGGGACCACAACCCGCGGCTCTGCCGTTGAGCTACGCACACCGTGAAAAGAAAACCGATCGGCCGGCTACCACTCGCCCACTTCGCGCACGCGCTGGTCGAGGTCGAGCACTTCGAGCAAACGCTCGCGGCCGGTCGAGGCGGACAGGCCATCAGTCGCGCGCCTGCCAATGCCGAAGCGTTGCGCCAATGCCAGCACCATGTGCCTGCGCGGCTGTGCCGGGCGCACGGTGATCATCCGGATCGGGGTGTTGCGCTTGCGCATGGTGACTCCTTGGTTGTTGTGACGGAAAACAAAATGGCCCCACGTGCACGACTCGAACGTGCAACCCCTTGCTTCGTAGGCAAGTGCTCTGATCCATTGAGCTAACGCGGGATGAAAAGCAAAGACAAAAAGTGTCCGGTTACGAGTTCCGGCGCCGCCCAATCTTTGCGGCCGGTTTCCGCGGAAGGACCATCTGCAATGGCCCGGTTCCGCTCGGGTTCGGTGCGAAAAAACGACTGACCGCTTTTCCATTTCGGTTGTGTCCTCACGCGACGGACAGCGCGCTGGGCGCTGCCCCGTACGACGTCGCTGCACAGGAGGGATCAGTTCCTGCACATCCCGCCAGACCGTCTACGCGGTGGTTCCTGGCGGTGTGGTGAAGGCACACCCGAAATGGCAAGGCACGGCAAACAAAAAAACAAAACAAAAAAAGGCCCGGAAACCTTTCGGTGTCCGGGCCTCTGCTGGAGAGAGCTTGGAAGGTATGCGCCTATGCGCAACCTCCACCCGGTAGCACCTGATCCTCGAACTTGCCAACGCGCAGGCGGGCTGCGGTTTGCGTGGCATGCACGTAGTTCTGGCGCAGATTCGATTTCGACGACGGCATGCCGAACCCACCACCGCACGACCACACGCGCACGAACGCCCGGCCCGATGCGGGTCGAATGTTGGTGAGGGTCAATGCGGTGTTCACGATGGTTCCTGGGTCAAAAATTGCCGCTGTCGGCTGTGAGGGGTTGGAAAAAGGGACGGCCTAGGCCGCGAATGAGGGCAACTGTAAATAGTGTTTACGGCGACGTCAACAACCGGGACAATCTTTTCTTGTCTTGTTGTTGTTTTTGAACAGTGCCCAATATCACCGTCGCGCGCCGTCGCAATGTCCTTGCGCTGCATCGCCGCTTTCTCGAGGGCGCCGTTGCTGCGGGCCTGCCAGCCAAGGGGCTGGACCAGGCCTTTGCGAAGAAGATCGAAATCTCTCCGAGCATGTGGAGCCAGATCAAGAGCTCTCGGCCCATCGGCGACAACCTCGCGCGGCAGATCGAGAGGCACTGCGACGTGGAGCCCGGTTGGCTCGACAAGGAAGACCGGCCCTCCGAGGTGCCCGATGCGGCGGAAGAGCGCTTCATTGCGGCCGCACGCGAGGCGTGGCGCTCGGCCAATGCCAAAGGGAAGCGAGAACTCAGCGGCTGGCTGAAGAAAACTGCGCAGGACGCCGACCCGGCGCCTTGAAGTTCAACCCGCCAACACCGGCGCGTCGCGCAGGATCGCCGCGCGCATGTCGTCGGGAATGGCAACGGCGCGATGGGTCTCCAGTGACGTCGTCACGATCACCTGCGTCATCTGCATGCGCACTTCACCGGACTCGGCACCGAAGCAGCGCACCGCCAGCGTCATCGAGCGCGAGCCCAGCCGTTCCACGGCGAGCCCGAGCATCACCGGATCACCCATGCGGCTCACGGCGCGAAAGTCCACATCGAGCTTCACGGTCGGCAGGCCGATGCGGCGCTGCGCCACGAGCCCGTGGTAGCTCAGGCCCAGCCCGTCGTTCACCCAGTCTTCGACGAGCCCGTTGAGCATCACGAAGTACTGCGGATAGAACACGATGCCCGCCGGATCGCAGTCCGAAAACCGGATCAATCGCGGCCGCCGGAACTCCGCGCTCGGCGCCTCCAGGTCGACATGCGTGGCATCGCTCATGCTCAGCCCTCCTCGCCCGTCGCCTCACCGCGCATCACGTGCACGCGCAGCAGCCCGAGCTGGCTGTGCATCTGCTTGACCGTCTTCATGTCGAGGCCCGAGAACATTTCGAGGATCCACTGCTCGTGCTCGCTCGCCATCGTCTCGAAGGTGCGCCGCCCCGCGGGCGTGAGGCTCACGATCCATGCGCGGCGGTCGTCGGGGCTGGGTGCGCGCGCCACCATGCCTTCGCGCTCGAGTTCGTCGGTCAGGCCCGTCACATTGCCGCCGGTCACCATGAGGTAGCGCGACAGCACGCGCATCTTGAGCCCGTCCTTGTAGCGATAAAGCTGCGCCATGTAGTCGAAGCGCGCGAGCGAGATGCCGAAGCGCTCGCGCAGCCGGCGCCGGATCTCCGCTTCGATCTGCGTGGTGCTCGCGAGCATGCGCAACCACAGCTTGAGCATCGCGTGGTCTTCGTGACCGGCGCGTGCTTCATGACCGAGTTCTTCGGCGTCGCTGAGCGCGGCGTGCGAGGCGTCGTTGCGTGTCATGTCACTTCTCCTCCCGAAACCGAAATCGACTGACCCGTGACCGACGCTGCACCTTCGCCGCACAGCCAGCGCACCGTGTCGGCCACCTCGGACGGCTGCACGATGCGCTTCTGCGGGTTCACGCTGGAGAACTCCGCCAGCGCATCGGCCTCGCTGCGCCCGGTCTTGCCGACCACGTTGGCGACGCTGTTGCGCAGGATGTCGGTGTCGGTGTAGCCCGGGCACACGGCATTCACCGTGATGCCCTTGCGCGCCACTTCGAGCGCCAGCGAGCGCGTGAGGCCGATCACGCCGTGCTTGGCGGCCGTGTAGGCCGAGACATAGGCATAGCCCTTCTGGCCCGCCGTGCTCGCGATGTTGACGATACGGCCCCAGCCCGCATCGAGCATGTCGGGCAGCGCCGCCTGCGCGCACAGGAAGCTGCCAGTGAGGTTCACCGCCAGCATGCGCTGCCAGAGCGCGACCGAGGTCTTCAGGAACGGCGCGCTCTCGGCAGCGCCAGCGTTGTTGACGAGGATCGCAATCGGCCCTCGCGCTGCGCGAGCCTGCGCGAAGGCGGCTTGCACGCCTTCCGGATCGGCCACATCGGCGGCGGCAACGCCATGCCCGCTGCCAGCGAGCGTATCGGCCACGCGCTGAAGCGCCTCACGGTCGCGCCCGAGCAGGGTCAGCACGGCGCCCTCGGCCGCCAGGGTGCGCGCGATCTCCGCACCGATGCCGCGTGCAGCGCCGGTCACAAGCGCGTGCCGGCCAATGAGTAGATTTGACTGCATACCTGAATTGTTTAGTTCTGAATTATTTTAACGGCGCTCCACGACCGAGGCTGTCACCGCGTGAAACGCCCGCCATTCAGTTCCAGTGCTGCGGTGCGCACGGGCCTATGGCCTCGCGGGCCGCCCATCCCAGGTCTGCGGCCCCACGCCGCGCTCGCGCAGCTTGAACTTCTGCACCTTGCCGTTCTCGGTGCGCGGCAGGTCGGGCAGCACGTCGATGTAGCGCGGCACCGCGAAGTACGGCAGGCGGCTCTCGCAGAAGCGCGACAGTTCCACGGGATCGATGCGCTCCCCGTCGCGAGCCACCAGCGCGGCCATCACCTCGTCCTCGGCCAGCTCGGAGCGCACGGGATACACCGCGCACGAAGCCACGCCGGGGTGACTCAGCAACACCTGCTCGACCTCGAACGAAGAGATGTTTTCCCCGCGCCGGCGGATCGCGTCCTTGATGCGGTCCACGAAGCGAAACGCGCCGTCTGCATCCCGCACCACGCGATCGCCCGTGTGAAACCACAGGTTGCGCCAGGCTTCGACCGTCTTCTCCGGCATGTTGAAGTAGCCGCTCGCAAAGGCGTAGGGCTCGTCCGCGCGCAGCAGCAGTTCACCGGCCTCGCCGGGCGGCAATGCCACGTCGTCCTCGTCAGCCACGCAGGCCTGGAAGCCCGGCCGCAGCCAGCCCATGACACCGCCGCGCGGCGAATCGGGCGACGTGGCGATCGCGAAGTTGGTTTCCGTCGAGCCGTAGCCCTCGAGCAACGACACGCCCGTGCGCGCCTTGAACGCCTGCCCCGCCGTCGCGGGCACACCCGGCCCGAGCCCGATGCGCACGCGGTGATCGCGCTCGCCTTCGCCCTCGGGCTGCGCGAGCAGGATCGGCACCATCGCCCCCAGCAGGTAGACCACGGTCGCGCCGTTCGCGCGCATCGACGGCCAGAAACCCGACGCCGAGAAGCGCGATTCGAAAACCACCTCGGCCCCGGTCAGCGCAGCCTGCGCGAAGGTGTTGAGCGCGTTGATGTGAAAGAGCGGCAGCGTGGTGCACAGCACGTCGTCTCGCCCCACGCCGAGCACCTCGGCGCTGTTCACGCCCCACCAGAAATACTGCGCGTGCGGGCAAATCACGCCCTTGGCCGGGCCGGTGGTACCCGAGGTGTAGAGGATGGCGAGCGGGTCGCCCGGTTGCACCGCGGCGGGCGCGATGGCCTCCGATCCTTGCGGGTAGACCGACACGCGCACGCCGGCAGGCGGCTCCCACTCAGCGCCGCCCTCGCCCACCACCCATACTTCTCGCAGGGCCGTGCGAGCGAGGTCCGCCGTCTTCAGACGTTCGAGAAAACCCGCCTCGATCACCAGCAACTTCGCCGTGCTGTTCTCGAGGAAGTACGCGATCTGCGGTCCCATCGACGCCGTGTTCACCGGCACGACCGACGCGCCCATCCATCCCGCGCCAAGAAAGGTTTCGAGAAACTCGATGCGGTTGCCGCACATCACCGCGATGCGGTCGCCGCGCGCCACGCCGGCTTGCACGAGCGCCGCGGCACGCACCCCGGCAGCCTCGGCCGCATCGCCGTGCGTCCACTGCCGCCCCGCAATCCGCAGCAGCGGGCGACCGGCGAACAACGCCGACTGCCGCTGCAGCATCGCGGGCAGCGTGCGCTGCGCCGGCGGCAGTGCGCGCACCTCACTCGTCATCGTGCGTGCCCCCGCCCAGATAGGTCGCCTGCACGCGCGGGTCGCTTGCGAGTTCGGCCGAGGCACCTGAGAGCGCGATCTCTCCGGTCTCCAGCACATAGCCCTCGTCCGAGCTTTCGAGTGCGGCGCGCGCGTTCTGCTCGACCAGCAGGATCGAGACGCCGTCGTCCCGCAGCTTGCGCACGATAGTGAGGATGTCCCGCACGATCAGCGGCGCGAGGCCGAGGCTGGGCTCGTCGAGCATCAACAGGCGCGGCGCCGACATCAGCGCGCGCCCCACCGCCAGCATCTGCCGCTCGCCGCCCGAGAGCGTGTCGGCGCGTTGCGAACGGCGCTCGGCCAGCCGAGGGAACCGGTCGTACACCGACTGCAGCCGTTTCTTCATCGCATCGCCGCGCAGCCGCTTGGCATACGCGCCGAGCTGCAGGTTGTCGAGCACGGTGAGTTCGCCGAACAGCTCGCGCTTCTCGGGCACGAGGCACAGGCCGCGCTCCACGCGCGCTTCCACGTCGAGCCCCTGCAGGTCTTCGCCCTCGAAGCGCAGCGTGCCCTTGCACGGCAAGAGGCCCATGGCCGCGGCCAGCAGCGTGGTCTTGCCTGCGCCGTTCGGTCCGATTACCGAGATGATCTGGCCGGGTTGCAAGTCGAGCGACACGCCGCGCACCGCCTCCACCTGCCCATACGACACATGCAGGTCACCGATCTCCAGCATCGCGGTCATACAACGCTCCCCAGGTATGCAGCCTGCACGCGCTCGTCGGCGCGCACCGCCGACGGCACGCCCTCCACCAGCTTGGAGCCGAAATTCATCACCACCAGACGGTCCACCAGTTTCATCACGAAGTCCATGTCGTGTTCGACGATCAGGATGGTCACGCCCTCTTCGCGGAGCTTGCGCAACAGGTCGCCGAGCGCCATCTTTTCCTTGCGGCGCAAACCGGCCGCGGGCTCGTCGAGCACCAGCAGCACCGGGTCCGCGGTCAGCGCGCGCGCGATCTCCAGGATGCGCTGCGTGCCCAGCGGCAGGCTGCCCGCGAGCTCATGCGCGCGGTCGCCGAGACCGATGCGGTCGAGCTGGCGCTGCGCCTCCTGCAGGATCTGCATCTCCTCTTTGCGATCGAGCCTGAGGCCCGCCTTCAGGATGCCCGAGCGCGTGCGCGAATGCGCGCCGAGCGCCACGTTGTCGAGCAGGCTCATGTGCGGCCTGAGCTTCACATGCTGGAAGGTGCGCGCAAGGCCCAGCCGCGCCACCTGTCGCTGCGGCATGCCGGCGATGTCGTGGTCGAGAAAGCGCACCTGCCCCGAGGTCATCGGCAGCGTGCAGGTCAGCAGGTTGAACATGGTCGACTTGCCCGCGCCGTTCGGCCCGATCAGCCCGACGATCTCGCCGGCCTTCACGTCGAAGCTCACGTCGTTCACCGCCACCAGCCCGCCGAAGCGCTTGACCGCGCCGTTCACCGACAGCACCTGCGTGCCGCGCGCCGGCAGCTGGCGATGCGGCAGCGGATCGACCGGAGGCGCCTCGTGGCGCGACGCGCCCTGCGCAGCGCCGCGCCTGCGCGTCCAGCGCCGCAGCAACCCCATCAACCCGCCGCGCGCAAAGTGCAGCAACAGGATGAAGAGCGCGGCAAAGGCCACGGCCTCCAGTTGCCCTGCGCGCTGCGTGAGCATCGGCAGCACGTCCTGCAAGCCGTTCTTCAATACCAGCACCAGCGCAGCCCCCACCAGCGCACCCGCCAGTTGCCCGAGTCCGCCGGCCACGGCCATCAGCAGGTACTCGATGCTCGCGCGCACGTCGAAGGGCGACGGGCTCACGAAGCGGTTCATGTGCGCATAGAGCCAACCCGCCAGCCCCGCGAAGAGCGCCGCCGTGACGAAGAGCGTGAGCCGCACGCGGTACGCATCCGCGCCCACGCTCGCCAGCAGCGTCGCGCCGCCGCGCAGCCCGCGGATCGCGCGGCCCGGCCGCGACTGCAGCAGGTTGTGGCTGAAGAGGCAGGCCAGCCCGACCACCACCCAGATCAGGTAATACATCGCGCGCGGATCGGCCAGCGACCAGCCCGCGACCTGCAACGCCGGAATGTTCGACAGCCCCGTGTGGCGGCCGAGCGCATCGACGTTGCCGAACAGCATCGCAATCGACAACCCCCACGCGATCGTGCTGAGCGGCAGGAAGTGTCCGCCGAGCCGCAGCGTGAGCATGCCGATGGCGAGCGCCGAGAGGCCCGTGAGCAGCAGCGCGAACAAGAGGCCGATCCAGGGCGACATGCCTTGCGCCGTCGTGAGCCACGCGGTCGCGTAGGCCGCGATGCCCACGAAGGCCGCTTGCCCGAACGAAGTCGCGCCACCCACGCCCGTGAGCAGCACCAGCCCGAGCGCCACCAGCGCGCCGATGCCGATGTCGTTCAGCAGCGAAACCGTGAAGCTGCCCGCCACCGCCGGCACCAAGGCCAGCACGACGACCACCGCGGCGATCCACGTCATGCGCTTGCGGTTCGCACTCATTGGTCCACCTCGTCTTCTTCCTCTTCGGAATGCGCGGCCATGAAGGACCGCAGCATGAGCACCGGTATGAGCAGGCTGAACACGATCACGTCTTTCAACGCGCCGCTCCAGAACGAGGCAAAGCTCTCCACCACGCCGACCGCAAGCGCGCCCACGGCCGTCATCGGGTAGCTCACGAGCCCGCCGATGATCGCGGCCACGAAGGCCTTCAGGCCGATGATGAAACCCGAGTCGTAGTACATGGTCGTCACCGGTGCGATCAGCACGCCGATGAGCCCCGCCAGCAGCGAGGCGCAGCCGTAGGCCAGCAGCGCGGTGCGCACGGGCCGGATGCCGACCAGCCGCGCGCCCACCCGGTTCACCGCGGTCGCACGCAGCGCCTTGCCTGCTACCGTGCGCTCGAACACCAGGAAGAACAGGCCGCTCAGCACGATGGCCGCGCCCACCATCAACACCACCTGGCCGCTGACCGTGAACCCGTCGCCGAGCGTGAACACGGCGCTGGTGAGCGGCGTGGTGCGCGAACCCTCAGGGCCGAAGAACAGCAAGCCCAGGCCGGAGAGCAGGAAGTGCAGCGCCAGCGACACGATGAGCAGCACCAGCACCGAGGCATCGGCAATCGGCTGGAACACCACCCGCGCCAGCAGCGGCGCGATGGGCACCACCAGCAGCACCGCGACGGCGATGTGCACCGCCACCGGCACGCCGGGCCGCGCCGCGAGCCATGCGAGCACGCACGGAATCGCGGGCAGCACGCCCCACATCAGCACCGCCTTCGGAATGCGCGCGCCCTCGCCGCGCCGCAACAGGCTGCCGATTTCCGTCGCCAACGCCAGCGCGGCGAGCACCGCGACCATGCCTATGGTGGCCGGCACGCGGCCGGTCTCGAAGGCCGCGAGCGACAGCGCCGCGAAGGCCGCGATGTCGCCGAAGGGTACGAACACCACCCGCGTCACGGAAAAGATCAATACCAGCCCGAGCCCGGCCAGCAGATAGACGGCACCGTTGGCAAGGCCGTCGGTGATGAGAATCAGCGCGACGTCCCACGTCATAGGAAAACCTCAGGCGTAGCTTTCATCTTTTTTCTTGTCTTCTTCGGGAACGGGGCGTCGATCAAGGTGCAAGCTTCCATTGGCCGTTGTCCAGCTTGACGATCACGCGGGCGCGCTCGTCCACGCCGTAGAGACTGCCGGGCTTGAAGCTGTAGACACCGTGCGTGCCCACCACTTCCTTGGTGCTGAAGATCGCGTCGCGCAGCGCGAGGCGGAACTCGGCGGTTCCCGGCTCGGCTTTCTTCATGGCGCGCGAAGCGGCATCGGCGAACACCAGCCAGCCGTCGAAGGAATAGGCCGAGAAGGCGTCGCTGGTCGGCGCGTTGTTGACCTTCTGGAACACGGCGCGGAAGTCGGTCGCGATCTTCTTGGTCGGGTAGTTGTCGGGCAGTTGCTCGGCAACGATCACCGGGCCGGTGGGCATCAGCGCGTTTTGCCCCGCCGCGCCGACCACACGCACGAAATCGGGGTTGATGAGCCCGTGCTGCCCGTACACGCCGCCCTTGTAGCCGCGCTCCTGCAGCGCGAGGAACGGCAGCGCACCCGGCGTGCCGGCGCCGCCGGTCATCACCGCGTCTGGGCGCAGCGCCACGATCTTGAGCACCTGGCCCGTTACAGACGCATCGGCGCGCGCATAGCGCTCGTTGCTCACCACCTTGATGCCGGCGCCGGGCGCGGCCTTCATGAGCGCGTCGTACACCAGGTCGCCCCAGGCGTCGGTGAAGCCGATGTAGCCCACGGTCTTGACGTTGTTGCGCTTCATGCGCTCGACCACCGCATCGATCATCAGCTGGGTGGGCTGCGCCACCGTCATGACCCACGGGTTTTCGTTCGGATCGAGCAGGATGGGCGTGAGGCCGATCATCGGCGTCTTCGCATCGCGGCCGACCTGCGCCATCGCGATGGCAGCCGGCACGCCCGACGTGCCCATGAGCACATCGACCTTTTCCTCTTCGACGAGCTTGCGCGCATTGCGCCCGGCCGTGGTCGGATCGGAGCCGTCGTCCAGCACGATGAGCTGTACCTTGCGGCCGTTGATCTCGGGCCTGTAGGCGAGCGCCGCCTGCATGCCCTTCGCGTAGGGCACGCCCAGCGAAGAGTTCGGCCCCGAGAGCGACACGCTCAGGCCGACCTTCAGGTCGGCCGCCAGCGCGCTCGCAACACCACAGGCGGTCAGCGCCGCGGCGATGGCACCGCGCGTCAGGGTCAGCATCAGGCTCTTCATGTCGTAGCTCCGGTGAGGATGGTTGGAATGAACAGGTAACTCAGATGAACAACTGGATCGCCGGCAATGCGCGTGCGGCGTTGAGCAGGTCGATGCGCTTCTGGCGGATGGCCCAGCCCGAAGGCGTGCGCACGAGGTGGTGGCGGGCCGTGCCGCTCAGCAGGATCTGGGACTCGCCGCGCGCCTCGACGTAGAGGAACGGCGTGCGCAGATGCACCTCGTCCCCGGTCTCGCTCTCGATGCGCGAGGGCTGCAGCACATGCTGGCTGTGGCTCGCGGGGTGCTGCGAATGGGCGCGCGGATTCTTCAGGCGATCGACGCGCAACTGCAGCAGCAGGCGGTCCTCGAAAGCCAGCGAGTTGTGCGAGAACGGATCGGCCTGCGCGGCGCCGAGCAGCGGCACCCAGTAGTGGCCGTCCTCGGCGAAGAGGGCGAGCCAGTCGTCGAAGCGCCGCTCGTCGAGCAGGGCAGCCTCATGAGCAATGAAATCGCGCGGATCGTTCATGCCGCGACCTCCGTGGCCATCGCCTTCGCCCACGCACGGAACTGGTTGCGCATGAGCAGCTCGTTCGTGCCGTTGGTGGTGACGGTCGATTGCGCGAGCTCGGCCGCGTCGTAGTTGCGGTGCAGGCTCACCCATTCGTTGCCGCCGGCGCGCAGGCCCTGCTGGATGCTCTCGAACAGGTGCACGTCGTCGTGCGCGACCACCGACATCGGCGAAAACACGAGCCGGTTGTAACTCATCGCGCGCTCGAAGAGCAGCGCGGGCGCACCGGCCGCGCGAAAGCTCCAGGCCTCGATCAGCGTGCGGTCGGCAGCGAGCGGGCGGATCACGCGGATCGCCTGCGGCGAGCCCTTCACCGACAGGCTCGGATAGAAGACCGAGTTCTGCGGCGAGCGCTGCAGGATGTCGGCCGCGCGCTCGACCCCGTGCGCGGCCTGCATTGCGGCCTCGTACTCGGGAAGCTGCGCATAGTTGGAGTGGATGCTGAAGTTCACGCCCAGCACGCTGTGTCCGTTGGCGAACACGCGCCCGCCCATCCTGTCGAAGAACTCGTAGCCGGAGCCGAAGGGCAGGATCTGCTCCATCGCCATCGGCTTGGGATCAGAAGGCCCATGGCCTTCCCACAGCGCCTCGGCCGCCTTGGTGGCCGACTCGTGCGTCGACATCGGATGCACCGTGTCGTTGATGTTCTCCAGGTACATCTTCCAGTTGCAATGGACGATGTTGCGCAGCACGCCACCGCCCACGGTGAGCTTGCCCTCGGGCGAACGGTCGACCATGTTGTCGATGGCGCCGAGCACTTCGCCGAAGTAGTCCTCGAACGTGGGGCCGATGTCGGAGAGCCGCACGAACACGAAGTCGCGGTAGACCTTCACGTGCTTGACCACCGACAGCCCCTGCCCCGATTCGCAGGCCTTGAGCTGCGTGCCGTCGTAGCCCGCCTTCAACGGCAGGCCGAGCGGCGCGCCGTCGAGCTTGTAGGTCCACGCGTGGTACGGGCAGCGGAAGAAGCGGCCGGTGTTGCCGCTCTCGTCCGTCACCAGCTGCGTGCCCTTGTGGGCGCAGCGGTTGTACATGACGTGCACCGCGCCATCGGGCTGCCGCACCATCAGGAGCGGCCGGCCCGCGACCTCCTGCGTCACGAAGTCGCCCGCCTCCGGCACCTGGCTCGCATGGCCGAGGAAGACCCAGGTGTTCGCGAACAGGCGCTCCTGCTCGAGCGCGAAGATCTCTTCGCTCAGGTACAGGTCGCGGTGCACGCGGTCGTCCTGCACCAGGGCGGCGATGCGGTCGGGATGATGGCGGTAGCTGGTCATCGGCGGGCGCTCAGGCTGCTTCTTTCAGGGGACCAGCTTCCACTGGCCCTTGTTCATCTGCACGATCACCACGCCGCGCTGGTCGGAGCCGTAGCGGTCGTCGGGCTTGAAGGTGTAGATGCCGTGCGTGCCCACCAGCTCGCGGGTAGCCACGATGGCATCGCGCAGAGCCGTGCGGTACTGCGGCGTGCCCGGCTCGCCCTTGGTGCGCGAGGCGGCGTCGGCCAGCAGCAGGTAGGCGTCGTAGGTGTACGAGGAGAACGCGTCCGTCGGCACCGCGCCGTTCACCTTCTGGTAGGCCGCGCGAAAGCCCATCGACACCTTCTTGATGGGGTTGCTGTCGGGCAACTGGTCCGCCACCAGCACCGGGCCGCTGGGCACCTGCAGGCCTTCGATGGAGGCGCCGCCCACGCGCACGAAGTCGGCGTTGATGAGGCCGTGCGTGCCGTAGATCTTGCCCTTGTAGCCGCGCTCGGCGAGCGCGATGTAGGGCAGCGCGCCGGGCGTGCCGGAGTTGCCCGCGAACACGGCGTCGGGCCGTGCCGCGACGATCTTCAGGATCTGCCCGGCCACCGACGAATCGCTGCGCGCATAGCGCTCGTTCGCCACCACCTTGATGCCGGCCGTGGCTGCGCTTTTCACCAGCGAGTCATAGGCCAGGTCGCCCAGCGCATCGGAGAAGCCGATGAAGGCCACCGTCTTCACACCCGACTTCTGCATGCGCTCGACCACGCCCGCGACCATGAGCGGGAACGGCTGCGACACCGTCACGGTCCACGCGCCTTCGGGGCCGGCGATGGTCACCGGCGTGGGCGAGATCAGCGGCGTGTTCAGTTCGCGTGCCACCGAGGCGATAGCCATCGCGCCCGGCACGCCCGAGGTACCGATCAGCACATCGACCTTGTCCTCCGTCACCAGCTTGCGCGCGTTGCGGCCGGCGGTGGTGGGGTCGGAGGCGTCGTCCAGCACGATCAGCTGGACCTTGCGGCCGCCGATCTCGGGATGCTCGGCGATGGCGGCGCGTATGCCCTTTTCGTAAGGCACGCCGAGTGCGGCGACTGGGCCCGACAGCGAGCTGATGAAGCCGATCTTGAGATCGGCGGCCATCGCCTGTGCGGCGGCCAATGCGACCGCGGTGAGGCCGAGGATTCGGGCCAGGTTCTTTTTCATTGAGATTGCTCCAGCGTGTGTTGTGTGCGTTGTTTCAGGGAACCAGCTTCCACTGGCCCTTTTCCAGCTTCACGACCACACGCGAGCGCTCGTCCGACCCGTAGCGATCGGTCGGCTTGAAGTTGTAGACGCTGTGCGTGCCCACCAGCTCCTTGGTGCTGACGATGGCGTCGCGCAGTGCAAGGCGAAACTGCGGCGTGCCCGGCTCGGCCTTGGTGGCGAGCGCGCGCTGGGCCGCATCGAGGTACAGCAGCCAGGCGTCGAAGGTGTAAGCCGAGAAGGCATCGGTCGGCGGGGCGCCGTTGGCCTTCTGGTAGGCGGCGCGGAAGTCCATCGACACCTTGCGGATCGGGTTGTCGTTGGGCAATTGCTCCGCCACGATCACCGGGCCGGTGGGTGCGAGCATGCCTTCGACGGCCGCACCGCCCACGCGCACGAAGTCGGGGTTGATGAGCGCGTGCATGCCGTAGATCTGGCCCTTGTAGCCGCGCTCCGACAGCGCGAGATACGGCAGCGCGCCGGGCGTGCCCGAGGTGCCGGTGATCACCGCATCGGGGCGCAGCGCCACGATCTTCAGCACCTGCCCGGTCACCGACGAATCGGCGCGCGCATAGCGCTCGTTCGACACGATCTTGATGCCCGCCGGCTCCGCGCTCTTCTGCAACGCGTCATACACCAGGTCGCCCCATGCGTCAGAAAAGCCGATGTAGCCGACCGTCTTCACGCCCGACTTCTTCATGCGCTCGACCACCGCGCTCACCATCAGCGGTGCGGGCTGAGGCAGCGTGACCATCCACGAGCCTTCTTCGCCGGGCAGGTTGGCGTTGGCGATGGAGATGAGCGGCGTCTTGGTCTCGCGCGCCACGCCGGCAATGGCCAGCGCACCGGGCGAGCCCGCGGTGCCGATGATGACGTCGACCTTGTCCTCGTCGATCATCTTGCGGGCATTGCGGGCGGCCGTGGACGGATCCGACGCATCGTCCAGTTGCACCAGCTGGATCTTGCGACCGCCGAGGTCGGCCTTGTAGGCGAGCGCGGCCTTCATGCCCTTCTCATAGGGAATGCCGAGCGACGACACCGGCCCCGAGAGCGACGTGATGAAGCCGACCTTGAGATCGGCGGCCCACGCGCCAGCCACGGCGCTCAGGGCGCCGAGGCCCACGGCGATGCCCGCGAGGGCACGGAATCGGTTCAGGACTTTCATGGCGATGCTCCAGAGGTGATGTTTTTTGAACGGAACGGAACGGGACTGAAAACTAGAGGGCCAAACTGCCGACGCTGGTGCCGCCGCAGACGTAGAGCACCTGGCCGGTGACGAAGCTGTTGTCGGCGTCGGCGAAGAACCGCACGGCGCGTGCCACGTCGGTCGATTCGCCCAGGCGCTTGACGGGCACGGAGGCTGCGAGCGATCTCTCCTTCTCGCTGCCGGCTTCGACGACGTCGTAGAACATGTCGGTGCGGATCGGACCGGGCGCGACCACGTTCACCGTGATGCCATCCGCCGCGAGTTCCAGTGCCCAGGTGCGGGCCATGCCCAGCATGCCGGCCTTGGTCGCGGAATAGCTGGTGCGGGTCGCAAGACCCAGCGCCGCGCGCGACGACAGCAGCACCACGCGGCCGAAGCGTTGCGCGCGCATGGCGGGCAACGCGCCCTGCACGAGCTGGATCGCGCAGCCCAGGTGCAGGTCGACCAGTGCGTCGAGATCGTCGAGCTTCACTTCGGGCAGCAGCGCGGCACGAATCACGCCGGCGTTGTGGACGATGGTGGTCGGCGCAAAGCGCCCGACCAGCTCGCGCACCGCCTCGCCCGTGGCGGCGCGGTCGCTCAGGTCGACCTCGATGCTGTGCAGCTTCGGGTGATCGATCTCGGCCTTGCGGCGCGCGAGCGACACCACCTCGTAGCCTTGCGCGAGCAGGTCTTCGCAGATCGCCTTGCCGATGCCGGCGCTGCCACCGGTAACGGCCGCGACCTTGGGTGCCGTGGTCATGCCGAAGCTCCCACCAGCGCCAGCACGCGCAGCGGGCTGCCGCTGCCCTTCTCGATCTTGAGCGGCGGACAGATCAGCACCGCGCCCGACGGCGGCAGCAGGTCGAGGTTGCTCAGGCACTGCAGCCCATAGCGCCCGGCGCCATGCATGTAGTAGTGGCACGGATACGGCGGACGCAGGTGATAGCCCTGCCCGGCATCGGTGCCGATGGCTTCCGAGCCGAAGCCCAGCACGTCGCGCTGCTCCACCAGGAAGCGCACGGCCTCGGTGCTCGGGCCGGGCGTGTGCTGGCCGGTCTCGTCGAAGTTCTGGTATGCCTCGGGATCGGTGCGCTTGGACCAGTCGGTGCGCATCAGCACCCACGCACCCTTCGGGATTCGGCCGTGCACGGCTTCGTAGGCCTCGATGTCTTCCAGCGTCAGCAGGTAGTCGGGGTCGTCCTTCACCTGCGGAGAACAGTCGATCACACAGGCAGGGGCCACGAAGTTCTGCACCGGAATCGTGTCGACCGAATTGTTCGGCAGGTCGCGGCCAGAGATCCAGTGGATCGGCGCATCGAAGTGCGTGCCCGTGTGCTCGCCGCAGGAGAAGTTGTTCCAGTACCAGCCCGGGCCGCGCTCGTCGTACTTGGACACTTCCTCGATGCGGAAAGGCCAGCACTGGCCCATCTCGGGCGGCAGCGCGATCTGCGGGAACTCGGGCGTGAGCGTCTGGGTGAGGTCGATCACGCGGATGCGGCCGCTGGCCATCGCGGTCACGAGGCCGCCGAGGATTTCGGCGGCGGACATCAGTTCGGTTGTCGTGGTCATTCGTGTGGCTCCTGTTCTCAGCCGCCTGCCGCGAGTTCACGCTCGAGCACCTTCGGGTTGTCGCGCCAGCGCTCCAGCCACTCCTGCGCGACGTCGCCCGGGTAGACGTCTTCCACGCCATCGCGCAGCGCCTTCACGATGGCGTTGGCCAGCGCGGCAGGCGCCAGCTTGGGCGGCGGTGTGTGCTGGTTCCATTCGTCGTCGATGGGGCCGGGGAACACGTTGATCACGCGGATGCCCGCGGGCCGCATCTCGGCGCGCAGGCACTGCGCGAGTGAATGCGCCGCCGCCTTCGATGCGCTGAAGGTGCCGTGCGGCGGAAAGTTGCTGAGCGCGTAGATCGACAGCAAATTGACCCACGCGGTCGCGCCGGTCGCGCCATCGGCCGAGCGGCCCTTGAGCGCCGGGCCGAACTCCTGCGCGAGGCGCAGCAGGCCGAAGTAGTTGATGTCCATCTCGGCCTTGGCCACGTCGGTGCCACGGCGCGCGCCGATGCCGAAGGTGCGGTGCACCTCGGCGTTGTTGATCACGATGTCGACCTTGCCGCCGATGGAGCCCGC
>Ga0157370_10002967_pt1 | contig 20182 bp, 15 predicted proteins | sample C35metaG_FD_113463 | JGI IMG/M metagenome (GOLD analysis project Ga0157370, IMG submission 113463) | Corn rhizosphere microbial communities from Kellogg Biological Station, Michigan, USA - C3-5 metaG | ecosystem: Host-associated > Plants > Roots > Rhizosphere > Soil | place: USA: Michigan...
AAAAATCAAAAAAGAAACGATGTTCGATTACGGAGCACTGCCTGATGACGATCTCTACTTGCTCTTGAAAAACGACGACTCAATGGCGTACACGATAATTTACCATCGTTATTTTGATACGCTGTATGTGCACGCCGCCAATAAATTGAAAGATAAAGATGAAGCCAAGGATTTGGTGCAGGAAATTTTTGTCAATTTATGGAATAACCGAACCGCAATAAACATCACCACTAACTTTAAATCCTATTTGTACGTATCGATCAGGAATAAGGTATTAGACCGGATTTCCCATCAGCAAGTGGCCAGCAGGTATGCCGATTCGTTACAGCATTTTATCATCAGCAATCAATGTGTTACTGATCATCTGGTTCGGGAAAGGCAACTCACCCGGATAATCGACGATCAGATTGCACAATTGCCCGATAAAATGCGCGCTATTTTTGAATTAAGTAGAAGGCAAAGTTTATCGCATAAAGAAATTGCAGATAAACTGAATATTTCCGAATTAACGGTAAAAAAACAAGTATCAAATGCAGTAAAGATTCTCAGAAGTAAACTAAGTGTTAACTTTTTTTTAATTTTTTAATTTTTTTCTACTCCCTGTCTTCCAGTTAGCCGTCGTAGTTATAATTAAGGATAAAAAAATCCTTTAGTACCTATGAAACAACATCAAGCTAACGATCTTTTTAACAAGTACCAGCAAGGCAAATGCACCGAAGAGGAGCTGAGCCTGTTAGAGAGCTGGTATAATTTACCCGAATCTGAAACGATTGCCTTTGAACCCGACGAACTTGAAAGCGCCAGGGCCGAAGTTTGGCAGAAACTGCCCGTATACGAGGCTAAGAAAACAATAAAACTATGGCGTACAATAGGTATTGCTGCATCTTTACTGTTAGCAGTAAGCATTGGTTTCGTCGTGTTTTCCCAGCGAAACAAAGCCGGACAGGCTTTAACCGCAAGCAATGACATAAAGCCGGGGGGTAAAAATGCTACCCTAAAACTGGCCGATGGACGCGAAATTATCCTGAACAACCTGGCTACAGGCGAGGTAGTACAACAGGAAGGGCTTAAAATTACCAAAACCGCAAACGGACAATTAATTTATACCGTACAGGGGGCGGCAGATCATGAGTCATTGGCTTTTAACAGCATCAGCACGCCATTGGGTGGTACCTATCAGGTTATCCTTCCCGATGGGACCAAGGTTTGGCTAAACTCTGCCTCGTCGTTAAAATATCCAACGGCATTTAAAGATAACAAGAGAGAAGTTGAACTTGTTGGTGAAGGTTATTTTGAAGTTGCACACAATGCGCAGAAGCCATTTCACGTAATTACAAAAACACAGGATGTAGCTGTACTGGGTACACATTTTAACCTATCGGCTTATCCCGACGATGATTTTGCCAAAACTACCCTTTACCAGGGAAAGGTTGAGGTTAGGGCGCAAGATCAGACAGTGGTGCTTAAGCCTAATGAGCAGGCAGTGCTGCAGGCCGGAAAACTTTTAGTTAAACAGATTGACAACGAAGGCGATTTAGCCTGGAAAAACAACGAATTTTCTTTCTCCAGCGAACGCTTAGGAGAAATATTGAAAAAATTAGGCCGCTGGTATGATGTAGAGTTCGAATGCCCTAAAGATTTAGAGAACCTCGAATTCGGAGGTTACATCAGCAGGGATAAGAGCTTAAAACAGGCATTAAATATGATCGATCAGGAGGGAACAATTCATTTTAAAATAGAAGGGAGGAAGATAACCGCTATGAAGTAAATTTTACCCGATCCAGGTCAAAAAGAAGATCAGAGCATTGCAGTGCTCTGATCCCTAAACTCTTGCAGGAGTCGATTTTTTTGGATCTGTGAAAATAGAATAAACCATTTATCATTTCTTATACCAAACCCAAACAAACAAATGTATGAAATTTTACATAACATTTATCGGGTAAAATATGCCCGTTTAAATGCTCGTATTTTACTCAAAGTGAAGTTAATAACCTTTATCATCATCGCCACATTCTTACAGGTGAGCGCTTCAAGCTTCGCCCAGATAAGCTTGCGGGAAGAAAATGCTTCGCTGGAACAGATTATACAAAAAATCAGAAAACAAACAGGATATGATTTCTTTTATAATTCTGCTGCCATTAAAAGAGCAAAGCCGATTACCGTTTCTTTAAACAATGTTTCACTAAACCAGGCACTCGAAGCTTGCTTTGCAGGGCAACCGCTGGTTTACCGCGTAGAAGAAAAATCTATTATTATCCAGTCGCAACGCGAATTGGTAGTTGCAGCTATCGTGGTAACCGGTAGGGTAGTAGATGAAAAGGGCCAGCCGATTCCCGGGGCTTTAATCAGGGTAAAAGGTACCAATGGTATCAGGCCTGTTGCTACTGATGCTAATGGGCAGTTCAGAATCCTGGTACCCGATGACACAGAGACTTTATTGGTGAGCTATATTGGCTATAAATTGGAGGAGGTTTTCATTAAAAATAAAAAATCGCCTTTTACCATTAAACTTTCTGCTGTTACTAAAGATTTGGAAGAAGTAAAGGTAATTAACACCGGGTTATTTAAAAAGTCAGTTGAGAGCTTTACGGGAGCCTCAACTATGATTACGGCTAAAGATCTGGCCGACAATGGTAACAGAAACCTGATTACTACTTTGCGTAACATCGACCCGGCTTTTAACATTATCGAAAGCAATGCCTTTGGATCTAATCCAAACCGTTTGCCCGAAATTCAGATCCGTGGTAATTCCAGCATTCCAAATGTTGGCGAATTTCAGGATCAGGCCAGGGCCGAACTAAATACCCCATTAATTATTTTAGATGGTTTTCAATCTACCTTACAAAAACTGTACGATATGAATGAAAACGAGGTAGAATCGATCACCATTTTAAAAGATGCTGCAGCTACTTCTATGTACGGTTCGAGAGGTTCAAACGGTGTAATTGTAATCATTACCAAAGCTCCACGCCCCGGAAAACTACGCTTATCATTAAGATCGGATGTTAATTTTGAAGCACCTGATTTGAGTGATTACAGCTTGTTAAAGGCTGCTGATAAATTAGAACTGGAGCGCATAGCGGGCTATTATAACAATGCAAGGGCTGAAATCGACTTGCCTTTAAAAAGGTATTACAATTTCTTGCTTAACGAAGTAAACAGCGGCGTAGAAACCGACTGGATGGCTTTGCCGCTAAGGAACGGTGTTGGACAAAGGCATTTCCTTAAAGTAGAAGGAGGCGATAATGCATTCAGGTATTCAGCCTCTGGTCAGTTAAACGATATTCAGGGGGTAATGAAAGGTTCATTTCGCCGTACCTTTAACGGTAACATTACTTTATCTTATATCTATAAAAATTTAAGGTTTAGAAATAACCTTCAAATTCAGCAAAGCAACTCACAGGAATCGCCATACGGTACTTTTAGCAGTTATGTAGCCATGAACCCATATTGGAGACCTTACGATGCAAATGGAAATGCTTTGAAGTTTCTCGGCGATCCGGGCAATACCGATTACGTAAATTATTGGGGAACTTTACCTACCAATCCTTTATATAACGCTACACTTAAAACTTTTGATAAAAGTGCTACGAACGAATTGATTAACAATACCATGGTAGAGTGGAACTTGGTTAAAGATTTGGTATTAAGAGCACAGTTGGGTTTAACTAAAGGTACTACACAAAATGACGCCTTCAGGCCTGCCGAACACACGGCATTCGCCAACTATACTACTGATAATATCTTCAGAAAGGGAGATTATAACTATGGAATCAGAAATAGTTTTGGTTACGATGGCTCTTTAAACTTAGCCTACACAAAGTTGCTTGGCCTTAAGCACCTCATTAGTGCCGGTGCCGATTATAATATGCGTCAGTCTAAATCATCATCTTATAACTTTTTGGCGGAAGGTTTCCCTAATGCCAATTTCGATTTCGTATCTATGGCATTACAATATGCTAAAGATGGTAAACCTACCGGAAGCGAAAGCTTGACCCGTTCTATCGGACTAACAGGAAACGTGAATTACATTTACGATAACAAGTACTTTGTTGATGCTTCTTTACGTATTGATGGTTCTTCTCAGTTTGGAAGTAAAAAACGTTTTGCTCCGTTTTGGTCAGCTGGTGCCGGATGGAATCTGCATAATGAAGCTTTCTTAAAAGACAACAGGTATATAAACCGTTTAAAACTGCGGGGTTCGGTAGGTATTACCGGTGCACAGAACTTTAATGCATATCAGGCCCTATCTACCTATCAGTATTATACCAACGAAAGGTATTACAACTGGATGGGCTCTTATTTAATGGGCTTAGGAAATGAGGAACTAAAATGGCAGCAAACCGAAAAATATAATATCGGTCTTGATGCAGAATTTTTAGACAGGCGACTTCGTTTTACAGGCGATTATTATATTGAAACCACCAAAGACCTGGTCTCGTCGGTGAATTTACCGGCATCGAGCGGTTTTACCAGCTTTATAGATAATATTGGCCGTTTACGTAACAACGGTTACGAGCTAAAAGCTACAGGTTTTATTTTAAACAATCCTAAATCATTTACCTGGAGTATTTCTGCCGCATTGTTGCACAACAAGAATAAAATTGTAGAAACCTCAAAAGCATTAAAAGATGCCCAGGCCGCTACGCTTAATGGTAACAGCGATCCGGGTACGCTTTATATTGAAGGTTATTCGAGCAATGCAATATGGGTAGTACCATCTTTAGGTATCGATCCAAGTACCGGAAAAGAGTTGTATTTGGGTAAAGATGGTCAGCCAACCTATACCTGGAAAGCTACCGATATTGTTGCCGTTGGTTCAAGAGATCCTAAATTCTTCGGAAACTTCAGTACCATGATCCGTTACAAGGATTTCGCCATCAATACTTCATTTAGGTATACCGTTGGTGGGCAGCAATACAACAGAACCCTTGTTGACCGCGTAGAGCTTACCAATTACAAAAATAACGTAGATAGCAGGGTATTTTACAGCCGTTGGCAAAATCCTGGCGATGTTGCCGCATTTAAGGGCTTGTTAGTAACTGCACCAACTTACAAATCGTCGAGGTTTGTTCAGGATGAAAATACGCTGGTATTACAGAATATTAATTTTCAGTACAATTTAACCAACAAAGAATGGTTGAAGAAGATGAAACTAGAAAGCTTAAACCTAACCGTTAATGCTTCCGAGCCAATGTACCTGTCAACTATCCGCAGAGAAAGAGGAACCGATTATCCTTTCTCACGACAGTTCTCCATGAGTCTAAGTGCTACATTCTAAACTTATAGCAATGAAAAAAATTAATTACGTATTAATCGCTTTGTTTTTAACCGGTATACTTTTCTCATCATGTAAAAAGTACCTTACGGTAAATCCAAAAACACAAATGCCACAGGATATACTCTTCGATACTGAAGGTGGTTTTAAAGATGCGCTTACCGGTGTGTATATTCAGATGAAAAACAACAGTACCTATGGTGGGGCCTTAACGCAAACTACCATCGAGAGTCTGGTTTCCAGCTGGGATGTTACCTCAAATACTACCGACCAGCGGATAGGTTTGTTTAATTATACCGATGCCGGCGTTCAGGGAAGTTTCGAAGCCATTTGGGGGCAGCAATACAAAACAATAGCCAGCGTAAATGCCATTTTAGGCCAGATAGATGCTAAAAAAGATGTATTTAAAACCCAGGGCTTGTACGAATTGGTAAAAGGAGAGTGTCTGGCGATCAGGGCTTACCTGCATTTCGATATGCTCCGCCTTTTTGGTCCTATACCTACAGCAACAACCGGCGCTACAGCAATGCCATATGCCAAAGTAGTATCGACCACCCCGGTTGAGAAAATTTCTTATACCGCATTTCAGGATGCCTTATATAAAGATTTAACAGATGCTGAAAACTTGTTGAAGGATATCGATCCGTTAACGAAATACAGTGTTGCCCAGGTTAAAAGTCCGGGGCTTACATCGGGTTTTAATCCAAGCGATACTTTTTTTGCTTACCGCTACCTGCGCATGAATTATTATGCAGTGAAAGCGTTACAAGCCAGAACTTACCTTTGGTTTAACGAAACAACAAAAGCTTACGAGTGTGCCAAAGCGGTAATTGACGTAAAAAATACCGATGGTACTCCGAAATTTAAACTGGGCGCATCAACCGATTTTTCCAATAAAGATTTTGTACTTACTGCAGAGCATGTTTTCGGTTTGTACGATTTCGATATGTTTAATAAGTATAATAACAACTATGCTGCCGGAATACTTAAAAAGGGAACTGCAGAAACAACCATCAAGTCCCAGTTATATGGTAATACCGGTACCGATATCAGAGAGAGTAACCTCTGGGAACTGGTTACTTTAGGCAATGGCTCTAAATGTTATATCACCAAAAAATACCAGGTAGTGGCTAACACAGCAGTAACAGCTGCAACAGATTTTAAGCAAATCCCTATGATCCGTCTGAGCGAATTGTATTTAATTGCTGCAGAAGCTGCACCATATGCAGAAGGAGTAGAGTACCTGAAAACTTTCAGAACTGCCCGCAACATTGGTACCATGGCTACACCTGGTAACCCTTCGGCACTTCAAACCGAAATTATTAAAGAGTACCGGAAAGAGTTTTATGCAGAAGGTCAGGCTTTTTATAACTATAAGCGCCTTAACGTGCCTAAAGCAAGTTATTTGTTTGTGCCATCGGCAGCAACGGTTAATTATTTAATACCTATCCCTAAAACTGAAGCTATTTAAAATAACACCATGAGAAAATTATTTTACCTGGTATTGCTAATAGCTGTAGCAGCTGTTAGTTCATGCAAACAAGATCAGTATTATTTGTATAACGATATAGGCAGGGTACAGTTTGGACCTGAGCCGAACCGGATATATACCACCTCTTACGATCTTGCTGATACATTAAAGCCTTATACGTTTTATTATGAAGATGCCTCTGTAAAGGAGGATACCATATTTTTTGATATTTATGCCATTGGCGGAACCACCAAGACCGACAGGATTTTTACACTTGAGCAGGAGCAGATTCCTAACGCATTAAACGCAGTTGCAGGTACCCACTATGTGGCCTTTAACGACCCGAAGGTGAGCAAGTTCTATGTAATTAAGGCGGGTTCGGTACATACCCGTGTACCGGTAATTGTATTGCGCGATGCCAGCTTAAAAACAAATACTCCAAAGCTGAAATTTAAAATCGCAGCCAATGCCGATTTCCAATTGGGCGAACAAAATAAACTGTGGCGGAAAATTGAAGTTACCGATCGTTTAAGTCAACCGGCTCAATGGACCGCTTCTTTTACCCAGTATTATTTTGGTAAATACAGTGTGGTAAAACACGGTTTCCTGATTAATAGCTCAGGCGAGAAATGGGACAACGATTTTATCAACAACCTGTATGCCGTAGGTGGTTTGCTGAGTTATTATCAGCTGACCATGAAAACCGCATTAATCAACTACAACAATGCACATCCGGGTGCACCATTGGTTGATGAATTTGGCGAAGTAGTAGTTTTTCCTTAACCATTAAAAATTAAAAGATGAACAATCTATGGATATACGTTATGGTCGTAGTGGCCATGATGACTGCCTGTAAAAAAGATCACAGTAATTATGATTATAAAACGGGTGAAAAAATAACGGTTAAAGGCATCGAATCGAATTATACTTTAATTTCAGAGCTTGATCGTTTAACCTTAACGCCAGAGGTAAGCTCAACAGAGCCAAATGCACAATTTGAATATTTATGGGGTATTTACGAAACCAATGTTCAGGGCTCGGCTCCTGTGTTGGATACACTGGCTAAAACCAAAGATCTTAACTACCTGATTAAACAGGCCGCAAAAGGCTGGGTGCTGGTTTACCGCGTTACCAATAAAACTACAGGTTATTCGCAGTATATTAATGTGCCGGTAAATGTGGTAACCGAATTTACAAGAGGATGGTATGTGGCTAAAGATGATGGTACCCAATCAGATCTCGATTTGTTTTTAACCCCAACCGGCATTGTACCTACAGGCAAAAGAGAAAACCTTTATAGTACTATTAATGGCAGTAAATTACCCGGACAGGCCAATTTGCTGAGTTTTCTTTCTGCCTATAAATCTACTGTTACCGGTACTTTAGGCAATACCCGCACATTGGTTTTGTCAACAGATAAAGATGTGGTTACGGTTAATGTAAATACCTTGAAGAAAATCTTTACACTGGATAATCTGCTTTTTGATGCACCTACAGTTAAAGGGCCTTGCCAGGTTTTTCCGGGCGGAGGTACTGCTTATTACCTGATCAATGGTGGGAATGTACATTCTATTGTTAATATCTCGGCCAATATCGGCAAGTTTGGCGGAAGGTTTTTAAAAGATGCAAGCAATACACCTTACAGCGTATCTAAGTATTTCATGTCTAACACAAGTAGTAATGCCTACTTCTTTGACGAAACTTCCAGTACCTTTTTTGGCATAGGCAGTGGCTATGGAACAGCACTTTCATCTATTAGTGATGTAACCGGTACTTCTATGAGCGCAAGCAATAATAATCAAAAATTGCTGTATATGGGGCTAAAGTCAGGGACTTACCTGCCATCGCCTGCATTACGTTATGTATTTACAGGATGTGCTGTATTTCAGGATAAGAGCAACTCATCAAATAAAACCTTATCCAATATTGATATCGATGGCTATACGATGAAGTTGAACAATACTTCATTAACCACTGCAGATCAGTTGTACAATGGTGCGAACATGACTTTGATGTATGGCCAGGAGAATTTAATGTATTTCTCTGTTGGTGGTAATCAGGTATGGAGCCGGAATCTGAGTAATAATTTCGAAAAACTGGAATATACTGTACCTACAGGTGAACAGATTACTTTTATCCGCCACAAAACAGGAACGGAAACCGGTTATGCCTACAACTACATTATGGTAGCTTCTAAAATTAACGGAACTTATAAAATACGCTTGTTCAACAAGGCGTCAGGCAGTATTTCTGGTACTCCGGTAGCTACGCTCGAGGGAACAGGATCGGCTAAAGATATATTATACATTTCGCCATCCGTTTCCGAATCAACAAATACAATTCAATGGTAAAATGTTTAATGGGTGCCTGTAACCAGGACACCCTGTTAAACTGCCGTATAAATAACCACAAATAAACAAAACATCGAAAAAATGATTAAAAAAACATTAAGTACTACGCTTGCCCTGGTAGCAATCGCATTGGCGAGTTTAGCGCAGCAACCCGTTCAGGTTAAAGGCGAATTGAAACGCCCTAACCGTCCCAATGTTAAACTTTTTAAAGTAGCCAACGGTCGCACTATAGAGATTGCAAACGCTGCTGTAAGTGCAGGTAAAAAGTTTGGTTTTACCTTTTACCCGGATTATGAAGGTGTTTATGTAATCGGAACAGGCAATGAAATGTCGCCGAATGAAAACTATGCCTTCTATTTTAAAGGTGGCGAACAGCTTGATATCACACTTGCAGATACGACCTATACCCTAAACGGAAAACTTAATTCCAAAGAGAATATGGTAATGAAACAGTGGAACGAATTAACCAATCCGTTGTATCAAAAAGCCATCAACTTTATGGGTAAGAACAGTACCTTTATGGATTATTTTCCTCAGCAGGAAGTTATTGTGGCCCAGGCTAAAACCTTCTTAAACGGGAAAGCTACCGGCAATGCAAAGTTCGATAAACAAATGAAAGATATTATTGAACTGGATCTGGCCAATTATGCTACCAATTTTTTAAATACACCACGTTCTGCACACCCTAGCTTAGAAGAATACAGCGATTTCTATAGCACACTTAAGGCTAACGAAATGGGTAAGAGCGCCCAAAAAATTTACAATTATCCATACGGTATGCGCGTATTATCGGCTTTAGTTGGTGTAAACATGCGTCAGGATAAAAAGCCATATAAAGCAGGTATTGAAGGTTTAGAAACTTCTACTGCTTATGTGCCAAATGATACCTTAAAAGGTGAACTGGTTTTAGAAAATTTAGCCAGGTATAAAAACCACGACGAGTATAAAGCGGTAGCAGATCATTTCGAAAAATACATTGTAACCAAAGCCCAAAAAGAAAAAAATAACGCTTTAATTACGCCGTTGCTTTCTTACAAAGCAGGTACCGATGCTTTACAGTTTACTTATCCTGATAAAACCGGAAAAGACGTTTCTTTTGCTAGTTTAAAAGGAAAAGTAGTATTGGTTGATGTTTGGGCAACCTGGTGCGGTCCGTGCAGAGCCGAATTCCCTTACCTTAAGCAACTCGAAAAAGATATCGAAGGACAACCTATTCAAGTAGTAAGCATTTCTACCGATGCCGATAAAGACAAAGAGAAATGGTTGAAAATGATTAAAGATGAAAATTTAGGCGGTATGCAATTGTTTGCCGGCCAGAACAACGAATTCTCTAAATATTATAAGGTAAATACCATTCCGAGATTTTTAGTTTTTGATAAAAAAGGAAAAATTGTAAGTATCGATTCAGCACGTCCTTCAGATCCTAAATTGAAAGCCCTTTTGTTAGCAGAAGCTGCAAAATAAATCGTTCCGAAGGGTAGGGCTGATTAGTTCTACCCTTTAAATCAAATCAAAACATTTAAACTATGAAAACACTAAAAAACTGGTGTACGGGCATTGCCATGCTTTTGGTTTCGCAGGCACTTTATGCTCAGCAGGATAGTATTCACATCAGCGGGAGTTTAAAAGGCCTTAAAGAAAATACCATCAGGGTAAGCTTTGCTGATGAGGCCGGTCAGAATAAATTTTTTAAAGCTACTGCCGTTAATGATGTTTTTACCATCACGGTACCCAAACAAAAAGTTCCGGTTGCTGCACGTGTGGATGTTGGGATAAAAAGAGACCTTTCTGCCATGGTTGATGGTAAAAGTGTTGGCAACCCGGCTCCGCCACTCGATCTGTTTATCTACAATCAGGATATTAAATTAACCGGCGATGCATTACTGGTACAATTTGCCGATGTAAAAGGCGATCAGGAAAATAACACCTTCAACAGCTATAAACAAAGCGTTAGGGAAGAGGAGCGTAGAACTTACCTTATTTATAACAATCTGTTCAATGCCCAGTACCACAGCGAAAAACTTGAAGCAACATCAGAAAAACTGCAGGAAGAGGCAGGCGTTAATTTTAAGAAAATCAGAGACAAGCAGAAAAGCTTTGTGGCACAACACCCTGAGGCCTTCGCATCTGTATTTTTATTGAGCCGAATGCAGAATATTTATACTGCCGATGGATATACGCAGGCTTTTAATGGTTTGGCACCTCAATATAAAGACCACCCCATGGCGTCAGGAATAAAAAGTTACTTGAAAAAAGTAAGTAACTCTTTAACCGGCTCACCAACCATCAATTTCGAAAGAAAGGATAAAGCAGGAAAACTGATTCGCCTGGCCGATTATAAAGGGAAAACCGTACTCCTCGATTTTTGGGGCAGCTGGTGCGGTCCGTGCAGGGCCAGCCACCCACACCTGAAAGCGCTTTACGAGCAGTACAAAAAAGACGGGTTCGAAATTATTGGCATCGCCCAGGAAAGGGGTAAAAACTTAACCGAAGCCCAGGCAGCCTGGACAAAAGCCATCGCTGAAGATGGAATTAACTGGGTACACATCCTCAATATGGATGGAATCGAAAAGCAAGACCTTGTAAAAGACTATAACGTAATGGCTTTTCCTACCAAGATATTGGTTGGTAAAGATGGAAAAGTACTTTTAAGAATTACAGCAAGTGCAACGGACGACATAGATCAGGCTTTGGCAAAAATATACGGACATTAAGCAAACCCCAATGAAATTTAAACCTACCATATTTGTTTTGCTGATGAGTTGTTTTACCCTGATGGTAAATGCACAGCAAAATAAACCCGTTACTACCATCCCTTTTGAGATGATACACGGATCCATTGTTTTAAAAGTTAAGCTAAATAACCACAACAGGGTTTTTAAACTCCTGTTCGATACCGGCGCAGATGGCATGGCGCTGGAGAAAACACTTGCAGATAGCATTGGGCTTAAAATTACGCGAAGCAACAATGCTTCAGTAGTTGGGGGCTCAATGAAAATTGATATTTCTGGTGATAATGATGTCATCATGGAAAACGGATTTGTGCTGAAACACCAGCCTATTGCTGTATTTCCGCAAACCGGCAAAGATTTAGATGGTATTATTGGCAATACCATGACCCGAAGTTATATCACCCGGATTGATTTCAACAAAAAAGAACTTTCCCTTTATAATTTCGAAGGCTACGAACACGAAAAAGGAGGAACAGTAGTTCCGGTTACTATTCCTTCAGGTGTATTCATTATCCCTGGCAATGTAGAAATTGTTGCTGGTAAATCGAGCACCGGTAACTTTGTTTTCGATACAGGAGCTTCGTACAATCTGATTTGCTTCAGGCCATTTGTAAAACAAAACCGTTTATTGGTAAGTGGTTTTAACTCAGAATACCCTGCCAGCACAGTGAGTATGGGCATTGCTTCACCAACCTTTAATGGCAAGGCAAATAGTTTCTCTTTTACCAATATGCCAGTAATAAAAGAAATGCCTGTTACCTTAATGGCTGGGGGCGGACAAAATGAAAACTGGAATCCAGGTTTCGATGGTTCTATCGGTATGGGGATTATTTCCAGATATAATTTTACCATCAACAGAAAAAAAAACGAGATCTATTTTACGCCAAATCACACCTACGTATACCCGCAATATTTTACTCTGGGTAGCTATTTATTGGGCTTTAATTTAAATGGGCAGTTAGAGGTAATCAGTTCAATCAGGCAGCTGCCACCAAATGAAACACAACTCGAAAAAGGGACTTTAATTACCCGGATTAACGGGGCCAATACTGCCGATTTACTCAAAAATGCTAAGAAACTGGAACAGCTAAAAAAACTGCCGGCCAATAGCCCTTTAACCTTTAGCTATACAGCGGGGAATACCCAAAAGGATATTACATTAACCAAATAAAACATGAAAAATATAAAATATTATCTCTTAGCCTGTTTGCTTGCCTGTACTTTGGGTACAATGGCGCAGACTTATCAAAATGCATTAAAACAAGCCAAAGCAGAAAATAAACTGATTTTTATCGACTGTTACTTTACGGGTTGTATTCCCTGTGCACAAATGGATGAAGATGTGTTTCCGAACGCTGCGGTGAAAGCGGCAATGGCGAAAGATTTTGTAATACTTAAGGTTGATATTTTTAAAGATAAATTGGGTGATACTTTAAAAGTACAGCACATTTTAAACGGATTTCCAACTTTTTTGGTGCTTAATGCAAAGGGAGAATTAATCAGCAATAGTTCTGGTTACAAAGATCCAGGCGATTTGATTGGACTGTTAGCTGATGCCAAACAAAAACAACAACAAAATAAAAGTTTAAAAGGTTATTCCGCTACATTTAAGGAAAGCGATTATCCTGCCTTTTATCACGAATTTGCCAAAACCCGCAAAGGCATAACCGGAGAAATTATTGCAACCTATGCAGATAGTGTAAAGGATATGAAAGCAACCAATGCGCTGATGCCTTTTTTAATTTCGAGGATGAGTACAGCTAAACTGAACGAGGCAATATTAAATGATTATAAAGCTTATCAGGAACTTTATGGCGAAGCGGTTGTACAGGCACTGGTTGATAAGGCTTTGCTTCAAAAAATGGATCAGCATTTAAAAGCCGATAAAGGTCAAGCAGCTTTTGCACAGTTTTTAAAAAACTACGAAGGGAAATTCCCGGCCAATATCTGGAAAATTAACCTGCAAACTTTAGGCGATCGTTACTATTTGGGAATGCAGAAAGATACAGTTGGCTATTTAAAATTCGCCATTCAACACCCGGTATTATATCAGTATCATTTCTCTGCATTATACAGCAGGCTATTGTCGAAAAATCAATTAACCGGCGAAACAGGTCAGTTGTTTGGTAAATGGGCAGATGCCATTATCAACGAGGATAGTAGTCTGGAATTAATTAGAACAGCTGCAAACCTGAATAAAGCCATTAAAAACGAGCAGAACTATAAGAAATTTATGCAGATGGCTATTGCCAGAGCTAAAAAATACCAAATGCCAACTACCAGCCTTGAGCAGGAATTGGTAAGCAAGTAAAGATATTATCAGTTTGGAATTGATAAGTTTAGTTAATGATCGAGAGCCTATCCGGATGGATAGGCTTTTTGTTTACAAAAGGGGGATGATTAAAGTATTAATCAACTTATACCTCGGAAAAAGTAAATGTCATTTACCACCTTAGACATGTATGTGCATATAAGAAACGCAAAAACTCAGGTGTGCTGAGGTGTTTTAGGTGGTGAAAAAGATAGCATACTGCTTGCTTATTCCTCTATCGTCATAATGCCTTGCTGTTTAAGCTTTTCAATACCTTCTTTCATTGCATTAACCTGTTCGGGCGCATGACTTTGCCATACTTTAACCTCGCCAATAACCTTAAACGGATGTATGGACCGGTAAGACATGGTAGGGTTGCCTGGAAATTTCTTGTCGGTTACATTTGGATCATCCTCAAGCGGCCCTGTGGCTTCTACCAGATAAATGCGCTCAGGTCCATCACCCGAAGCCAGTTCAGCACCCCATATTGCGGCGTTCAAGGTAGCTGAGAGGTAAATGTGTTTAAGGTTCTTATCTATAAAATTAGAAAGGTATCCGGTTGTGATCAAATCTCCGGTTTTTAAATCAGCTTTAGTGCCATGAAAAAAAGTTTGGGCAAAAGCTTGCGGAATAGCCGGTTGTTGTTCCTGTTCCTGAGCTGTTGTTTTCATCGTGTAGTTGTTTTTGGTTAAAGATGTTTGAGATAATGATAAACCTTTAAAATTAAAAAAAAATAATGGAAAGCATAGTTTGCATCAGGTTTCTCCACGAGCATTTGCTTTCTAATTGATTGTTTTTATCATTAAGGAATTAAGTTCATTAAGGGGGGAGTATATTTAGTCTCTCTTAAGGCGTGGGTGACTGATTTGCGATTTTAGAAGAAAATATAACGATATCCCAAATACAAGGATTACTTTAGCATCTTGGTGATTAGCTAAATGCTTTGCGGCCTCAGTGCTTTTTCTCCGAGTGCTCTGTGGTAAAATAGCCACGGATGCACGGCGTAACACGGAAACTTTTTGTGCCTTTGCGGTTTCTATAGTCTTTGTGCCCTCCTATGCTTTTCTCTATTCACTTTGCGGTTAAACAGCCACGGATGCACAGGCATAACATGGATGGTTTTTGCGTCTATGATGTTATTGTCCTTTGTGGTTAACCAAACGCTTTGTGCCCTATGCTTCATTTCTTTGCGTGCTTTCCGGTTACTAATCCACCTCATTAAAACTCACATATTGCACAAATCTTGGTAAATCAGAATGGTTCGGACTGGCAGCATGCGGAAGCGATTCTAACCAAAGTATTAAATCGCCTTTTTTACCCTCAACCGGAATTTCAAGGCCTTTATTTCGTAAAGCAGCCATAGCGCTTTCATGATTTTCGAAATGAGTTAGATACTCCCCAATCTGTTGATGAAAGCCCGGGATTAAAGTAAAAGCACCTCTATTGGCAGGAACATCATTTAAATACAATAAGCCCTGAATATAGTACCTCGGGCCTTTCTGGAAATCGATATCCCAGTGCAACGGACTTCCTTTAAAAGAAAAATGCTGATTCACCGGAGGATTGTAACTCACTTTTTCCGAATTAGCGAAGAGGTTATTGTGCTTATACAAACTGCTAAAAACGGCCTTTATTTGCATATTGTTACGAATTTTAGCGATGGATTCGTCCTGATATTTTTGCAACATTAAACCCTGTAATAGCTCATGCTGAGGGTACCAGGTTTGAGGATTAGTTAAATCAATATTTAAGGTTTGGCAAATTAGATCCGATACCGAGTCGCAGTCTTGCCCGTTAATGATTTGTTCTATTTTGAGATAACCATTAGTATTCCAGAAAGCATGTTGTTCGGTAGTGAGTACATTCACAAAGCTATCTTCATACTTGTTGTATTTACCGCTTTGCAGCTCATGAAATTGAAGCGCTGCTGTATTAAAAAAGTCTGGTCCTTTAAGGGTAATAATCCAATGCTTAAAATTTTCTGTGTCTATACATTTGGTATATAAGAAATCGTAAACTTCAAATAAACCCAGTTGAAATATGTTTAGAAAATTCTGCTCTGTTTGAATAAAAGATTCGTCTGTTTGTTTCTGCGGATGTTTTGGATGGTGGTGCAATCGGTAAATTTCGAGGAAAGCAATAATGGTGCTGGAAGAGTCGTGCATAAAGATTGAAACAAATTCATTCACCCAATACTAAGATTAAAATTTCAATTTCTGAAATATTTAAATGAATCTAAAACAGGTATAACCAATAAAAAGCAGATTAAATATTTGCGCAATAAAAAACACTTAACTAATATTACAGAAAACATCCCGGCCTTGCTAAAACATATTCAGTTTAACCAAAACTATAACGTTCAGCTGCTTAAAGCAGAACTCGCCCTTGCCTTACAACAGAATTGGGTAGATCATTTCAATAAAGAAGATTATGAAGGGAATTGGCAAAGTATAGCATTACGCTCTGCCAGTGGAAGAGAAAACGATATTTTAGCTCACTATGGAGTAGATGAGTACCAGGATACTCCGTTGTTAAATCAATTACCTTACCTTAAATCGATCATTGAAACCTGGCAATGTCCTAAAGAAGCGATTCGTTTACTTGCATTACACCCTGGGGCAGAAATTAAACCGCATAGGGATCGTGGCTGTAATTATGAAGGGGGAGCTTTAAGGATACATATTCCTATTCAAACCAACGAGCAGTTAAAATTCATGGTAGGCGGGGAGGAGCTAAAGCTGGCTGAAGGCTCCTGCTGGTACATCGATTTCGATCAAACGCACAGCATTGTTAATGCAGGCGAAAATGTTCGTGTACATTTGGTCATTGATGCTTTAAGAAATGAATGGACGGATTGTTTATTCGAAAGTTATGGCTATAAATTTGAAGAAGAAAACCAGGGTCAGGCTTTAGATCGGGTTACAACCTTAAAAATGATTGAAGAGCTTGAACGAATGGATACACCAGCAGCTGGGGAGTTGATAGCGCAATTGAAAAAAAATCTGTAATGAGCACCTTATTAAACTGGATTCCCTACCAATTGATCTACAATGAAAATGACTGGCGGCTTTTGTGGTTGGATTTGCAGGATAAGCATATCGAAGAACCCTTTTTTGATGAAACCATTCTGCTTTGCCGGATGCGCATGAAAGAAAGATCGGGATATTTACCAACAAGCAGTTTAGATTTTTTAGTCGAAGCCTCAAAACAGATTGATTCGATACCACCAGATGCTTTTATCTTTCATGTTTCGCGGTGTGGTTCCACTTTATTATCTCAGGCTTTGGCCACCGCTGATGTAAACATTGTTTTTCCAGAGGCTCGGTTAATTGATGAAATTTTAAGGGCAAAGGAACAAGATCCTGCTGTAACAGAAGAGCAGCAGGAATTTTGGTTTAAATCAGCTATTGCCATAATGGGGCAAAAAAGAAAACCTGCGCATAAGCAACTCTTCGTGAAATTAGACAGCTGGCACATCCATTTTTATTCCTTGTTAAGGAAATGGTACCCAGGTACACCATTCTTTTTCCTTTCAAGAGAACCTAATGCTGTTATTGCATCACACCATCAAAGAAGGGGAATACATGCTGTTCCGGGTATGGTTAATTCCAGTATATTAAAGGTTGAGGTACAAGAAGAACATTATCAGGATTTTGATTTGTTTACTGCGGAAGTGCTTGCAAATTACTATAAAACCTTAGCCGATATTATGTCGGTTAATCACCCAAAAAATACCTTTTTCGATTATAGCTGGGGAGTAGAATTATTGTTATCGCATTTTTTTAAAGTAGTACAATTGGACAAATCGGCATACGAAAAAATGGCTGAGCGGTTAAAGTACCATAGTAAGAGCCCGGGCGAAAAGTTTAGTGGAGACAATAAGCTGACACTTGCAAATTATTCAAACGCCACTGTTGCATACGAAAATTTTTCAAAACAATTAATCAAACCCTGACAAAGAAGCACCACAGGAGCTTATTAGCAGATAAACTATAGCATTAACTGACCCGCTTGGTACTTTCTAAAAACCATAAAACCCGGATTTAACTGTAAACACTATTCAGTTAATCCCAATAAAAAGTGTAAACCATTTACACAGTTGAGCAGTAGTATGCCAAAAATAATATTTTTGTAGTATTTTATGTACTCATTTGTGTTGGGTTATATGTGTAAAAATGACTTATTTTTTTAATATTTGTAAATATTGACATATGTCAATAAATAAATAATCATCTCGTTGGCCTACTAAAAGGCTACTTTCGTATACTATTTGAAGTCTTTTGTCTACTGAAAGAGGGGATTTGTATAAATGTAAGTTTGTAGTATTTGTACTATATGTAAAATTGTTCCATCTTTACAGTAACAAACATCCCTTATTAAACTTTTTATGAATACCAATAGACGCTCTTTTCTAAAGAGAAACGTCTTGTTAAGCAGTAGTATCTTATTGGCTGGTCCAATTGATACACTAGCGAAAGCAAGCCGTACTATCTATACCAAATCTGTAAACCAAAAACAGGTTAATATCATGTATAGCAATGATATTTGTGGGGCTGTTAATTCAACCGCTCAAGGATTCGGTGGCTTAAAGTCTTTACAAACTACCATCAATAACGAACTTGTTTCTACTTTATTATTGGATGCCGGAGGATTTTTAAATTTTAACAAAAATAACCATACCGAAACCATCCAATGGATGAACAAGGTAGGTTACCATGCGGTTAATCTTAGTGCTGCCGACTTAAAACAAGGGGTTGATGCTTTTGCCAATTTACTTCCGCACATGGCTTTCGATCTGTTAAACTGCAACTATGAATTTGAGCATCCGAAATTGCAAAAAAACGTAAAAAGTTACCAGGTAATTACTTATGGTAAATACAGGGTAGGCGTTACGGGGGTTGGCGAAACAACCAAAATGGACGGTATAAAGGTAGTTGATCCAGTTGTGGCTTTAAATAATATCGCCAAATATTTAAAAGAAGTTGAAGCATGTGATCTGGTGGTTTGTTTGTCTCATTTAGGATTTGATTTAAAGGCTAAGGAGAACAATCATAATCTGGCTGCATCGAGCACAAACGTAGATCTGGTTATAGGCGGTAACATCAAAATAGGCCGAAGCTTGCTTAGAGTAATTAAAAATGCTGAAAAGGAAGAAATTTTATTGGGGCAGAACTATAGTGCTGCACAATCTGTATCGCAAGTAAGCTTTGTATATGATAATACTAAACAAAAAACTTCCGTTGATCTAAAACAACGCGTACCTGGTGCAAGTCAAGCTGTGCACGTATCCGAAAGTTTAAGCCTGATCAAAACAAAGAATAGTAAATACAACACTTAATCAAATAAATTAATCAAAATCTCACTTTTAAAAAAAAATAATCATGGAAGAATACCTTTCAGTAATTAAAATGTTCGGCCTCAATTTTCAAGTAAGAGGTTGGGCGTTGTGCAATGGCCAAATTTTGTCAATTGCACAAAATACTGCTTTATTTTCTTTACTTGGAACCACTTATGGCGGTAATGGACAAACCACGTTTGCTTTACCTAATTTTCAGGGTAGAACACCGATTCACCAGGGGTCTGGTCCTGGGCTTTCAACTTATGTTCTAGGACAGGCGGCCGGAACGGAGTCTGTAAGTATCTTAACCAGTAATTTACCTGCACATACCCATCCTTTGATGGCCAATACTGCGGCCGGAACTACAGGTGTTCCAACAAACAGTTATTTATCTGCCAGTCCAAAAAATGGCTCTGGTCCAAGTGCCGTATCATTGAACACATACACCGCAACAGTGCCAAATACCAATCTGGGGCCACTTTCTGTTGGTGCTACGGGAAGTAATATACCTGTGTCGATTTTACAGCCTTACCTGGCGGTTACTTTTGAAATCTGCATGGAAGGTATTTTTCCTTCAAGAAACTAAAAATGAATAGTCCCTCCAAAATTGGTTTTCTGATGCCCTACTCGGGGATTTATCCATATTATGCACAGCATTTTATGACTGGATTTTCGTGTGCGGCATCAGAATTGGGCATTCG
>Ga0157370_10002968_pt1 | contig 20177 bp, 20 predicted proteins | sample C35metaG_FD_113463 | JGI IMG/M metagenome (GOLD analysis project Ga0157370, IMG submission 113463) | Corn rhizosphere microbial communities from Kellogg Biological Station, Michigan, USA - C3-5 metaG | ecosystem: Host-associated > Plants > Roots > Rhizosphere > Soil | place: USA: Michigan...
GCCGTCGGCCTGGGAACCGTACTCGGCGCCCAGGCTTCCATGGTGCTCGGCGTGTTCGCTGCCGCGTTGGCCGGCGCCAATTTCCGCGGTCACGAGGTGGCGACTATCGTCGGCCTGGGCAGCACTGGGGTGATGGCATCATTGCTGTACCTGAGCGTGGTGTTCGGCAAAGTCACCGTGTCCACACTCAACGCCTATGGCAGCTTCATGTGCGTGGCCACCATCATCAGCGGTTTTCGCAGTCGCCTGGAAATCACCGCCCGCCAGCGCATGCTGTTTGTGCTGCTGATCGTCGCGGCGTCCACCACGCTCGCACTGGTCGGCCAGTACTCGTTCCTGAATTCGTTCAAGTACTTCATCCTGTTCTTGCTGACGTTCTTCACCCCGTGGAGCGCGATCAACCTGGTGGACTACTACTTCATCAATAAAGAGCGCTACGACATCCCGGCGTTGTCCGACCCGGCGGGGCGTTATGGTCGCTGGAACGTGTTGGGGATCAGCGTGTACGTCAGCGGCGTATTGATCCAGCTGCCTTTTGTCGACACGCATTTCTACTCCGGGCCGATGGTCGCGCAACTCGGCGGGGTGGATATTTCCTGGATCGTCGGGTTGGTGGTGCCGGGTGTTCTTTACTATCTGCTGGCCAGGAAGTCAGTGGTGGCGGTGCCGGTTGTACGCAGCACCAAGGCCTGACCGAGGGGCGACAGTGCATTGATCTACGCTGCACTGTCGCCGTTGCCTGAGGGCACTTTGATCTTTGAGGTACAGAGCATTTCCGACCCATTGCGATCACTGGTGTTGCGGCCATTGATCCAGAATTTCGTACCACGAAGCCTTGGACATCACCTGAACGTGTTTTTGTTTGGCCGAGGGCAGTGTTGTATCCAAAGTCCCTAGCGCTATCGAGATCCAGTCAGAGTATTCGCCTTGGCTCGCTGACCAGAACAGCGACGAGCCGCACTGATGGCAAAATTGCCGAAGTACGGATTCAGAGGACGGGTACGACTTGAGGCTATCGGCGCCTTGAATAAGTTGCAGATCATCGCGCAACACACTGCCATAGCTGGCAAAGGCTGCCCCATGGCTTTTGCGGCATTGGCTGCAATGGCAGTGAGACAGCGCTTTAGGTTGTGACAAGACCCGATACTTGACGGCGCCGCAAAGGCAGCTGCCCTGGAAGGCATCAGTCATTCAGGGGGGATACCTTGTATTGAGAAGGCCGCAAATTTAAACAGCCAGTGTTGTCGTTGTCGACCGACGCTTTCTGGTTGTTTTCTGCCTGTCGTAAAAGGCTATAGTCGGCCCAAAGTAGACACTCTGAAGCATCTCTCGTCTCTGGGCCGCTTTACTTGTCAGTAGGGTTTGTCGCCGATGATGGCCGCGCGCTCCATCTTGCGATGGCAGGGCGGATAGTCCATCACTGCATAGTGCTGGGTGCAACGGTTATCCCATATCGCCACGCTGTTTTGCTTCCAGCGCCAACGGACTTGGTACTCGGGGTTGTAGGCCTGGCTAATCAGGTACTTCAGCAGGTCGACGCCTTTTTGGTTGTAGTCCTGGCCGACACGGACGCGTCCCTGGCTGTGGTAGTTCACGAAGTGCGTCGCGTAGGCATTGACGAAGAGCACCTTTTCGCCGGTTTCGGGATGGGTACGCACTACCGGATGCTCGGCATCGGGGTATTGTGCCTTCATCGCCAAGCGCTTTTCCTTCGGCATGGCGGCAGCGAAGGAAGCGTTGAAGCTGTGGCTGGCGATCAAGCTGTCGATTTCCTGCTTCACATCGATTGGCAGTTTTTCATAAGCCAACACCATGTTGGCCCACATGGTGTCGCCTCCGGTGGGTGGGCATTCGATGCAGCGCAACACAGCGCCCATCGGCGGCGACTCCCGCCAAGTGGCATCGCAGTGCCACGCATTCTCGTAGCGATCCGCCGGATTCTCCGGGGTCTTGTAGATTTGCACGAGACCGGGGGCCTCCGGGTGGCTGGGGAGCATCGGATGGGTTTCGAGCTGGCCGAGGCGCAGGGCAAATGCTTCGTGATCGCGGCGTGAGAGCTTGTCCAGATCCTGATCGCGCAGGAACAGCACCTTGTATTTCAATAGTGCCGCATACACTTCGTTGAACAAGCCGTCGTCGCGCACTGCGTCGCCCAGATTCACGTTGTGCAGTTCCGCGCCGATGGCACAGGTCAATTGTTCGACTCGCATTGCGTCTCCATTTCGATGGTTCTTGGCCGGGTCGTGGGCAGGCAGGAGAAATCGTGCCTTGATAGACGGCGGCGCTTGTTATTGTTGATCCGGTCTTTGCAGGTGCGGCAAGGCGGGAGATGGGTATCCGGCGCATGTACTGGCCCCTCTCAGTTAAGAAGGGACCGCGGACCCATAGTAGGAAGCGCGAGAGTCACGCCATGGGCATGGCGGGACATTTTCTTCGCTTATTGGGACACAGCAGGCGGGTTAAAGCGGTGGTGTTGCCTTGCTCTCTCGATAGCGGGCAGCCCAATCGGAAGGTGTCTTGCCAAACTGACTGCGAAACCAGCGTGAAAAATCACCGGCAGAGGAAAAACCGAGAAGTTCGGCAACTTCATACAATCGGCGTTTGCTGTTAGCCAGATACTCTTCGGCGAGTTCAGCACGCACAGCATTGATGATCGTTGTGACACTCTCTCCCTCGGTCGCCAGGTGTCGGTTAAGGGTGCGTCGATGCATGCCAAGATGCTGGGCAACCCCGTCGACAGAACACAGTCCGCTTGGCAGCAGCATCTTGACGATCTGGCGTACGCGCTGCGCCGGTTCGTCGCGCAGGTTAGCCAATTGCATGTCCAGCGTTCGCTTCACCTCGCGATGCAACGCGGGGTCAGCCGCGGGAATGGGCATGTCCAGGTCGCGCGCGCGGCAAACAATGGCGTTGAATTCCTGGGAAAACTCGATAGCGGCACCCAGCACTCGTTGGTGCACTTCAAGGCTGGAAGGGCGCTCGTGAGTAAAACTGACCCTGACCGGGCGAAACGTATTGCGCGTCAGTACGCTCAACGTCCGCAGGCCAATGCCTGTCGACTGTTCGATAGCCTGGCGCCAGACACCGTGCCCACCCTGCATATTCACACCCACATGTAGCAGCACCAGGTCGCCTGCGTCTTCAAGTCGCAACTGCACCCCGGCGTTATGCAGACGCATGTACCGCGCACACGATTGCAAGGCGGCACGAAGTGTTGGTTCTTCGCGGATGAGCAACGCCAGCATGCCGAAGTTGGACAGGTGTCGCGTTTCCGCGAGCAACAACCCGAAGGCCTCCTGGCCGGACAGGCGGGCTGATTCCTCCAGCAGCCAACCCACCGAATCGATGCTGATCATGATATTCGGATCGTCGAGGACACTGGCCGGCAACTTGGCCAAACGCAGCATACGAAAGGGATCGAGCCCCACTGAACGGGCAACCTGCTCATAGTCGGTAAGGCTGGCACTTCGCGTCAGGGTATACATGTGTCCCCGTGTCCCAATTTCACAAGATTGTGTCCTGCGCAGCTTAGTGCAGGACGCCTTGTCACGGCTACCTTCAGGCCAACAACCAAAAAAGGATGGAGGTAGATAAATGAACAAGCGCACCGCTATGCGCGTCGGTCAGAAGCAAGTGGCAATAGAGCGATCGGACGCCGACGATCCCGATGCATTCAATCACTGCTTTGCCGAACTCAACGGTATTCGCATGCATTACATCGACGAGGGGCAGGGCCCGCTCGTCATTCTGCTGCACGGTTTTCCTTATCTTTGGTACATGTGGCGGCGCCAGATCGGGGCGTTGGTCGAGGCCGGGCATCGAGTCGTGGTCCCCGATCAGCGGGGGTTTGGGCAAACCGATCGACCCGATGCCATCGAAGCCTATGACATGAGTCAGGCAGTCGGCGACATGGTGGGCTTGATGGCGACTCTGGGCGAAACGTCAGCGGTGATCATTGGGCACGACTTGGGTGCCTGGGTGGCCCAGGCGGCGGCCATGCTGCGGCCGGATCTGTTCCGTGGCCTGGTGATGCTCAATACGCCGGTGCCACCGCGTGGCAAGATCAAGCCGACCGTAGCTTTGCAGGCAATGGCCAAGGGCAGGGTGTATCACCACCTGTATTTCCAGCAGCTCGACAAGCCGGATCGCGAATTGGCCTGCGACCCGCGCAAGACCTTGCGTAGTGTTTTCTATTCGATTTCCGGCAGTGCTGTCGGCGCTGAACGCTGGCGTCTGTTCGTCGAGCCAGGTGAGCCCATTCTCAACGCCTTCACGGAACCGAAGGGCGAGTTCCCGTCATGGCTGAGCGCGCGGGCGCTTGATTACTACGTCGCCGAATATTCCCGCACCGGATTTAGCGGTGCCCTGAACTACTACCGCTGTCGCGACCGGAACTGGGAAATCACCGCGTTTCTCGACGGTGCGGTGGTGCGCCAGCCAAGCCTGTTCATCGGTGGTGCTGCCGACCCTTCACTGGAACCGGTCGAAATCCGCGGTCTCTACGACCAGCTCGACACTTATTTACCCGGGCTGCAGAACAAGGTGCTGTTACCCGGCGTGGGTCATAGCGCCGCGGAAGAAAGCCCCGAACAGGTCAATGAACTGCTCCTAACGTATCTCGAACAGTTCTAACGATGAGGGCGAGCGCCTTGGCGCGCCCGCCCGATTCGCGATGTTCGCGGCAATACCTGTTACTCAGTTGAATGCCGTGAGGTCTTTCGGCGCGATGTCATGTTGCTCGCACCAGGCGAGATAACGCTTCAACCCGGACTTCCAGTTTTCGAGCGCGACGATGTTGTCGTTCCCGTCCAGGAACGCCAGATCGCCGGTCACGTGAACCAGCGTGAGCACATACCCATCTGCGCTTCCCGTGCTGACGACTTCAGGCGTGTGAGTCGATGCCGCCGTCTCGTACACGATGCTGCCAGGGCCGGCGATCCAGTCATGCTCCTTGTATTTCCACTGGCCTTCGATCGTGTAAACCATCACCGTCCCGGTGTGGTGATGCTTGGGCAGTTGCATGTCCAGCGGTGCCTTCATCATGACGATCCATTCACCCCGGATCGGGTCAAGTTTGAAGTACTTCAGCAGGACGTTTTCCGCATAGGGCGTAAAGGGTATCCACGGCAGCGATTCGCCATCGATGACTGCGGTGTCGACGTGTTCGTAGAGCATGTCTTTCTCCATTGATGCGGTTCAGGTCGAGTATTCGTCGGCAGCCAAAGCCGCCCGACCATCTCTGATGGTCGGGTGCTCCGGATTTTCTGAAGGGGGTGTCGGGATCAGGTGAGCGGGGTGCCCGCGAGAGTCGCGCGTAGCATCTTTCTTGGCGCATTGCCGTAGTCAGCAACTGCGTAGTGCTGGACTTGCAAGTTGTCCCACATGGCAATCGTGTTGGTTCGCCACTTCAGACGTACCTGGTACTCGGGAATCGCGGCCTGCGACGTCAGGTAGTTCATCAGGTGATGAGCCTCGGGCATGAAGTCCTGGCCGTAGCGGATATCCTCGAAGTTGAAGAAATTCGAGAAATGGGTGGTGAACGCGGAGTTGACGAACAGCACCTTTTCGCCTGTTTCGGGATGAACAAGCACCACAGGATGTTCAGCGGCGGGATTCTTCGCGGCCATGGCGTGACGTTGTTCACGTGGCAACTGGGCACCAAAGGAATGCTCGGCACTGTGCTTTGCGTACAGACCTTCGATCCGTTGTTTGACCGCTTCGGGCAGGTTTTCGTAAGCCATGACCATGTTGGAGAACAGGGTGTCGCCGCCGGATTCAGGGCCCTGCTCGCAGCGCAATATCGCTCCGCGAGGCGGCGCTGGCTTGAAGGTGACATCCGTGTGCCAGAGGTTTTCTCGGCTGGCCTTTTCGACAAAACTCTTGGGCTTGTTCGGGTCAAGGTTGCGATAAAGCATCAGCAGCTTGTCCGCCTCCGGATGGCTCGGCGCCAGGGGATGACCTTCCAGTTCGCCGAATTGCGCGGCGAAGTGCTGTTGCTCCAGGGGAGAAATGTCCTGATCGCGAAAGAACAGCACTTTGTGCTTCAACCACAGCGCCCGGATTTGTGCGATCAGTTCGGGATCCCGGGTAGCGTCGGCCAGGTTGATGTTGCTCAGTTCGGCACCGATGGCGGGGGAGCAAATCTCCACCTTGATCGAATGCTGACGCACTGACGACCGAATAATGGCGGGTGCCGAGTGGGGAAGTGGTGAAGGAGTGTCTTGGGTTGTGGCGACTGTTGTCATTGTTGTCTCCAATCCGGGCTTGTACAGCGGTGCGCAAATGTGTGCATCCGGCATAAGTAACTGGCCCCTGCCAGCGGGGCAGAGGTACCGGTCCTATAGTAGGTAGCGCGGGCGCAATACCATGGGCTTGGCGGGACAGTTTCTTCGCATGCTGGGACACTGGCAGAGAGGACATCGAACAATAGTGCGATGGAGGGCGCACGGTGTAGTTGCATTCTGCTACGCAGGGTGTCGCTTCTTGACTGATCGATATCAGGCAAGCATGCCGCCATTGGAGATTCGCACACGATGGCGGCGACAATTATTTTTGTCACTACAATGAAGTGAAATCGAAAGGAGCTCCGCCCGAACGCGTGGTGCTCTGGCCCAGGAAGTTTGCACCCCGCAGGTACTTTTCAGCGAGGAAGGACGTATGCCAACCCCCGTAGAACAGAAGCGGGCGCGGATTCTCGACCCCGTCGACCGCGTCACCGAGGTGATCTTCGGCCTGCTCATGGCGATGACGTTCACGGGGACGATCAGCGTGGCGACCTCGGGCCAGGAGGCCGAACGTACGATGATGTTCGCCGCGCTCGGTTGCAATCTTGCCTGGGGGCTCGCCGACGGGGTGATGTATCTACTCAGGGCATTGGTCGACCGCACGCGCAAAAGCACGTTGTTCGAAAAACTCGCCAGGGCGGACGCGGCCACCGGGCAGGCGCTGGTGGCGGGGGCATTACCGTCGCACGTGGCGGCAGCCGCCAAGACAGAGACCCTTGAATTGTTACGCAGCCGCCTGGTCGAGTACCCGGCCACGTCAGTGCAGTCGGGCCTCGGCTGGGAAGATTTCAAGGGGGCATTGGGCGTTTTTCTGCTGGTGGTGTTATCGACCTTTCCACTCGTCATACCTTTCCTGTTACTCGAACAGACGGCGCTCGCCGTTCGTTTATCCAATTTGATCGGGCTCGTGGTGCTGTTCATCGCGGGTTGGATATTGGCGCGGTACGCAGGCGCAAAGCCGTGGCAAGGCGGGATTGCGCTGGCGGTCACTGGCGCATTGCTGATCGCCGCGATCATCGCACTCGGCGGATGAAGACGAGAGGCGGGCACGGCCAATCCGCGGCTGCCCACTAAGCCAAATTGTGCTGTACACCAAGGGGTTACAGTTCTATGAGCGATTCGAACTCTTCACCTTCCACCCCGGAACCGGGTCGTATTGCCCGTCGGGAAGCAGGCGCCAATCAGAGCGCCTGGATCCGCTGGCTGCCGGGGCTGAACACCCTGCGCCACTATCAAATAGCCTGGCTGCGAAATGACATCGTCGCCGGGCTCGTGCTGACCACCATGCTGGTGCCGGTGGGTATTGCTTACGCTGTGGCCTCGGGCGTCCCGGGCATCTATGGCCTCTACGCGACGATCATTCCACTGCTCGCCTATGCGTTGTTCGGCCCCAGCCGGATTCTGGTGCTGGGACCGGATTCCTCGCTGGCCGCAGTCATCCTTGCCGTCATCCTGCCGCTGTCGGGCGGCGACCCGTATCGGGCCGTCGCCCTGGCGGGAATGATGGCGATTGTGTCGGGGCTGGTCTGTATCCTGGCGGGCATAGCGCGCCTGGGCTTCATCACGGAGCTGCTCTCCAAACCGATCCGCTACGGGTACATGAACGGTATCGCACTGACCGTATTGATCAGCCAACTGCCGAAAGTCTTCGGTTTCAAGATCGAGTCCGCCGGGCCTCTGAGGAACCTGTGGGCGATCGCCTCCGGGGTGATGGAGGGAAAAAGCAACTGGATCACGTTCGCGGTCGGCGTCGCCACGTTGGTGGTGATCCTGTTGCTCAAGGGGCACAAACGCATTCCGGGTATTTTGATCGCCGTGGCCGGCGCAACCATCGTGGTCGGTGTGCTGGAGCTTGGCACGAAATACGGCGTATCGGTCCTCGGCACGCTTCCACAAGGCATGCCGGCGTTTGCCATTCCGTGGATTACCCAGGCCGATATCGTCCCGATCGTGATCGGAGGCTTCGCCGTGGCGATGGTTTCGTTTGCTGACACTAGCGTGCTGTCGCGCGTCTATGCGGCGCGCTCGCGTACTTACGTTGATCCGAACCAGGAGATGGTCGGGCTCGGCGTTGCCAATCTGGCGGCGGGGTTTTTCCAGGGCTTTCCCATCAGCAGCAGTTCGTCACGCACACCTGTAGCCGAGGCCGCCGGCGCTAAAACCCAGTTATCCGGGGTCGTCGGAGCGCTGGCTGTGGCCTTGCTGCTGATGGTGGCGCCGAACCTGTTGCAGGACTTGCCCAACAGCGCGCTGGCCGCGGTGGTGATTGCATCGGCCATCGGCTTGATCGAGGTCGCTGACCTGCGCCGTATCTATCGCATTCAGCCCTGGGAGTTCTGGCTGTCCATCGCCTGCACCGTCGGCGTTGCTGTGTTCGGCGCCATTGAGGGTATCGGCCTGGCCATCCTGCTCGCGGTGATTGAATTCCTGTGGGACGCCTGGCGCCCGTACTCAGCCGTGCTGGGGCGTGCCGATGAGGTTCAGGGTTACCATGACATCACGCGCTTTCCCGATGCGCGACTCATCCCCGGCCTGGTCTTGTTTCGCTGGGATGCACCTTTGTTTTTCGCCAACGCCGAGTTGTTCAATGAACGGGTGCTGGACGCGGTGGCGACGTCGCCGACGCCGGTGCGCTGGATTGTCATTGCGGCAGAACCGATGACCAGTGTGGACGTGACGTCTGCCGATATGTTGGCGGAATTGGACGAAACCTTGCGCAACGCGAGCATCGAGTTGTGTTTTGCCGAGATGAAAGACCCGGTCCAGGACAAACTGAAGCGATTCGGGATTTTCACGCAGTTTGGCGCCACCGCGTTTTTCCCCACGATAGGCACTGCCGTCAACAGCTACCTGGCGACGTATGCGGTGGATTGGGTCGTCCGCGAGGACGAGGAACACTGAGCGTAACGCTTGATTTTGGCGGCTATCAACGACCGTCTCGCCTTGCAGGACGGTCTAAGTGGTCCTATCGTCGGATTTCAGGTGCTACACCGGTTGGGTGGTTGAGAATGAAGGATGCAAGAAGACTTTCCCCTGGACATCCTCGGCGAGCGGACTGATAGGCGAGCGAGACGACCGAGTGTTTTTGAATTGGAGGAACATCATGATTCGCAAGCACTGCTTGATGGCCCTGGCGACACTGGTTGTCGCCGCTGGTGTGCAGTGGGTGTCGGCGCCCGCGTACGCAACTGAACAGGGAGAGCAACGGCGCGAAGCGCGGGATACCAGGCAGACAGGGCGCTCCGATGCACGTCAAACAAAATATGATTGCCGCAAGGACAATGACAAGAGCAATGCAAACTGTCGCCAGGACAAGCGCAGCAGCAAGCAGGACACACGCCGCACGGCTCGGGACATCAAATATTGATGGCTGAGATAAATCCCGTTCTCAACGGGATTTATCAGGGATGGATTTGTGGTTGCACTTGAAGCGGCTGCTACTGGCGGGTTTGGCTTGCCAAAACGGTCAGTTGCAGCGCGTTTATGTGTGTCGCCTTACAGCAACGATATCGGGTAGCTGACAAACAGCCGGTTTTCGTCAAATTCATTGGTGCTGAAATTTTTCCGGATACTGGAGTTTCGCCATTTGACGCTCAGGTTTTTCAAGGCTCCAGACTGAATGACATAGGCCAGTTCCGACTCCCGACCCCATTCCTTGCCATCGGTGAAAGCCCCCGTGTGCACGTTATCGCCACTCAAATAACGATTCATCATGGTGAGTCCGGGGATGCCGACGGTGGCGAAATTGAAATCGTGACGAACCTGCCAGGAATGCTCTTGGGCGTTATCGTAGCTGGAGTTATAGCTGTCGTTCGCCAGCGTGCCGCCACTGGCACCATTGACTCGCATCCACGCGGTATCTCCGGTCAGCTTTTGCAAGCCAACATAAAACGTACTGCCCCCCAGTTTTGCAGATAACAGGCCAAACATTGTTTTGTTGTCCATGTCTCCGGCCAGGCTGGCACCGTTTTCCTTGCCGGTGAAAAAGCCCAGATTGGCGCCCAGTGTCCAGTCACCCACAGGTTGGCTGTGATTGAGGCTGAAGTATTGTTGCTGATAGATGTCCTTGAGTTCGTCGTACCAGAGCCCAACCGTAGTGCGCTTGTCGTTGAAGGTGTATTCACCGCCGCCGAAGTTAAAACGGTCGGAAGTAAACGCCGCTTTGCCGTTCATGGACATGTCTTCCATGCTGGCGTCGTTGCGCGGGCTGTTTTGCCTGATTTGACCGCCATACAACGCCAGCCCGCCGATTTCCTGGGAGGTGATCTGAGCGCCACGAAAGGTTTGCGGCAACGAACGGCCATCATCTGAACGCAGGATGGGCAGCGTACTGACCCATTCGCCGACTTTGACCACCGTTTTTGAAACCTTGGCCTTGGCGGCAACGCCCAGGCGTCCAAAGTTGTCAGCAGGGCGCCCATCATCATGGATAGGCAGAAGTTGCGTGCCGCCCGTGCCTTTGCCTCCGTCGAGCTTTTGCGAATAAAGCCCCAGTACATCGACACCGAACCCTATGGGGCCTTGGGTATAGCCGGAGCGGGCATCGAGGATAAAGTTTTGCGTCCACTCCTCGGCTTTGTTCTGTGGCGCGGCCCTGTTTGGGTAGGCGGGATTGACGAAGTTGCGATTGATGTAGGCGTTGCGCAGATTGAGGGTAGCGGTAGCACCCTCGACAAAACCGCTATTTTCGTCGGCATGAACGACTGCTGCCGAGCCGGCGCTGAGTGCCAGGGTCAGGCTGATCAATGAGTAATGAGCAGGTACGTTGCAGCGAAAAATAGTGTGGCGCATGGTGGTTTTCTCGCAGTGAATTATTATTTTTTTTGGCGGTTTTTGTGGCCCACACCTGAATTTCAGGCGCAGGCGGCCCTGGCAACCATCAGCCGGGAGGCCGCCGTGTAAGCGTCTAGCGATCAGCTGTGTCGGGGCGTGGGCAACTAGCGACGCAGCAGGTCATCAATGGCGCGGAGTGCGAGGGGATAACCGTCCGCACCCATGCCGCAAATCACCGCGTTCACTACGCCAGACATGATTGAGTGGCGATGCAGTTCGTCCCGTGCATGGATGTTCGACAGGTGCAGTTCAATCAGTGGTGCGTCGATCAACTTCAGGGCGTCCAGCACCGGAATCGAGTGAAACGAAAAGCCGGCCGGGTTGATGATCAAGGCCGCGCCTTGCTCGAAGGCCTCCTGAATCCAGTCGACCATTACGCCCTCATGGTTGGTCTGGCGAAAGTCGCATACCAGGCCAAGTTCCTCGGCGAGCATTTCTGTACGTTGCCGGATTTGATCGAGCGTGGTGTGCCCGTAAATGTGCGGCTCACGACGACCCAGCAAGTTCAAGTTAGGGCCGTTAAGGATGAAGACGGTGCGGTTCATGGTCGTCCTGGTGCGTTATTTGGAAAGAATGACGGCAGAAGTGGTATCGACAGCGTCTGATGCGGCGACGGCATTGAGGTCGACGCCGCGGGTTTCAGGGCCGATGACGATCATTGCCAGCGAGATCAGGTTGATCACGGCGCACAGCGTCACCAATGGCCACGGCGAGTTGTTCGACTGGCTCATCAGCCAGACCGCGATCATCGGCATCGGGCCACCGATCACCAGGTTGGCGCCGGTGTAGGCCAGGGCGGAGCCGGAGTAACGGACCTGGGTCGGGAATGCTTCGGCGAATGCCACCGGCTGGATGCCGCTCTGGAACTGGGTAAAGCCCAAAAACAGACCCATGATCGCCATGATCGCGGTGACGTTTTGCGTGTTGAGGATCGGGAAGTAGACGAACAGGATCAGCAAGGTCATGCACGAGCCCAGGGCCAGCGCCTTTTTACGGCCCCAGCGATCCGACAGATAACCACCGGCTAGCGCACCGAAAATTGCGCAGACGTTGGCGACCATGAGGGACATGAAGCCCATCGATTGGCTCATGCCCAGATGCTTGGTCAGGTAGCTCAGGGAAAAAATCACGATCAAATAGAACAGCGCAGCGGGCGAGCAGAAAAACAGCATCAAGCGCAGGATGGTTTTGTAGTGGCTGCCCAGTGCGGATTTGAGCGGGCTTTTTTCTTTCTTCGCTGGCGTCTTTTTCAGAGCCACGAACGCCGGGGTTTCATCGACCTTCAACCGGATGAAAATCGCGACCACCACCAGTACGAAACTCATCAAGAAGGGGATTCGCCAGCCAAAACTTTCAAACTGCTCACTTGAAAGCGTCGCTGCCAGGCCCATCAACACGCCGTTGGCCAATATCTGGCTGAGCGGTGAACACAACCCGAGCATGCCGGAATAACGCCCTCGGCGTTCGGGGGATGCGTGCTCCAGGGCCATCAGTTGCGCCCCGGTGGACTCACCGCCCAACGCGAAGCCTTGAATGATCCGCAGCAGCACCAGCAGGATCGGCGCCCAGATACCCACCTGGCCATAAGTAGGCAACAGGCCCATCAATACCGACGCCAACCCCATCATGGTCACTGTAGCCAGCATCAGGTTGCGTCGACCGAGTTTGTCTCCCAGGTAACCGCAGGTGATGGCACCCAGTGGCCGCGCTGCCAGGCCAACGCCGAACGTCGCCAGCGAAGCCAGCAGCCCCGCGGTCGGCTCCATGGCCGGGAAGAACAACTTGGGCAAAATGGTCGCCGACACCGCGCCATACAGCGTGAAGTCAAACCATTCCAGGGCGGTGCCAATGGTCGCGGCGGTCACTGCTTTGCGAGGCATGCGCAAATCATGAGTCTCGTTACTGGTCGTGCTCATAGAGGTGCTCGTCATTGTTTTTATGGTTATGGATTACCCACACGATCCTGCTCGGGCAAAGGCTTTGGCAGGACGCGTCGAAGTGAGTAGACGTTAGCGCATCCTGCTTGCAGAATAATTATCGAAATCCAGATAAATTAATAAGCCAGCCTTATGGATAAGCCTTATGGAACTGCGTCACCTGAAAGCCTTTGTCGTGGCGGCCGACCTGCAACACTTCAGCCGGGCTGCCGAGCAGTTGGGCATTGCCCAACCGGCACTCAGCCAATTGATGCGCACGCTTGAGTCCGAACTGGGCCTGGCACTGTTTCGCCGGGAAAATCGCGGTGTGACGTTGACGGCTGCTGGCGAGGCGTTTCTGCCTCACGCGCGCCAATCCATCGATTCCAGTGAACTGGCGGCGGCAGCGGCGCGACGTGCCCGGCGTGGAGAAGTGGGCGAGATCAACATCGGTTACCACTCGGCGTTGTTCGAGGCCAATTTGCCGCAACTGCTGCGCCATTACTTCAGCTCGTTTCCCGAGGTCAAAGTGTCGCTGGTGGATGCGGGTATTCGTATGCAGTTCGACATGTTGCTCGATCATAAACTCGACCTGGCCTTTGCCAGGGTGTTCAAGGATCACCTGCCCGACCGGTTGCGCACCCACCATTTCAGCCAGTCCAGGCTCGTTCTGTTGATCCCGGACAACCATGAACTGGCGGAAAATTTTACCGGTGAACTCGCGACATTGCGGCACGAGAAGTTCGTATTTCTTCAGGACGTTGCCGGCATTGGCCTGACGTCTCACACACTCCAGGCCTGCCGGCAAAATCAACTGCATCCCAAAAACATCATGTACGTACCGTCGCTGATGAGTATTCCTGGACTGGTCGCAGCCGGCATCGGCCTGAGCATCGTGCCGGAAACCATGACCCGGTTAACCATGCCTGGCATACGGATAGTGCCGCTGGATCAGCCGGAGATGGTCAGTGAACTGTCGCTGATTTCACGAATTGACGAGCGTTCCAGTGCGGTGCTGCATTTTATCGAGGAGGCTCATGGGTGGGGGTAACCTTGCCCTAAGGGCCTTTCGACTTTCATTCGTTTTCGATAGTAAAGTGTCGGCCAATGCCTTGGCTGATCCGGGATGACCGATGTCTCAACGCCGCTCAACGTTGATTGCCCTGTTGGTAGCGGTCACGTTCTTTATGGAGAATCTCGACGCCACCGTGATCGCGACCGCGCTGCCTGACATGGCCAGGACGTTTGGTGTGCCGGCGGTGGATGTGAACATTGGCATGAGCGTCTATATGCTCGCGGTTGCGGTGTTCATCCCCATCAGCGGCTGGCTGGCTGATCGCTTCGGTTCACGCTTTATATTCAGTTCGGCGATCGTGCTGTTTTGTCTGTCTTCATTGCTGTGTGGGTTGAGTGACAGCCTGCCAACCTTTGTCGCCGCGCGCGTGCTGCAGGGCATCAGCGGAGCGATGATGGTACCGGTCGGGCGCCTGGCAGTGCTTCGTACGACCGAGAAGAAAGACCTCGTGCGAGCGATCTCGGTTATTACCTGGCCCGGTCTGGTCGCACCGGTTCTTGGCCCCCCGTTGGGTGGTTTCATCGTCACCCACGCTTCCTGGCCGTGGATTTTCTACCTCAATCTTCCGCTGGGCGTGTTGGCCATGATTGCCGCGCTCGTCTTGATTCCCAAGCGAGACCCTGTCATTGCCCGGTCTTTCGATTTCAGTGGTTTTCTGCTCGTTGCTGGCGCCAGCGCCGCGCTGCTGTTTGGTGTCGAGCTGCTGGGGCAAAGCCGTGCCAATGTGTGGCCGGCACTGTCACTCGGTTGCGCAGGCGTGATGCTCGGTGTCTTAGCCTGGCGACATCTGCGTCGGCAGGACCAACCGTTACTGGCGCTGGATGTCTTGGGAGTCCGCACCTTCAGTGTCTGCCTGTGTGGCGGGTCGATTTTTCGGATCGCCATCAGCACCTTGCCGTTTCTCCTGCCGCTGATGTTTCAACTGGCCTTCGGTCTTTCTGCGTTGGATGCGGGGTTACTGGTGTTGGCTGTCTTTGCGGGCAATCTGGCCATGAAGCCGTTCACCACGAGGGTGATGCAACGCTTCGGATTTCGCCCGGTGCTGATGATCAACGGCATCCTCGGCGTAATGGCCATCGCGGCCTGTGCGTTGCTGGATGAGCGCATGAGTTGGGCGTTGGTCTTGTTCATTCTGTTTGTCGGTGGCTTGTCACGGTCCATGCAATTCACCGCGTTCAACACGTTGGGTTTTGCCGATGTCCCAAAGGAGCAGATGAGCGATGCGTCGACCCTGTTCAGTATGTTCTTCCAGCTGAGCATGGCGATGGGGGTTGCCACGGGGGCGCTGCTGCTACGGCTCGCGATGAACATTCATGGCAATAACGGCCACGCAGAGACGGTCGACTTTCAGCTGACGTTCCTGTGTGTGGCGGTGATTGCAGGGATTGCTTTGCTGGACAACCGGCGATTGCCACCGAAGGCGGGTGAGGCGGTGTTGCAGCGAGCATGAACAGGGGAAAATGCCCACGGTGTTGAGCGTTTGCATCTCAACACCGTGCCTGCATCGTTAGAAGTCGAAGAACACCGTTTCCGATTCGCCTTGCACATGAATGTCGAAGCGGTAGGCCAACTTGCCATCAACGGTACAGCGCCTGGCAATCAGGGATTCGCGCCGATGGGGTTGTTCTATCAGATTCAATACGGGGTCCACGGCATTCGCCTCGGGTTCATCGTCGAAGTACAGGCGGGTCTGCAAGTGGATGTTGATACCCCGGGCAAACAGCGCCACGTTGATATGCGCGGCCATGGCAACGCCTGAGGCATTTTTCAGCGTGCCCGGCTTGATGGTTTTGATCGTCCATTCACCGATATCTGTCGTGGCGGTGCGGCCAAAACAGTTGAAGGGTTTTTCCAGGTCGTAAGCCGTGTCGAAGTCGCCTTCGTGATTCGCCTGCCAGAACTCCAGAAACGCGTCACGAATCAGGTGGCCGTTGCCGTCATACACCTGGCCCATCAATAAAATGTGCTCACCTGGCGCGTCAGGTTTAGCCATGTGGTTCCAGATTTCCTGTTCGCGCGGCGCGTTGCCGGCAGCCTCCAGCGCCAAGCCGATATGGACATAAGGGCCGGCCGTTTGCGACGGGGTTTCAGGCAGAAGTTGAACGGGCATGTGCAGGCCTCCTCAGCGGTTTTCGAAGTGGGTCTTGCGCTGGCCGCGCAGGACGATATCAAAACGATAAGCCAGGCAATCCATTGGATTGGCCATGCTCATATCCAGCTTGGCGATCAAACTCTGCACCGCTTCCTGATTCGAAATCGACTTGACGATGGGGCACATCGGGATGAGCGGATCACCTTCGAAATACAGCTGAGTAATCAAACGCGTGGCAATTGACGGGCCACTGATGGAGACGTGGATATGGGCCGGTCGCCAATCGTTGGGGCCGTTGCGCCATGGGTAGGGGCCGGGTTTGACGGTGCGGAAACTGTAGTTGCCATCGCGGTCCGTCAACGCTCGGCCAACCCCGCCGAAATTCGGGTCAAGGGGGGCCAGGTAACTGTCTTTTTTATGCCGATAACGGCCGCCGGCATTGGCCTGCCACATCTCCACCAACGTGTGAGGGATCGGCTTGCCGTACTGATCACACACTCGACCTGCGACGATGATTCGCTCTCCGATCGGCAGGCCACCATGATTGAAGTTCAACAGCAGATCGTTATCGTGCTGACCCAGCTTCAGATGGGAAAAATCCGGGCCGCTGGTTTCGGATAATGACTGGGGGATGCTTACCAGTGCCTGGCGGGGAGATCGCAGGATGGATGTCTTGTAGTCCGGTGTCAGGGCTTTGGGATGCCAATTACGGTCACGGATGACGAAGCGGCTGTCATGCGCATCAGACATGTCGTTTTTCCTATTGTTATGGTTGGAGGCAGAGACTGCGTTGGCAGCGACTCGACACCCAGTTTCCGCTGATGCGGCCCAACCCAAAATTGAAAAAAACGACCTTATTCATGTCCAAATGGTTATGGATATTCTCCGTCACGATATTCCTGGCCAACCTCGCGCAAGGCCTCCACGCACCATTGCGCCGCGGGTGTCACCGGCAACGCAGGGTTTGTGCATAGCCCCACGGAACCGCCTGGCTCACGCATCCCCAGATCCAGCTCCACCAACTCTCCTTGCCGCAAATCCTGCCTGACCGCATCAAGTGGTGCGACCCAGATGGCCTGACTGCATTGTACGTAGCGCCGGCTCAGGGCTACCGACAAGGTTTCCAGGCGTTGGCGTGAAGGCGTTATCCCGTGTTGCACAAACAGACTGTCGGCGAACTGGCGGATGGTGGTCCCCGCCGACGGCAATACCAGCGGATAGCGTTCGAGGTTTTGATGCCCCGCTGGATCGGCGAGCACCGGATGGCCAGTGCGGACCACCAGGGTCATGGACTCGCTGTAGAGATGTTCGAACGCCAGCCCGGAAATAAAGGGGCTATCGGTCATTCTGCCCACCACCAGATCCAGTTCACCGACACGCAGTCGGGACAGCAAATAGGCACTTGGCCCGGTCACGACACTGACCACCAATGCGGGGTGCCTGTCGTGTAAACGGCAGACAACTTCAGGCACCAACTGACTTTCGACAGTGGACAGTACGCCGAGCTGCACGGTAATGGGCTCATGTACACCGGAGCGCAAACTGTTAACCCCTTCGCGCAGCGATTGCACACTCGGTCCTGCGTATCGCAAAAAAGCCACGCCGGATTCGGTCAGCGTCGAGCCTTTTTTACCCCGTTCAAACAGTGTGGCTTCCAGCAGGGTTTCCAGTTCCTTTAGCGTCTTGGACAGTGCCGGTTGGCTGATTGCCAACTTGTCGCAAGCACGTGCGAGGCTGCCCTGGCGCGCCACCTCGAGAAAACACACCAGATGACGGAATTTGATGCGGGTATCGATGTTCAATCGGGGTGCTCTGCCTTCTTGGTATGGCACCCATTAGTGCTGGATGCGAAGCGTTAGAGCAGCTATACGGAGCTGCGCTGTTTTAATGTCGCTATTCGAGCCCGTGTTTGTCCAGTTGCTGAAGCCACGTATTCACCACCCTGCGATCCAGCTCCTCCCAATCCGCCATGCCCAACACCCGCATGGTGTTCAACCCGCGTAAATAACCGCGCAACTGATGGGCGGTGTCTCGGACAAGCTCCGGGTCGGACGCGTTTTCGCCCAACAGAACGCTTTCGTACTGGATCAGGTAGTCGGCCACCCGGTCACGGAAGTCGGGCAAAACGGCATCGCGAATCAGGTCAAAAGTTCTCAAGGAGAGATCCTCATCAATCTTTTCCAGTTGTGATTGAGTGCGCATTCGTCTGCCCGGCGCACAACTATTGTTAGAAGTAATAGTGACCATTACGAAACGCAAGTTCTGATTTGTCGGAAATAGTCGGAAAATCGCGTCCATCGAACACGCCGCTCAAGAAATTCAGGCGATGAGACATTGACCCGATGGCAATGGCGGCGCCCTTGAGGCTGTTCCGTTGCTGGATGAACCGAACCTTTTATTTTCAGGATGAGCCCGATGCGCCGTTTATTCGTACCCGTCATGGCGTTTGCCTCTTTGTTGCTCGCCGGTTGTGCGTCGGCGCCGAACGATCCGACGCTGACCTTGCAGACCAGCAAGACCCCAGCTCAATACGCTGACTGCGTCGTGCCGAAATTGCAGGGCAATGCGTTGACCCCGACTGTCTCGCAGACCCAGCGCAGCTACCGGATCGTGGTGCCGAGCAAAATCTCGACGGATAACGTACTGGAAGCCTACAAGGCCGGGAACGGCGGCAAGGTGTTCATCTACGAGCGGCATCTACTGGCTTCGAACTTGCTGCCTTCGAGTTTTCAACGCGCTGCACAGGATTGCATCTGACCCTGACTCGTAAACGCTTTTCACCGTGCTCCTTTGGTTGGCCGCAACCAACCAATTCTTTGCCCCGCACCGCATTCGGTAGCGGGGCTTTTTTTGTCTGAGAATGCTCATGGTGAGTTCAAACCAGTCAATTGTCTGTTGGGCCGAACTCAATGCTGAAGATTTTTGATGAACCGCTTAAAGGCTGTTTTGATCGTGACGGGGCGGGAAAGCTATGGATTAGATCAACGACCGCCAAGAACGTGCCTACTTCGCCACCGCATTGAGGAGCACGCCGTACGACTGGAGGAACTCCACCGTGCCGTGGAAGATAAGGCCCACGCCCATGGCCGAGACAAAAAAACCGACGATGCGGGTCGCGGCATCGATGCCTTGCGGGCCGATCTTTTTCAATATGCCCTTGGCGTAGACCAGTGACAGGTAGGTGGTGAACATCGTGGCGCAGATGGCCAGGGCCACGACGGCGAACGACATCACCGCGCGATTGGAATCCTTGATGGTGCTGGTCAAGCCGATAACGGTAGCGATGGCGCCGGGGCCAAACATGATCGGCATGGCCATCGGGATGAACGCAATGTCCTGGTCACCCTTGACGCTGCTGGGAATCAGGCTGCTGTTGGGCGAGGGGGCGAAAAGCTCGAAGCCGATTTTCATCAGGATCAACCCGCCGACCACACGAATCATGCTCAGGGGCACCTCGAACAGACGCAGCAGCAGGTTGCCGAAAATCAGAAAAAAGAACATCAACAACAGCGCATAGAGGCACGCTTTGCGCGCTACTCGGCGCAACTCGGCGGCGTCCTTGTCATGTAGCAACCCCAAGAACACAGGAATGGCCTCCAATGGATTGATGATCGCCAGGAGGGTGGTAAACATTCCGAAGAACAGCGTGAGGTACGAGTTCATGGGGGCTGCCTGAGAAGGGGCTTGCGATTCACCCTAGCTGATCGGGAGGCAACTCACCTCGAACGGTGCCGAAAAAAAGCCGGACTTGCGGACGGGAGGTCTTCCGAGAGGCTCGCAACGTCGAATGGAGGCGGGGCAGGGCGCAAAAGCAGACTTGAAAATGAATACGGTACGAATTTTTAACGAAGTACCAACAACTGGAGTGATCTATTGAAGGGAGGTTGAACCTGACTTCCCCGCCTGCCGATACCCAGTGAGTGACCGATTGAAACGCACGACTTCATCCTCTATTGCAAAACGTTCGGTGTTCAGGA
>Ga0157370_10002970_pt1 | contig 20167 bp, 18 predicted proteins | sample C35metaG_FD_113463 | JGI IMG/M metagenome (GOLD analysis project Ga0157370, IMG submission 113463) | Corn rhizosphere microbial communities from Kellogg Biological Station, Michigan, USA - C3-5 metaG | ecosystem: Host-associated > Plants > Roots > Rhizosphere > Soil | place: USA: Michigan...
AGCATCGATTAATTCTGATTTGTTCATAATAATTAGTTATTAATTGTTGGTTAAAAAAAATTGTTAATACACAAATTTAGTAGGAAATCCGTTGCGTGCAAGTGTTTTCTTTAATTTTAGCAAAAATTGTTGATAACTTGCTTTTTTTGTTCATAAAGAGTGTTGTTTATCGATCAAAAACAGGTGCAAACCCCTGTTTTACTGACCTTAATACACTTTTGCAACATCTGAAAAACTGACTCCATTTAATATTTCTGAAGCAAGCATTCTCTTTTTTCCTGGAAATTGTAGACTTAATAACTGAATAAAGCCATCTTTTATTGCAATCTTGATTTCTTTTTTTGTACTAATTAATTTTCCAACCTCGTAAGAATGGGGTTCCAAAATCAATTTTGCCTCGTATATTTTAATGTTCAGCTCTTCATTTTGATCCTTTAAAAAACACCAAGAAGCAGGATACGGACTCAATCCTCGAATTAGATTATTGATTTCTGCTCCAGATTTTGTCCAGTCTATTTTGCAGTTTTCTTTATTCAATTTATAAGCAGTTTTGATTTCTGCACTATCTTCTTGAATAGTAGTAGTTACATTTCCGTTTTCAATAACTTTCAAAGTATCAATTACGGTAGAACTTCCTAAATGCATTAATCTATCGTGTAATTGTCCTGCATTTTCTTCTGGTTCAATTGCGATTTCAGAATTTAAAATCATGGCGCCAGTATCGATTTTGTCATCAATAAAGAAAGTTGTAACACCAGTTTTAGTTTCTCCATTAATAATCGCCCAGTTAATAGGAGCAGCACCACGATAATTTGGAAGTAAGGAAGCGTGAAGATTAAATGTTCCTAAGCTTGGCATTTCCCAAACTACTTTTGGCAGCATTCTAAACGCAACTACAATTTGTAAATTGGCATTTAAAGCTTTCAATTCTGCTAAAAAATTTTCGTCTTTTAAATTAGTTGGCTGTAATAAGTTCAAATTGTTGGCAAGCGCATATTCTTTTACAGCCGAATATTTTATTTTTTGTCCGCGTCCTGCTGGTTTATCTGCAGCTGTTATTACGCCGACAACATCATAGTTGTTTTTTATAATGGTATCCAAAATGCCTACAGCAAATTCTGGAGTTCCCATAAATATAATTCTCAATTTCTCCATTATGATTTTAAAGTGTATTTATTATTCGCTTGTATGATAATATGATTGTTTTCGAGTAATTCCTGAAGAGCCGAAATAATGTCTTTGGTGTCCATTTTTATTTGGTTTTCAATTTCTCTCGAAGTCAAAGAAGCAGTTTTGAGTAGAGATAGAATCTTATCAGCAATCGAATCGGCTTCTGTTATTTTTCCTTTTTGGGTAATGCAGTACGAGCAAATACCGCAGTTTTCATTCGTTTCTTCACCAAAATAATCCAAAACCAATCTGTTTTTACAGGTTTTAGAATCTTTTATATAATGCAAAACAGACAAAAGCTGTTCTTTTTTAACTTGATTTTGCTTCTCTAAATATTTCGAAACTCTATTTATAGTATGATCGTCTTCGCGGACTTCATTAAATAATATAGTAGCGTCGTTGTTTTTAGACTTGTATTCTATAATTTCTTTTTCTTTTAATTTTTCTAAAAGTGCTGTAACCTGCTCTTCAGAGCGATTCGATTTTTTAGCAATCAATCCCAGATTCAGGTTTGATTTTACCTCATAAACTCCTGGATAAGTTCTCAAAATCGCCAGTATAATCTCTTCATCATTCGGATTCAAACTCATGTATCGAATTACTTCTTTGGATTCAATCAAAAACTGAATATTGATTTTTTCCGAGAATTCCTGAGACATGGTAATAATTCCCTGCTGATTCAAAAATTGTAATGCATTGTATGTTTTAAGGGTAGGGAAGTCGTACTTGTTGCAAAAATGATTCAGTTTAAACGAAAAAGAATCATCTAAACCTTCTCCGTAAGCAATTTGAAAATAGTTGCAAAGTTTGACATACATTGTTTTTAGAAACTTCTTGTCTGGAAGAATGCTTAAAAACTGCTGTTCCGTTTGTGTTGCATCAGAATTATTGTAGAGTAAAACCGAAAAAGCTTTTTCGCCATTTCGTCCCGCTCTTCCAGATTCTTGGTAATAATTTTCTAAATTTTCTGGAAGCTGGGTATGTATAACGGTTTTAACATTGTCTTTGTCAATTCCCATTCCAAAAGCATTCGTAGCCACGATAACCTGCGCTTGCTCCGACATCCACAACTGCATGTTTTTGTCTTTTTCTTTAGACGAAAGTCCGCCGTGATAATACGTCGCCGTAAAACCTAAAGATTGCAATTGCGAAGAAATATTCAAACAAGACTTGCGGTTTCGGACATATATTATAGAAGGCTGCGGATTTTTTTTAAGAATTTGTTCCGTACGGTATAATTTATCTTCGACTTCAAAAACCATGTAAGCAATATTTTTTCGCTCAAAAGATTGTTGAAAATGTCTCGGATTTTTTAATTCTAACTGCGTTCTAATATCTTCAATAACCCTCGGAGTTGCCGTTGCGGTCAAAGCTAAAAAAGGAATCTTCGGAAAGAATTTCTTCAATTCCGAGATTTTAAGATAGGCGGGTCTAAAATCATGTCCCCATTGCGAAACACAATGTGCCTCGTCAATAGCGATTAAATTTATAGGAAGATTTTTAATTCGCTCCAAAATCCAATCCGACTGTAAACGCTCTGGCGAAAGATAAAGGAATTTATAATTACCAAACTGGCAGTTGTCCAAAAGATCTATGATTTCTTCTGTATGGATACCTCCTGTAAGAGCAATCGCTTTAATTTCCCGCTTCTGCAAATTCATTACCTGATCTTTCATCAATGCAATAAGAGGAGAAATTACCAAGCAGATTCCTTCCTGCATCATCGCGGGCACCTGAAAACAAATCGATTTTCCGCCACCCGTCGGAAGTACGGCAAAAGTATCCTGTCCTTCAAGAACAGAATCGATAATTTCTTTTTGCAACGGTCTAAAACTGTCGTGTTTCCAGTATTTTAGAAGAATATCCTGTGCTCCGAGCATTGCTTTAGTTTTAAAGTTAAAAATTCAGAAAACAGGTTCTAGTTTTACAGCTAAAAACGCGTCGCTAAATTTTATCTAAGATATAAAGAATTCTGTTTTCAACCGTATCTTTTGGAACTTCAATCAATTCGTAACCATATTTTTTATAGGTTTCAATAAGATGTTCCTGAATTTTAACCGCTTGTTCAAAATTTTCGTAACGCTCTGTATCGCTTTGGTAAATTTCTTCCCAAGGCGGCAGAATAAAAGTTTTAGAATATTTATAATCCTCACAAGCCTTTGTAAAACGCTCTGGATATTCATCTCCAATATAATCCATGTAGGCTACAACATCGGGAATTCCTCTGTCTATAAAAACTACATTATCAGGTTCTTCAAGAGCATTTTGGTATTGTTCGATGCGGCCTTCAAGAAGCATTTCGCTAAACAAAAGCGGTTGTTCTAAAAACAGTTGTTCGATACCTTCCTGCTGCGCTTTCATGGTTACCTGTCTAGAGATTTCAGGATAGCAGCAAAAGCCACGAGCTACCAATTCGTTAATAAGTGTTGATTTTCCAGTACCAGGACCGCCAAGTAAGACTATGATTTCTTTTTGCACTATTCTAAAAATAAAGCGCAAATTTACCTAAACTTATTCGTAATTAAAAAGAATATTTATCAGAAACGAAAGATTTGATATTTTGATAAACAAAAGTTCTTATTTTAAAGTCCCGATAGGGACGATATATTTATAGAAAAAATATACACGATAAATATAAAGCTCCAGCGGAGCGACATAATTTTAATAGTTTAGATGTCGCTCCGCTGGAGCTTTTGATTGGTGTGAAAATTGAATTTGCTATACATATTTTGCTCCGCTGGAGCAATTTTGGAATAAATTAAATTGATTTATGAATTGCCGTTGGTTTTAACCAACGAATTTAAAGGCTTTTTATATTTTGGCTTTAGCCAAATATTTGCCACCATTTTCTTTTGACTTTAGGAAGAACGACTCTTTGGTTGTCTTCAATTTGTTTTCCATTAAAATCGAGAACATATTCGTTCGATTCAAAATCAATTAGACGTATTTTATCACTTTCAATATTAAAAGGGTTTTTGCCTTCAAGATTTACCCAGATATCTCTTCCTCCGAACCGCCAAACTATTTCTCCTTCTTTTGTAATTCTAAATATTTCTACCTCGCCATAAATAATAAAATCCTTTTCTAATTTGTAAATACCAAAGTTTGTGGCAAAATCAAATTCTTTATACCAGACAATTTCAAGTGAAGGAATTTGTAAACAATATAATGTATTACAAACGCGAATCCATATTTTTTTATCTTCAATAATAAATGAATTCTCATAAATTCCGGTTGCTCCTCCAGTTGCGCATATTATTGCGCTTGAAATTTCTGCTTCATTTTTTTTAATAACAATTGCATGCTTGCTGGTTGAGTAAAAATTTTTCTCTTGATATTTTCCTTCGAAATAAACTTTTTGATAATGAAATGAATTTTCTGGTGAATTCAAAGTGTAATTTTGGTCGTCAAAAACTTCTATTTCAAAATTATTATAATCAATTTTCATATTTTGGTTTAAAATTAATTACTCACAAAACAAATACTTCCCAGAACCTTTTCCTTTTTTAGAAGGAACAATCAAATGCGATTGAAACTTTTTACCGTTTAAAACATCATTCACAAAATCAAGAACATACTGCTGTCCTTCATGGAAAAGATAACCGGAGAATTCATGTCCGCCCCCACAAAAAGTAATTAGTTCAACATCTTTATGTAAATCCTGCATATGATTGTAAACGGCATAAGAACCAAAAAGAATCAGCCAGCCCGAAGCGTTTGTAGGGCAGGAGCGGTGCGAACCCGCACTGTACGGAACTGTGTCATCATTACTTCCATGTGCCAATAACATCGGAATTGCTTTTTCTTTTGTAATCAAATTAATATCCTGAATCGCTCCCGAGCCTCCAATAAAACCTTTGTATTTAAAATTATCAGGCAGATTGTTTTTGTACAAATTCATTAATTTATAATCCCAGAACGAAGCATGAAAACCAATTTCTGCACCCGCGCTGATTCCAGAAATAAATATTTTAGAAGTATCCAGATTGTATTTATCTGCATTCTCAAGTAAGAAAGATGTAGCCTGCCACATATCGCTCACACCAATCTGAATTGCTTTTATTTTTTCGGTTAAAGTTCCTTTGCATCCAAAATCTTTTCCTTTCATATATAAACTATACGAAATGCTGGCAACGGCATAGCCATTTTGAGCCATAAATTTGCCGAACTCTTTTTCGCTTGTACGTTCTCCGCCAGAAAATCCACCGCCAAAAGCAAATAAGATCAACGGAATTTTTTCATTAGATTTTTTCTTAGGCAGATATAAATCTAAGTCTAGTTTTAAAGTATCGTTCTGGAAATAAGTCAGTGTTTTGACTTCTTGCGCTTGAATGTTGGAAAAAGTACAGATTGTAAAAAGGAAGAAGATGATTTTTTTCATTGTAAGGTATTTTAATTTTGCAAAATCTAAGAGTTGCGAAATATTTCAAATATAAAGGTTTGTCAAGAATTTTGCGAATTTTTGCGAATTTAAATTTTAAAAACAGTCAAAAACTAGTGCGATTTAATCAAGAGATTTGCAATAATATAATTAGTGTAAATTAGTGAAATTCGTGGCCAAAAAACAGCTGTCTTTACAATAGAAAAAATCTAAAATCTAAAATCTAATATCTGAAATCAAAAACGTATATTTGCGTTTATTTTTAATTACGAATGGAGAACGATAAAGAAAAAAATACCGCCGAATTTTACGAAAGATTAAAATTAGAGCTAGATAACGCAAACACTTGGCCAGCAGAATATTTGTATAAATTTATTGTGCCATCTGTTGCGGATAATGTGGAGCGAGTTGAAAAAGCTTTTGATAGAATGGGAGCGGTTATTAAAACAACAAAATCTAAAACGGGTAAATTTACCAGCGTTTCTGTAGATGTTACTATGAACAGTTCAGATGATGTGATTAGTAAATACAAAGAAGTTTCTACAATAGAAGGTATAGTTTCATTATAACTTATGGTCGAAAAATATAAAAAAGAAGTCGCAAATGACGTTGTTTTTAACTTAGAATATAATTCTGAAAGACAGCGTTTGATTATTCCGGAATATGGTCGTCATTTACAAAAATTGATCGATCAGGCTACCGCAATAGAAGATGATGAAACACGCAATAAAGCGGCGAAATATATCATTCAGGTTATGGGAAGTTTGAATCCGCATTTGCGCGATGTACCAGATTTTCAGCATAAACTTTGGGATCAGCTTTTCATAATGTCTGATTTTAAATTGAATGTGGAATCGCCATATCCAATTCCGTCAAGAGAAGTTTTGGAGCTAAAACCAGATGTGTTGCAATATCCGCAGAACTTTCCAAAATACAGATTTTATGGTAACAATATCAAATATATGATCGATGTTGCCAATAAATGGGAAGATGGAGAAATGAAAAATGCATTGGTTATGGTAATTGCCAACCACATGAAAAAATCTTTTTTAAGCTGGAACAAAGACACTGTGAAAGATGATGTGATTTTTGAGCATTTATATGAATTGTCTGGTGGAAAAATAAACTTGCTTCACAGCACAGAAGAATTGTTGAATACAACAGATTTAATGCGTACCAACAAACGTATGTCTAATAAAACAGCATCTGTTGGACAGCCAAAAATTCAAAACAACAAAAACAATAAAGGAGGCCAAAAAAAAACATTTCAAAAAAACAATAATCAAAAATAGAAGAAGTTGCTAAGATACTAAGCGTCTAAGTTGCTAAGATTTTAGCTAAACCTTAGAACCTCAGAATCTCAGAACCTTAGAACCTTAAAAAAAATCTATGGGAATTTTTAAAATCGAAGGAGGAACTCCTTTAAAAGGAGAAATCACTCCGCAAGGAGCAAAAAACGAGGCATTACAAATTTTATGTGCCGTGCTTCTAACGGGGGATAAAGTAAAAATTAATAATATTCCCGATATTATTGACATCAATAAATTAATCACTCTATTGGGTAATTTAGGGGTTAAAATTCAACGTAACGAACCAGGTTCTATCACATTTCAAGCCGATGAAGTTAATGTTGGATATTTAGAAACCGAAGCTTTCAAAAAAGAAGGTGGAGCGCTTCGTGGTTCTATTATGATTGTTGGACCGCTTTTGGCTCGTTTCGGAAAAGGTTATATTCCAAAACCAGGAGGAGATAAAATTGGCCGTCGTAGATTAGATACACACTTTGAAGGTTTTATTAACCTTGGAGCAAAATTCAGATATAACAGAGAAGATCATTTTTACGGAGTAGAAACTCCCGAAGGAGGACTTCAGGGAACAGATATGCTTTTAGACGAGGCTTCTGTAACCGGAACGGCAAACATTGTAATGGCTGCTGTTTTAGCAAAAGGACAAACTACAGTTTACAATGCTGCCTGCGAACCCTATTTACAGCAGTTATGTAAAATGCTAAACTCTATGGGTGCTAAAATCACTGGAGTTGGTTCGAACTTATTGACTATTGAAGGTGTTGAAAGTCTTGGCGGATGCGAACACACTATTCTTCCGGATATGATCGAAATTGGTTCTTGGATTGGTCTTGCGGCTATGACAAAAAGCGAAATCACGATCAAAAATGTAAGCTGGGAAAATTTAGGTTTGATTCCGAATACATTTAGAAAATTGGGAATTACAATTGAAAAACGTAACGATGATATTTACATTCCAGCTCACAAAGATGGCTATGAAGTAAAAACAGATATCGACGGTTCTATTTTAACAATTGCAGATGCACCTTGGCCAGGTTTTACGCCTGACTTATTAAGCATCGTTTTGGTTGTGGCAACTCAAGCAAAAGGAGATGTTTTAATTCATCAAAAAATGTTCGAAAGCCGTTTGTTCTTTGTGGATAAGTTAATCGATATGGGAGCGAAAATCATGTTATGTGACCCGCATAGAGCTGTGGTTATGGGGCATAATTTTGAATCTCAATTGAAAGCAACAACTATGTCATCTCCTGATATTCGTGCGGGAATTTCATTATTGATTGCGGCGCTTTCTGCAAAAGGAACAAGTACGATTCAAAATATAGAACAAATTGACCGTGGATACGAGCGTATCGACGAGCGTTTAAGAGCAATCGGTGCAAAAATCGTGAGAGCTTAAAAAGAAAGTTAGCCGCAAATTCACGAATTTAAATCTTCAAAAGATTATCAAATATTCGTGAATTCGCGGCGAAAAAAATAGTCTAAATGACAAATGAACAAAAAGCTATAAAAGCTACTCTATTTAGTATAGCTGGAAATACCTGCCTGGCCCTAGTAAAAGGTCTCGCAGGTTTTTTTGGCAATTCATACGCCTTGATTGCAGATGCCATCGAATCGACTACGGATATATTTTCGTCTTGTCTGGTGTTATTCGGAATCAAATATTCTAACAAACCGGCAGATGAAAATCATCCATACGGGCACGGTCGTGCAGAACCTTTAATTACATTTTTGGTGGTCGGATTTTTAATTACTTCGGCAACAATTATTGGTTATGAAAGTATTGCCAATATTGGCACTTCACACGATTTACCTAAATCTTGGACATTATATGTTTTAGGAGCCATTATTGTCTGGAAAGAATATTCTTTTCGTTTGGTAATGAAACGAAGCAGACAAACAAATAGTTCGTCATTGGCTGCTGATGCTTGGCATCATAGAAGTGACGCTATAACTTCTGTAGCCGCGTTTATCGGAATTTCGATTGCGCTTATTATGGGAAAAGGCTACGAATCTGCAGATGATTGGGCAGCACTTTTTGCTGCGTTTTTTATTCTGTATAACAGTTATAAAATTTTCAGACCTGCGCTTGGCGAAATCATGGATGAAAACCTAAATGATGATTTAGTAGAAGAGATTCGCGTAGTATCTTTGACAGTTCCCGGCATCTTGGGAACAGAAAAGTGTTTTATTCGTAAAGCAGGAATGCGCTATCACGTAGATTTGCACGCAATAGTTTCAGCTGCAATTTCAGTAAAAGAAGGACATGATTTATCACACCAATTACAAGATACATTAAAGGAGCAAATTCCACAGTTAGGAAATGTTTTAATCCATATAGAGCCAGATGATTATCATTGTTAAAAGGTTCAAAGTTGCAGAGGCGCAAAGGTTCAAAGGCTTTGCTTCTAAGATAAAATTTTAAAAATACGTTTATTCTTTAAAAGAGTCAATGGGATTTTTTTATGCGCGTTACCTTTGGCCGGGCTATCCGCTATATCTTTTTGTTTTTAAAGAAAAAACAAAAAGGATATCGCTCCTATCCCTAACGCAATCTCTGGTAGTAAGAATTATTTTGTAATAAAGTAGTTGTCAGTTCAAACGTCCCGCGAATTCTCAAAGTAAATACCTTTGTACCTCTGAACCTTTGTAGCTTTGCACCTAATCTAAAACATTCAAAATCTTCAATCCAAACACAATACCATTTTGTTGAATGCCTCCTTGATAAGAATGTACGTAATCCACTCTAAACAATTTAAATTTACCGAAACCTAAATTATCCAAACCAACAGTGAATTCCGTATAAGGTTTTCGATCTGGAATCGCCAGTGAGTGAAAACCAATATTCATCGTAGATTTTAACAGATTTAGTAATGGAATCTTATTCATAATAAATCCTGTGTCATTGTGCTCTAGATGCATTTCAAAATAACTGTCATTTGTGCTATTGGCGTAGTATGGCATTAAATTAAAAACATTTAAGTAGCGGCCGCTTGTACCGATATGAGTTTGGTTTCCGTTGAAATGTCTGTAATCTATAAAAGAAATATTTTCGGCATTAAAGAATTTCCCGGCTCTAAAATTAGTGCCTAAAAGACCTTTATTTCCAAGTCGTAAATCATATTGTACAGAAGCACCGATTCTTTCAAATTCGTATTTCTTTTCGCTTGCAGCAAAAGCTTTTTCGAAACCTAAAACTACAGTCGGATATTTATCATCTTTAAAATTATATCTTCCGTCAGGTCTTGAAATATATTTATTTCCAAAGTTAATTCTGGCATTGAGACCAACTTTAAACAAATGATGCTGCTCAAATGGCGCAGTAGTAAAATCGTTTGGAGCAAGCGGATTGTTTGAAGAATATAAATCATCCCTTTTAAAGAAAGAATAATCAGTTGTATTGAAAAGAGGTTTTCGCTGTTCATAAGCCACTTTTGCAAACAGATTAACGCCATTTAAAACGTCTTGCGAATAATTTACCTGTGCATATTCTAAGTTATACAACTTCATATAATTGTCTTTAAAAAATAAAGAACTTATAGAATTGACCAATTTAGTAATAGGTTCAGCACTGTTAAACTGTGCAACTTTTGTCCCTCCCGTAACTCCCAATGTTGCATAATTTATATTGTTGAATTTATGACTAAATTGTCCAACAACTCTAAATCGATGATCTGAAAAACCATAATTGAAAGTAGTACCAATCGAAGTTGATTTTCCTTCTTCTTCATTTTCTTTTTTAAATGAAAAACCAGAATCCAAATTAAATCCCTGAACGGTATTAAAACTCAAAGAGGAAATATTCAGTAAACCTTGATAATTGAAAGAATATTTTTTGAACGTATTTTTATAGTCATAGCCCATTAAAATATCCCAAACTTTAAACTTATTATTTTTAGCATCAGTAGAATCCGTATATTTTTTTGATTTTCGAATTACTAAGAGGCTGTCTTTTTTATTATAATCAGAGCTTTCTTCAATAGTTAACGGAATTGGTCTGATTTCGTTCCAGAATGCGTCATCTTTTTTATTGGCATTTGCTTCAAAAGAAACAATTTCATTTCCAAAAGTTTTCTTCTCGAAAGAAGATGGAAATTCATAATTAGAATAAACATAATTGAAGTTCCCAGAAAATTTTACTCCAAAAATACCCGCATTAAACGAAAGTGTTTGTGCATTTTTAGACCAGATTTTATTTTTTGCATTATAACTAAAACTCTGTTTTAGATTCATTACTTCAGTAAATTCATTTTTCATGCGATAGCCTTTAATTTCTAAGTCAATAGCATAAATAGCAAAACTGTCATCAACAATATAAATGTAACCTTCAAATACAGGTTCTTTGTCGCGTTTTGGAATCACTTTAATTTTATAAATCTGCTGTTTATTGTCGTCGTAAAAACTACTTTCGAGTTTGTATTTGTAGTAATTAAAAGCATTGTCTGCAATAGGAGAAATCATTTTAACATCAAAGTCGAGTGTATTATCATAAAAATCGTAAGTTGATAAAGCAGCAGTATTGTAGCTGTATCCACGATTGTTTCCTGAAATTTTCGAAGCTATAATTCTCTCCTTTAACTTTTCAGGTTTTTCAAAAGTAATTTTAGAAACAGTTTCAGATAGATATAAAATTCCTGTTCCGGTAGAATCTAAATTGGAAGCCATGTCCTCACCAAGATCAACTTTTTGACCTAAGATTTTTTTAGGAAGATCTTTAACCTTAAACATTCCCTTTGAATAAAAGTCGGCTGTATATCTTCCTGTTTTATCGGAGTTTTCTTTTTTATTGGCAATAGCACTTTTTATAATGGCATTTGCAGGATTATTTTTAGGATCAATCACAACTTCATTTAGAGAGAAGCTTTCTTCCTCCATTTTTATATCTAAAGTTGTATTTGAATCTGGAGAAATTGTGATTTTCTGTGTTTTAAAACCTAAATACTGAAAGACAATTCGGTTTTTACCAATTTCTTTTACCTGCAATTGGTATTTGCCTTGTTCATTTGAAGTGGTTCCTCGATAAGTCCCTTCTTCAAAAATAGAAACAAACGGCAGTGGATTTCCCTTTTCATCGGTTACAGTTCCTTTGATTTGGGCAAAATTGGAAATTGAAAAAATTAAAAAGGCAAATAATGTAAAGTTTTTCATGTAAGTGGTTTCTCTTACAAAAATAAAATAACTTGAAAATGAGCTTATTAATAATATGTTAAATTAAAGAGATTCAATTTTGTTTGCACTGTCAGGCTGAGCGGACTCGAAACCACTTTCCTATACCATACTGTGGTGGTGATGTTTAGTTTAAAATTATAAAAAAGACTGAATTGCCAACTCATAACTTTTCAAGCCAAAACCTAAAATAACACCTTTAGCATTTCCAGATAAATAAGATTGATGTCTGAAACTTTCGCGAGCATAAGTATTAGAAATATGAACTTCGATTATAGGAGTTGTCACAGCTTTCATCGCATCGCCTAAACCAATTGAGGTATGAGTGTAAGCGCCCGCATTTAAAATAATTCCGTCGTATGTAAAACCGCATTCTTGAATTTTTCCAATCAATTCTCCTTCAATATTACTTTGGTAATATGAAAGTTCAATATTTGGAAACTTTTGTTGCAGCGTCTCAAAATAATCTTCAAAAGTCTGGCTTCCGTAAACTTCTGGTTCGCGTTTTCCTAAAAGATTCAAATTGGGTCCGTTGATAATGCAGATTTTCATATTTATTTTTTTGTGTAATTATGTGTTGACATTGCCATTGATTTGCCATTGCCATTGAACTTTGTAAAAATAAAAAAACCGCTCCAATTAATAGAGCGGTTTTTATAAAAGTATGTGATATATTTTAGAACATGTATCCAGCTGAAAGTTGGAATACAGAGTTTTTAAAATCAGCTTCTTCTGAAATCTCAGTCAAACCTATTCCGTAGCGAGCTTGAACAAAAAGACCTCCAACAACTTTTAATCCTAAACCTGCGTTAAGAGAAAAGTCAAATGTTTTTGGATCTGCAACATCAAATTCCTTTTTCTTACTTACAAGGAATGAAGCTTGCGGGCCAAGTTCTAAACTAAGCGATTTAGTCATGTAGATTTTTGCCATTACTGGAATAGCGATATAACCCATTTCGTTTTTAAATTCTGAAACAGCATTTTTATAGGTAGCACCTTGTGTAGTGTACAAAAGCTCTGGCTGAATTGAGAATTTTTCTAATAATTTAAGTTCTGCTACAAGACCTGCATGGTAACTTGTAATACCTTCTTTGTCAACAGAAATTCCATCAAAGTCAGAACCTCCAGTTTGGTTCGCAAAGTTAACCCCTGCTTTAACCCCGATTTGTACAAATTGAGCGTTGATTGTAGCTGATGTTGCAATGAACAAAACAGCTGCTAAAAGTATTTTTTTCATAAAAAATGTTTTTAAAGTTTGGTATTTTAAACGTTATTTAAAATTCAAAACTACATATTTAGCATTTTATTGCCTTATATTTTGGATTAAATAATTAATAAAATTCCCACCGAAACTCATTTTTCTTAACAAAAAAACATTGAAAAGTCTTTTAGATACTTGATTATCAGATTTCTATTTAGTCCTTTTTTTCTGTCTTATTCTGATACTTTTTAAACTTATTGTGGATTAAATTCTGTAAGTCTAATCTTAGTTTTGTGTTTTGTAATTAAAAAATATAAAACATGAAAAAATTAATTTTAGCTGCTATTGCAGTAATGGGATTTAGCGCTGCTAATGCACAAGATTCTGGATCATATGGATTTTCTAAAGGAAACATTCTTTTAGAAGGTAATTTAGGTTTTTCAGCAAACAATGACAAAAACACAGATGTTAAAACTAATTCTTTTGAATTTAATCCAAAGGCTGGTTATTTTTTAACAGATAAATTTGCTCTTGGACTTGATTTAGGGATTGGTTCTGATAAGAAAAAAGTAGCTGGAACAGATGCTGATAAAAACTCAAATTTCAATGTTGGAGTTTTTGGACGTTATTATTTCTTAGATCTTGGTCAAAGATTTAAAACTTATGCGGAAGCTGGTGTTGGATTAAATACCGGAAAAGAGGGTGAAGCTAAATATTCAGGAGTTGGATTTGGTGCAGGTCTAGGAATCAATTATTTTGTATCTAACAGTTTTGCAATTAATTTTGGATTAACTGATATTTTAGCTTATGATACTAATAAGTATAAAGGTGGTAAAGCCGTTTCTGATTTTAATGCAAATTTAAATGTTTTCAACAACTTCTTCAGTACTGCTACATTTGGTTTGACATACAAATTCTAAAAAAAATAATAAGTTAGTTTTTTTTTTAAAGCCTTTCTCATTTTGAGAGAGGCTTTTTTATTTAAAAAAATTTATATGCTAATTCATGTGTAATATATGTTTGGATTAAAATATTGTTTAAATTAATTTAATTAATGATTTTCTGTCTTATTCTAATGTTTTTTAAACTTATAGGGGATTATATTTTAATAAGTCTAATCTTATTTTTGACTTTCGTAATTAAAAATATAAAACATGAAAAAAGTTATTTTAGCTGCTATTGCAGTAATGGCGTTTGGATTTGCAAATGCTCAAGATGTAAAGTTTGGATTTAAGGGGGGAATAAATCTTTCAAGTTTTTCGGGAGACATTGAAGATGCATCTTCTAAAGTTGGTTTTCAAGTGGGAGGTTTTGCAGAATTTAAACTTACAGATAAATTCTCTATCCAACCAGAGCTTTTGTATTCTACACAAGGAGCTAAATTTGAGGAATCAGAGGTAAATTACTTTTCAAAAGAAACAATCAAGACGAACTATTTAAACATTCCAGTTATGGCTAAGTATTATGTTGCAAATAAATTTAGTGTTGAAGCGGGTCCTCAAATAGGTTTTTTACTATCAGCTAAATACAAATGGGAAGAAGTTGATTATGGAGAAAAAACTTCTGGGACTGATGATGCAAAAGATGATATTAAATCAGTTTCATTTGGTTTAAATGTGGGAGCGGGATATGATTTTACAGAGAATGTATCCGTTGGAGTAAGATATAATTTTGGTTTATCGAATATTTCTGATTTTGACAGCGATGCTAAAATCCATAATAATGTAGTTTCATTATCTGTTGGATATAAATTCTAAAACAGAACATAATTTAGTTTTTTAAGCCTTCCTTTTGGAAGGTTTTTTTGTTTATCACATTTTAGATTAAACTCTAAGTGATGTTAATTTAACAACTTATATACATAATACTATTTTATTTGTTAAATTCCAAATGAGTTTTTATGAAGAATATTTTTATATTTGATCATTAAAATTTAACCAAAACAAATTAAAATGAAGAAAATTATTTTAGCTGCTATAGCGGTAATGGCATTTGGATTTACGAATGCTCAAGAAACAAGATTTGGGATAAAGGGAGGTGTTAACCTTTCTACTTTAACAGGCGAATATGAAGATGACACTAAATCATTAGTAGGTTTTACTGTTGGTGGTTTTGCTGAAATTAAGGTTATCGAACGACTAGCAATTCAACCTGAGCTTTTATATTCGGCTCAAGGTGCTAGATTTGAAGATGCTTTTGGAAAATATGATGCAAAACTTAATTATTTGAATATTCCTGTGCTTGCTAAGTTCTATATTACTAAGCAATTTACAGTTGAAGCTGGTCCTCAGATCGGTTTTTTATTGTCTGCTAAAATTGATGGAGAAGATGCAAAAGATTTTTATAAATCTGCTGATTTTGGATTTAATTTTGGAGCTGGTTATAATTTTACTGATAATTTTTCTGCTGGTATCAGATATACAGTTGGTCTTTCAGGGGTTTACGATAATGATAATGATGATCTTGAAGAATATATTGATAGCTCAAAAAACAGTAATTTATCGATTTATGCAGCTTATAAATTCTAATATTTCAAAATAAAAATATTTCAAAAACCTTCCTGATTCAGGAAGGTTTTTTTATGCAGAAAAATCACTTACTTTGTAAATATGAATTGGAGCAGATACATAAAAGATTATCAGTCGTATTTGAGGATAGAAAGAGGTTTGTCTAAAAATACGATTGAGAACTATGGCTTTGATATTGAGCGCCTGTGTCTTTTTTTAGAAACCAATCAAATTGATGTTTCGCCCATAAAAATTTCTGAAGAAACCCTGCAGCAATTTATTTATGAAGTCGCAAAAGAGTTAAATCCGAGATCGCAGGCACGTATCATTTCGGGATTAAAAAGCTTCTTTAATTATCTTGTTTTTGAGGATTATCGAAATGATAATCCGTTAGAGTTAATTGAAGCGCCAAAGACTGGTCGTAAATTACCTGATACTTTATCACTTCAAGAAATCGATGCGCTTATTGAAACTATAGATTTGAGCAGCAATGAAGGTGAAAGAAATAGAGCAATGCTTGAAACTCTTTACGGATGCGGACTTAGGGTTTCTGAGTTGATCTCTCTTAGAATTTCTGATTTGTTTTTTGATGAAGGTTTTATAAAAATTACCGGGAAAGGAAATAAAGAAAGATTTGTTCCAATTGGTCCATTGACTCAAAAATATATTGATATTTATAAAAATTCTGTTCGTTCGAATTTAAATATTAAAAAAGGAGCAGAAGATACTTTGTTCTTGAATAGAAGAGGAAATCAATTGACTAGAGCTATGGTTTTTACAATTATTAAAGATCTAGCTCAGAAAATGGGATTAAAGAAAAATATCAGTCCTCATACACTGCGCCATTCTTTTGCAACACATTTACTGGAAAATGGTGCAGATTTAAGATCCATTCAATTAATGCTGGGTCACGAATCAATCACAACAACAGAAATTTATGTTCATTTAGATCGCAGCTTTTTAAAAGAAGTGATGCATAGTTTTCATCCTAGAAAATAATTTTATCATTATTGCGTTTATTTTGTCGTAAAAATTAATATATTGTGTTAAATTTTTGTTTTAATAAAAACAATTTAGCCTCATTTTGTGATTTTAATTTGTTTTTTTTAGAATAAAAAGTATGAATATTTTATTTACATAAAAAGAAGTATATGGTTTTTGATTTATATGGAAATGACGATTGCTTAGAGGTAAATAATTTTTATAAGAAATTGTTGGCTGAGATGCCTGATTTGCTTTTTCAGTTTATTATTGATACTGATAATAATTATTCATTTCCTCTTGTAAGTAAGTCAGCTGATGAAATATTTGAACTTTCTGCATTAGATTTTACTGATGATATAAAATTTATAATTTACGATCGAATTGTACCACAAGACCGTGATTATTTTTTTCAGTCTTTGGTCAAAGCTAGGAGAGAAATAAAACCATGGGAAATTGAGTTTAGAGCAGTTTTGCCTAAAAAAGGAATTCGCTGGTTTAAAATAACTTCGAAAACAGAATCGACTATAGATGGTAAAGTGATCTTTTATGGTCATGTTTCGGATATTACAGAGTTAAAAGATAAAGAAGAAAAACTTCGCATATCTGAAGAACGCTTTCAATTTGCTCTCGATGCTTCAACTGCGGGCATTTGGGATTGGGATATGGTGACTAATAGTGTTTTTTATTCCTCTTTATCGCTGAAAATTTTAGAATTAGAATCTACTGATATTTTTGATGATCCGGAACGCTGGGATAAAATTGTGCACCCTGATGACCTTCCGAAATATTACTCGGATATTCAGGAACATTTTGATAATAAGATTCCGTATTATGAAAATTACCATCGCGTAATGACTTCAAGTGGTAATTACAAATGGATTTTAGACCGCGGGAAAGTGATTAAAAGGGATGAAAATGGAAAACCGTTGCGTGTAATTGGAACACATACGGATGTTTCTGCTCAAAAAGAAAAGGAGCTAGAACTAATAAAAACGATGAAACTATACAGCGACCAAAATAGTCGTTTGTTGAATTTTTCGCATATTGTTTCACACAATTTAAATACTCAGGCTGGAAATATAAAATCGATCCTGGATTTTATTGATGCCGATGTAAATAAACAAACAGTCGAAGAAATGCTGGAGCATTTGCGTACTGTTTCTAATGATTTGAATGAAACAATTTCAAATCTTACACAGATTGTAAAAACGCAGAGCAACATCAATATTGCAGTTGTACCGCTAATGTTGTGTGAGTATATCGAAAAAACAATTTCGACTATTAAAGGTTATGATAAACAGCGTAAAGTGACAATTATAAACAATGTGCCGAAATATTTGACGATTAATTTTAATCCGGCTTACATGGAAAGTGTTTTATTGAACTTTACAACAAATGCAATTAAATATGCGCATCCAGATCGTGATCCAGTAATAACTTTTGATTTTGCTATAGAGCCAGAAGGGTTTAAATCTCTTAAAATTACAGATAACGGACTTGGAATTGATTTAAAGTTATACGGAGATTTATTGTTTGGAATGTATAAAACTTTTCACAAACATGACGAAGCACGTGGAATTGGACTTTATATTACAAGAAATCAAATAGAAGCGATGAAAGGAACAGTTTTAGTAGAAAGTGAAGTGGGAGTAGGAACGAGCTTTAAAATTGTTTTTAATGATGTTTAAGATTGAAATAAATGATAAAAAAGAAAGGCTGTCGTAATCGACAGCCTTTCTTTTTTATATATAATCCTTTCTTTTCTGTTATTTCGCAATATTTACAGCCCTAGTTTCTCTAATAACTGTAACTTTTACTTGGCCAGGATAAGTCATTTCTGTTTGGATTTTTTGTGAAATCTCGAAAGATAAGTTTGCGGCATTGTCATCTGAAACTTTTTCACTTTCTACAATTACACGAAGCTCTCTACCTGCTTGAATTGCATAAGCGTTTTTAACACCGCTGAATCCGTAAGCTACATCTTCAAGATCTTTCAAACGTTGGATGTAAGAATCCAATACCTGACGTCTTGCACCTGGTCTTGCTCCAGAAATAGCATCACAAACTTGGATAATCGGCGATAATAAAGATTTCATTTCGATCTCGTCGTGGTGAGCTCCAATCGCATTGCATACTTCTTCTTTTTCACCATATTTCTCAGCCCACTGCATACCTAAAAGTGCGTGTGGTAAATCACTTTCTGTATCTGGCACTTTTCCAATATCGTGTAGTAAACCTGCTCTTTTAGCTAGTTTTACATTCAATCCTAATTCTGCAGCCATTATACCGCAAAGTTTAGAAACCTCTCTCGAGTGTTGTAGTAAGTTTTGTCCGTAAGAAGAACGGTATTTCATTCTACCTACAACTTTGATTAATTCTGGGTGTAAACCGTGAATTCCTAAGTCGATTACTGTACGTTTTCCAACCTCAATAATTTCGTCGTCGATTTGTTTAGCAGTTTTAGCAACAACTTCTTCGATTCTCGCTGGGTGAATACGTCCGTCAGTTACTAATTTATGCAATGACAAACGAGCAATTTCTCTACGCACAGGATCGAAACAAGAAAGGATAATAGCTTCTGGTGTATCGTCAACAATGATTTCAACTCCAGTTGCAGCTTCAAGAGCTCTAATATTACGTCCTTCACGACCAATAATTCTACCTTTTACATCATCAGATTCGATGTTGAAAACAGAAACGCAATTTTCAACTGCTTCTTCAGTTCCAACTCTTTGGATAGTATTGATGATAATTTTCTTAGCTTCTTGTTGTGCAGTAAGTTTAGCCTCTTCAATTGTTTCTTGAATATGAGACATTGCTTTAGTTTTAGCTTCAGCTTTTAAACCTTCAACTAATTGTTCTTTTGCTTCTTCAGCAGAAAGACCAGAAATTACTTCAAGCTGCTGTAATTGGCTTTTGTGAAGTTTATCTACTTCAGCTTGTTTTTTGTCTAAAATTTCAATTTTATTATTGTACTCAGCAGTTTTAGCTTCAAAGTCATCGTTTACTTTTTTAGCTTTAGAAAGTTCATTTGAAACTTGAGATTCTTTATCACGTACGCGTTTTTCTACTTCAGCAACTTTTTTATCTCTTGCTAAAATAACTTGTTCGTGTTCTGATTTTAATTCGATAAAGCGTTCTTTTGCCTGAAGAATTTTATCTTTTTTAATATTTTCAGCTTCTAAATTAGCGTCTTTTAAAATTGAAGCTGCTTCTTTTTTAGCGTTTTTAATTAGGTTTGAAATATTACTTTTCTCGATAATTTTAGCTATTGCGAATCCTGCTGCAATACCTACAATACCAATGATGATCGTTATGATGTCCATGTTTATTAGGGTTTATATATAAAAAAAGCCTACATTAATTGCTTGAATAAACTCGTAAAGACAAGTTTTGAGCTAACTCACTGTTCAAGTTTCCCGGTCAAAGCTGGGCATACTATAGTAGCGACGAT